>ERZ1292625.3130-Hain-H41-01um-R1-3130-length-13921-cov-17_pt1 | contig 12627 bp, 29 predicted proteins | sample MGYA00564400_ERZ1292625 | MGnify/ENA primary metagenome ERZ1292625 (study PRJEB36523, sample SAMEA6512639) | groundwater metagenome | collected 2019-01-08 | study: AquaDiva: Metagenomics assemblies of 32 groundwater samples
AGGGCTTCGAGCTGGACATCGTGGACGGGCTGGGGTTCAAGCTCGGGGACGAAGCGTTCCGTGGGATGAACGGTTGAGTAACTTCAGCTTTTGAGTAGATCGTTCCGGTGTAGAAGAGGGGATGGACAAGCTCTTCAAGACCCGAGATGAGGCAGTCGGTGCGGCGTTGGAATGGGCTCGCTCGCAGAACGAGCGCCATCTTCCGGGGCCGTGCATCGACCCGATTCACGCCATGTGGGGTGTTCAGGTCACCGACTTCGACACGAAGGTCGCTTTCTCCCCAACCTCCTGGAAGTTCAAGAACGACCGGTTCCTGTACCCACGGTTCGCACAGCCGCTCGAGGCCGTCATCAAGATCGTGACAGCGTCTGTCCTGATTCAGACGATGATCGCGGCGAAGGAAGGCCTCTTTGCAACGGCCGACGACGAGGCAAGAGGCTTTTTCCAGACCTGCCAGTACGACCTCGATCGTGGGATGTCCTTCGTCTCGGGCACACCAATGATCGAAATCGTGGAATACCAGGGCCCAGGGAAGGAAACCTTCTGCAAGCTTGGCTGGAACCAAGGGATTGCTCGACGGGCGATCGGTGGGTACGACGTCGCTCAAGAGGCGGAGCTGGCCACGCTTCGAGAGCGGCTCACTCCGTTCCTCGCAGAGCGAGGCTATGGCTTGAACAAGCACTCGGTCATCGTCGGTCTGGGCTAGCCGTGGCTGCCGGCATCATTTCTTCCCTCCGGCAGCCACCGGCTGCGCCCCCAAAGCTCGAGATCCCGCCTGGGGCGTGCTCGTTCTGCGGGAAGGACAAGCCCGAGGTCTACGTCATCCAGGGGCCGGCGGTCGCCATCTGCAACGAGTGCGTTGGGCTCTGCGTCGACATGTTGCGGGACGAGAAGGTCCCGCTCGGGGCGCCATACCTGACGGTCCACTACAAGACCCACGGGCAACTCGAGCGGTTCGTGATGCCGGCCAAGGGCCGGGTCTTGCGCTACTCGGACGCAGGTTGGTCTTGGGGCCACATGGGCGAGGGCTCAAAGCCGGCCCTTGTTTGGTCCCCCGAGCTGGATGGCGATGCGTCCCAGGAGTTCGTCCGGGAGCACGTCTACAACGGGCTCGGATACGAACGCGGGACGGTCCACGTCTTGTGGCGAGCCCTCGAGACTGGGGGCTTTCGGCTCACCCTGATCCACATCCCGAGTGAGGTCCAAGAGGAGCGGGTCACGGGCGACAAGCCCCCATGGGCGTTCGAGCTGTGAAGCCGGGGACCCGCGTTCGGATGTCGGCCCGGCTGAAATCGAAGCTCATCCCCGGGTCGGCGGAGCATGTCGACGAGTTCGGCGACTGCGTGGGCATCGTTCAGGGGCTGACCGAGTACGGAAGCCAACGGGGCCCTGAAGTCGACGTGCGCTGGCAGCCGAGCAATCTCAGGTATGCGTACCATCCGGACGAACTGGAGACTGTAGATCCATGAGCACCAGCTACTACGGCAAGGCCTTCCTTGGGTTCGTCGTCGATCGGAGCGACTTCATCGAGACGACTGAGGCACCGAAGGCAACGTGTCCCGCTGGGCACGAGCAGAGCGGCGAGGCGGCCTTTTGCCCGAAGGACGGCGGCAAGTTCGAGCGGCAGAAGATCGAGAAGGCCAAACCGGCCTTGGAGGCGATCCACGAGTACTTCGAGTGGTCCTTGGGGGACAACGTTGAAGTCGACTATCGGGCACTGTTCGACGAGGAAGGCCCCCTTTGTTCGTTCGAGGGCGTGAGCTGGTACTCGAACGACAAAACGGAGACGCGGGCGGCGGGCATGCTCTTGAGCGAGGTGAGCTACAACGGGGGCACGCTCCAGATCCACGACCTGGCGGAGCTTCAGACCAACGTGGCCGAGGTCGAAAAGCTTCGGGCGGCCCTCAAGATGAATGACCGCCCGATCCAGCTCTTCCACCACATCCGGGCCTGCTAGGCCTTCTTCACACCGACGCGCTTGAGGCTGACGGCCATGTTCTTGTCGCCGCCGGGGACATCGACCTTGTAGTGCGGAAACAAGAAAGACGACGAGCCCTCGGGGTAGTAGGCCTTCACGATGGCCTGGTAGGAGCCGTCGATGAGAACGCGAGCGCCGATGGGGAAACCGTTGGTGTTCATGATCATGCCTCGGAAAGGGCGACGAGGGTCTCGAGCGTGGTGAGGAGGTCCCGCTTGGCAGCGGCCTCGTTGCGGCAGCGACGGCGAACGATCTCGCTCTTCACGCCACGGGCGGCTCGCTCGAGGGCGACGATCTCGAAGCGGAGCTGGGGATCTGCTTCACGTCCTCGGCCAGGCATGCGGCCTCGACAGCGGCGATGTTGGCGTTGCAGAGTCCGCAGCCGTTGCACTCGTGGGTCGTCATCATGGAGAGGTCTACGATCTCGGGACCCCTAAAATGAACCCGTCAGTCGAGCCGCAGGTCTTTTTCTCCGGGGTCAAGCCAGAAGGCTGCCGCGTCATCGAGGATCACAGCGTACTGGGTCCGGCCTCGAACGTCTGGACTGCCCGATGACTGATCGAGGCGAAAGCGCTCGTTTCCGAGTCCCCAGATCCGCTTGAGCTTCTTGTCCAGCTCTTGGGCTCCGGGGACGGCTCCCTCGAGCAGCTCGCGGATCTTCGTCTCGGTGAGCTTGGGCTTCGTGGCCATGGTGTTGGGTTCCTAGTTCAACGCTCTCGGATTGTGGGCGACGAAGGCTTGAAGCTTGTGCAGGTCTCTCCGGCGAACGAACGACTTCGTCCGGCCAGGGCCGTACTCGTCGTGGATTACGACGCCTCGATCCAGCGCCAGCGTTCGGAAATGGTAGGTCGAGAGCTTCATCGAACGGGCGCATTCCCCAAGGTCCACCAGCTCGTCGAGGTTGGGAGCACTCTCCTCTTGGGGCTCGGACTTGAGCAGCGACCGAAGGTAGCCAAGAGCATCGTCTAGTCTCGAGATCAGCAGGTACCGAAACGTGCTGACCTTCAGCTCGATTTTCAGCCATCCGTGCACCTTCCTGAAATCGACGTTGTGGTCCTTGGCCACGCGCTGAATGAGAGCGTCCACTTCCTTCTTCTGATCCTCGTTGATGAAGCCGTCGAGTTCGATCGAACTTATTTTGGCCTCGAGCGCCTTCAGTCGGGCACCCATCCCGTCGATAGCTGCAACAGGTGCGAAGCGTTGGTCGAGGCGAGCGACAAGGGCGTCAACGCTGACTTGGCCCCCTCCACCAAGGCCGAAGTGTTGGGCGAGAGCGTCTCGGCACTCCGTCTGGTAGCGGACGAGGGCAGGCCGCAGCTCGGCCCGGACCTTGGTGGCGTGGATGGTCGCCAGCCACATGGGCACGCTGTCGAGCGGAAGCATGGCCATTTCCTGGTTTCGACCGCTTTCGTCGTGCGTTGTCATCATGGCAACGCACGCCCAATCTAGTCCCTGGAGCTTCCGCCACTGGGTCGGATAGCTGAGCCCAAGGTTCTCGCAGAGGCGCCGGATGCTGACGAGGACCTTGCCGTCCGGCGTTCGAACGCAATCGATGGCTTGGCCGTGGAAAGAGACGGGGACAAGGGCGAGGGGGCTCAGCATAAGCTCGCCCCTACACCATCCGCCGGTGTAGATCGGCCTCATGACGACCGAGGAAGAATTGGCCCAGGCAAAGAAGCGCATCGCCGAGCTGGCGGAGATGCTGAACAACGCTGCGAAGGACCGTGCGTTCTCCGTGGAGAACGAGCGGGACGCCTGTGCTCGTGCGATCTCACCCCTTCTGGAGACGGAGAACCTCGAGCTTCGAGGGGCCTACCAGCACGCGATCGACGTCATCAACGCTCGGAAGGACACTGCGGTGCAGTGGATCCAGGAGATGGCCGTGGGGACGGTCTTGGGGGAGTTCGTCCAGCGGATGGTGGACGAAGCCGTTGCCCGAGAGCGGCGAGATACGGTGGCCGCGGTCCTTGGCTGACGGCTACTTCGCGAACGTGACGCCGGCCGTGTTGCGCTTCATGGCGACGAGGAAGGCGGTTCGGAGCTTCTCGTACTCGGTGGCGAACTGGCCGCCCAGCTGCATGTCGACCTGGGGCGCCGTGATGAGCAGGCGCTTGAGGTCTTGCAGGGCTTCTTCGCGATTTCCCATCACGAACATGGCGAACGCACTGGCCATCCGCTCGATGTGGACGATCGTGAGCTTGTCCTCAGCGGTGTGGACGTCGGCAGTGCGTTCGTAGTCGTAGGACATGCCAGGGCGGTGGGACAAGAAGACTATTTCTTGAGGGCCTTGGGGTTCTTCTCCAAGTAGCCTTTGAGCCACTCCACGACCTCGGAGTTCGTCCGGTAGGTCTCGGCGCTGTTGTGGTCGCGAAGCGGGCCGTTCGGGTATTTGCGCTCCGGCTGGACCTTGGCGTACGGGCTGAAGGGCATCCGGGCCAGCTCGAAGCGATGGGCCTCGCACTCGTAGACCTTGATGCGGTTGCCGGTGCGGCCCTTCCCGGGATGGATCATCCGGGTGCCGGGGATCTTGCGATCGGTGTTGCAGTAGCCCTTGTCGATCTCAGCGAACAGCGTGGTATTCGCGTTGATCCACTTGGCGATGGTGGGGAGCTGCGGGGCTCGGTTGAGCCATTCTTGGGGGACGGGCGGCTTCTTCATGTGGGTGTATACGATCCGGCTCTACCCGAAATGAACCCAGCACTCACGCAGACCAGCTCTTGGGGCAGTTGGTGGCCTTGGCACGGGCGTAGGCCTTCTTGACGACGTCTTTCTGGACGTTCTTCTGAGCGGCCTGGAGGTACGTCTCGGTGTCCTTCAGGAGTTGGGCTTGGAGCATGTAGTAGTTCTTGTCGTGGCTCTCGTAGGAGAGGCCGTCGTCATCGGCGGGCCGCCGGCTGAGCTTCGCGTGAAGAGCCAGAACCTCAGTGACGAGGGTTGAGACGAGCTTGGCCGTGACGGTGTTGAGAGCCTTGAGGGCCTCGAACAGAACGTCCTTGTTGTTGACGTACCGGTTGTCGATCCACTGGGCGAAGCCGCCGTTCTCGACCTGGTAGTTGAGGTTGCCGAGGACGACCGCGTAGCGCTCGAGGAGCGGAAGCTTTGCGACGAACTTGGTTTCGGTGTCTTTGGCGCCGTACTTCTCGTACGCCGCCGTCATGAGCTTTTCGTGGAGGGAGATCTTTTTGGGCATGGTTCGATCCTAGACCGTGAAGCCGACGTAGACGCATGCCCCGATGAAGGCGATGGCGCCGAGCACGACGAAAAAGAGCTTGAAGAAAGCCTGTTCAGCGAGTTCTTTCATTTGGCCACCTCGAAGTTGGCGTAGAGGAAGTCTTTGGCTTCCTTGAGGGCCATGCCGGTGTGGGTTCGAATGGTCTTGATGGCTGGGATCGCCTCGCCCTTCCGAGCGTACTGCTCGAGGGCGTCCACGACCTCGCGGGGGAACGGCTTGAGCCCCATCTTTGCGAGGGCACGGGTGAGGGGAGACTGCGGGCCCGTGTAGACCGGCATCTCGATCTTGATGGTGAGCTGAAGGCCCTCCGCGTTCTGGAAGGTCTCGCTCGCCCAACCGGCGAACTCGGCCAGCGTGCCTTTGAACTCGATCTCGAATTTGTTGATCACGGGGTTTCCTCCACAGCCTTGTTTTCTTCTTCCACAGCCTTGTAGTCCTGGAACGGCAGGCACATCGTCCGCCGCCAGTCCTTGAGCTTCTTGGAGATCTCGATGGCTTGCTCGGGAGTTTCGGCCTCGACGTAGTTGTAGTACTCCGCCATGCCCGTCACCAAGAACCGCTTCTTCGTCTGAGTCGTGTCTGTCGTGCTCATGGTCAGCTATACGATCGGCCCATCGTCGAAATGAACCCAGCCGGTGTAGGAATCGACATGGCAGGCGACAGAAAACCTGGAGCCCGTCACATAGAAGGCCCTGGTGGTACAACGTGAAGCTCGTTTTCCTCGATTTCGACGGTGTCCTGAACGGCTGCGAAGCTCCCGTACACCGAGCCAACGCGGACACGACGCTTGTCCCGGGCTCGGTTCCCTGGTGTGCCGCCCAGCTCGACCACGACAAGATCGAGCGGCTGAACACCATCCTCGAGCGAACGGGGGCGTACATCGTCATCACGACCTCGTGGAAGAGCGCTGAGTCCTTCGACCTCCTCTGCCACATCCTCCGCTTCAAGGGCCTCAAGGGGTTCATCCTCGGCGCCATCGAGCACATCGGCCGGGACAAGGAGGGCGTCTTCTACTACCGGGCGGACGAGATCGAGCACTGGCTCGACCACGTGAAGGGCGTGGAATCGTACGTTGTTCTCGACGACCTCGACATGCACCAGCTCACGCCTCGGCACGTGAAGACGGAGACCGAGGTGGGACTTCAAGATGAGCATGTGGAGCGGGCCGTGGAAATGCTCAACACGCCGGTGTAGCTCCCCGTATGATCACGCACACCCGCCGCGAGACCATCGACGACGTTCGCATCCCGAAAGGCTACTCCGTGGTTCGTGCTGAGAACCGCGGGTACGACTCACCGGACCGCTGGTTCGAGGCCACTTGTAGAGGCCGTCGAATTGGGGGTGACTTCGGGACCAGGGAAGGGGCTATCACCTTCTGCGTCGAGCACGCCAAGCCCTGAGCCGGTGTAACTAGGGGGATGCCCAATATCCCGTACACTGGGGCCGGCCTTCCGCCTTTCCCGTTCCCTCAATTCGAGGGCCCCGCCGAAAGTCCGGCTCCTGTCCGATACTTCCAGCGCTACCCCGAGATCGCTCTCCTCCCCCGCCGGCCGGAGATCTTCGCGGTCAAGGAAGTGATCGCGACGGAGAAGCTCCACGGCTCGAACTTCCGCATCTACTTCCCGCTCGGGATGACGAGCATCGCCGACGTCAAGTTCGGCTCTCGGGAGACCGAGCATGGGACGCCGGGGGAGAAGTTCCCGCTGGGCGCCGTCGTCTTGATGTTCCAGTCGAAGCCCGAGCTTCTGACGGCGATGTGGGAGACGCTCAAGGCCTACGACTTCCCGGACGCGACGGTCTTCGGTGAAGCGTACGGGCCAGGCATCAAGGCCAAGGGCGTGCGGTACAGCGAGGGCCAAGAGGTTCTCTTCCGGGCCTTCGACATCATGGTCGGGGAGAACTTCCTGACCTACGACCTCTTCTGCGAGGTCACGGACAAGATGGGGCTCGGCCGCGTGCCCGAGGTCTGGCGTGGGCCGCCCAGCATCGAGGCCTTCGACGCACTTCTCGAGAAGCCCTCGATTCAGGCCAAGCTGAACGGCGTCGCCGACGAGAACAACCTGGCTGAGGGCGTGGTGATCCGCTCGAACCCCTTGCTTCGGAACGTCTTCGGGGAATGGCTCATCGTGAAGCACAAGGCCAAGAAGTTCTCCGAGGTCGCTCACGCTCCGAAGCCGGTGAAGGAGCGAACGGAGTCGCCAGCCGACGTGTTCGCGGCCACGTGTGACCGAGGGTCGGGTGACGAACGCGATCGGCCGGCTTCAGGATCGGGGCGTCGTGCTCAAGAACGACATGACGGACATGCCGGTGCTGATGGCCGAGGTCGTGGCGGACCTGCACAAGGAGCATGAGGCTGAATTCCAAGCTCTGGTGATCCCGGACAAGCAGCTGACGGGCGCCGTCTCCCGTGTCCTCAGCCCCATCTACCGGCAGCTCCTCGCGGTGTAATAGAGACCATGGAGAAGAAGACCTACCCCGAGATCGTCCGCAACCTCTCCTTCTACAGGACCGTTCGGTGGAAGGATGCGGACCCCAAGACCGAGGTGAACTTCGGCCACTTCCGGGTCTGCCAGATCCTCTGGCCGCTTGTGAGGAACGCGTTCTTGTTCGTCGAGGGCCACGGGTCGTGCGCTGAGATCTCCGTCACGGAGCGCTACTTCTCCATCCTCACGAAAGCCAGCAACCAGTTCTTGGTGCAGGTCCCGCTGCCCAAGGGGCTCCATGCGGCGCTCCTGGACGCCTCGATGGGCCCTGTCGAGGACTTTCCCAAGGTCCATCGAGAGCAGCCGTTGGACGTGTTTCCACGCATCCTGAAGGACCACACGGGCAAGGGATACCTCGTGGCACACCCGACGATCGTCGAGAGCCTCAAGCTGGATGCCCGCTGGTCTGTTGGTGGCGTGAAGTTCTACAGCGCCTCGAACTTCACCATCAGCGATCACGGCCCAACGGTTGTGGGATCGTTCTCGGGCAACGGCATCAACGCTCCGACCCAGTTCCTCTTTCAGTCCACGCAGGTCCCCGAGAATCGAGTCGTCTCGACGCTGACCTCGGCCACCGCACGTGACCTGCCGGAGTTGCCGTACCGTGGCTTGGAGAAGATTCAGGCCGGAGAGCTTTGGGGCGCGTACAGCGCCTGGCGAGCCTACGTCGTCTGATTGACGAGCTTTCGCACTTCCTCGGCCTTGGACTCGATGACGTAGATGCAGAGCAGGATGGCGTTTTCGTCGTCGGGCCCTGATAGCCGGCTGTCGTCCTGAATCTTGGTCATGGCCTCTTCGGCCTTGCGCCAGATGGTGTCGAGGGCCGCCATCATCAGGGCCTCTCGCGGGAGCTTAGGGGTATCGCCGCTCATCGCAGACCTCGCCTTCCGGGCTTTGGCGGAACGGTCGTGTCACGGCGGGCGTCCGACGCTCGAGGGACGAGGTCTTCGATCTTGATCGAGCGCATCCGGACTTTGCGCATGGTCTGGAGGATGCGGGTCCGCAGCTCTTGATCGGAGAGCGTCTTGCCGTGCTTGGTCATCTCGTGGACGACGTCGAGCAAGGACGACATGATGTCGTTGATCTGCGCGAGGACGGACAGCTCACCCAGGCGATCTTGGGTCGACTCCACTCCGTGCTGCTCCACGAATTCGCGGAGCAAGCGGGCTTGTTTTTCGTCGTCGGATTCCTGGGGTACCACAACTTAGGGGCCCCAAAACAACTTTATGGGTTCAGCTCGACCCACTCACAGGGATTGCCCGGGATATTGCCCTTGTGCTTCTCGAGGAACGCTTCCACAGATTTCTGGTCAGCCCTGGACATGTCGCTCCACCAGCCGGGCGATCCCAGGTAAATCCAGTCGTCGAGGTCGATACGCTTGGAGCCACCGTGCCAGCCAGCCGGCAGCGGCTTCCAGTCGCGACGGGCCTTCCATAGGTCGTAGGGCTGTTGGCCCACGTCTTCCCGCATCTTGTAGGGGATCCCCCAGAGGGCCAAGGTGTCGGGCTGGCGCCAGAGGATGACGACGCTGTCGAGCTTCTCCTGCATGGATGACTCTACGTTCTGGCCGGGTGCGAAATGAACCTCAGTTAGTCGACGGGTTCGGTGTATTAAGACACTTGTGGCAGAACCCTCAACGATGGACCCGTTGGCACTTCGTGTGGCGACTCGCTTCCGGCAAGCAGCTGGTTGGGACCACTCCATTCTCCCGCTCACCAAGGAAGACTTGGAAGAGATGGACGAGGAGGAACGCCAGAAGCGCCTCGTCGATGAATTGGACCGAGCCGCGGATCTCTTGCAGGCGCTCGTCCAGGCTTTCCCCAAAGACCTCGGCCAGAGTCGAAACGACGTCGCTCAGGCAGCCAAGACGGTCATCCAGGCTGCCCGCCGAATTCGCTGAGAGAACGACCATGGTCTACGACTTCGACGACTGCGAGGACAAGTCCCCGCCTCGCTACCACCCGAGCTTCACAAGCCAGCCGGCCGACCCACGTGACCTCGAGACCATCGTGAATCTCCTGGAGATCGCGGCCCTCTCGCTCACGACAGCCACGAACGTGAGCTTCACGAAGAACGAGCTACTTTGCGAGGCTCAGGCCTTCGGTGGCGAGATCGTTCTCGAGGAGCGAGACGTGAACATCGTGCTGCCACATCTCGGCTTCCTCAAGAAGCTCCCGGGAAAGCGGCTCCAGCTCCGCTAGAAAGTCGTGTCGGCGTCGTAGGCCTTGAGGAACTCGAGGACCGCGGCTCGATCGGGATCGGAGAGCGGGAACTCGTGCCCCTGGTTGCTGTTGCCTTCCTCGCTCGTGACGAGCTTGAAGGCACGGGGGTCGCTCGGGTCCGTGACGAAGCCGAGCTTCTTGGCGTCGTAGACGTAGCCACCGACGTGGAACTCCGTGGGACGTTCCTTGGCGGGCTTCAGCAGGTCGTCGATGGTCGGGACCGAGCCGTTGTGCAGGAAGGGCGCTGAGGCCCAGATGCCGGCGAGGGGCTTGGCCACGAACTTGTTGCCCGCGGGCTTTTGCCAGACGACGGGTGTGCGGCCAAGCTCGAAGGGCCCCATGTCCTTGATGCCCTCGAGTTCCTGCGAGCGGGCCTTCACCTTGGTCATCATGGGGGCGAGGACTTCGCTGAAGAGGTCGTACTTGCCCATCGGCTCGATCTGGCCGAGGTAGTAGGCTGCGTCGGTCTTCACGTCGATGTAGTTGAACTCGGCCGACCCCGGGGTCTTGTAGTTCGCGACCGGGTCGTGGCACTTCAGGCACCGGGCTGCGAAGATGGGCTTGCCCTTGGCTGCGAGGTCGGCGTCGACCTTGCCGAGGATGTCGGCGGGCCAGGCGGGAGCCTTGGCTTTGCGCATGAGCTTGGAAACGGCCTCGAGCTGTTCGATCTTGGCCGTGGTCGTCATGGTGTCCCATTCGAAGTCGGTCACCAGGGCGATGTGCTGGGCCATGTTGCGCTCGACCATCGAGTTGACGACGCCGGTCCAGAAGATCCATTTCTGGCGCTCGTGGTCCCAGACGTGGGGCGTGTTGATGGGGCCGCCGTCGATCTTGGGGGCGAAAGGCTCGGCGCCGGGCTGGATGTACTCCAGGTGGTCTCCGAACATCTTCTTGGTCACGGCCCAGGGGTTCGAGCGGCCGAGCCCGCTGGCGGCCACCTTGGAGCCTTCGTTGGGCGTCCCGTACTTCACCTGCTGGAAGAAGAACACGAAGCGCTTGGCCAGGTAGAGGTACATCCCCGTGCGGCTCGACAGCTCACCTGGGGAAGGCGGGGCGCCGAAGACGGCCGCACGCAAGGCTTTGGGGGACTCCGCTTGGATGACGTCGAGGACGGGCTCGATGTCGCCGGATTCGTAGGCTTCCTCGATCTTCTCCTGAAGCCCCTTGTCGTCGAGCGTGCCGTTGTCCGCCTTGACCGCGGAGAGAAGCCCGTTGGTCCTGGCGGCTCGCATGCGGTAGCGCTGGTAGAAGGCCTCGAACTCGGCGGGGTTGATGAGGGTCCCGACGAGGGACTTGATCATGCCTTCGATGAAGCGGTCGATCGCGAATTGGCCTGAGCCGCCATCCACGATGAAGAAGGCGCCGTCAGCATTGGCGATGATGCTCGTGTGGCAGGCGGAGCAGTTGATGCCAGCCATCGGCACGGGATCCATGCTGGACGTGACGCCGAGAGGTAGTTCCGAGCCGGGGTCGGCGAGGTTCGGTGCGAGCCCGAGTCGCTCGGGGCGCTCGAAGAACATCTCGTCGTAGACGCCGAAGCTGTCGGTCGGTCGCTTCAGGGACAGGAACACATCCGTCGGAAGCCAGTGGATTCCCTGGTCCATCGAGTAGAGCGCTCGACGGTCGGCCTCGCTGAGTCCGTTCGTCACGCCTTTGGCGAAGCTCGCACCGGGCACGAAGATGGCTGGGCGAGGCTCCAGCGGCGCCGGAGACGGGGCAAGCAGGATGGCTGAGCATCCTGTGAAGACCAACAGGAAGAGGACGTGAACGAGCTTCATGCCCACGGTGGGCGCACCAAAAGAAGCTCGGTGTAGGCCGAGGCATGGACAGCCCCTATCGTGCACCAGCCACGGTGCCGCGAACGCTTCAGCTGGATTTGGCTCAGGCGATCGACGACGCGAACGACGCCGTGCGTGAGGCCTTGTTCAACTCCAATCGCATCGAGAACGTCGCTATTCGGCGATCGATGCAGGATCACCTGGGGACGGCGATGCTCAAGATCCGGCGTATACAGGATCCCCTGTTCCACCGATTCGATGACCTCGAAGCCCGGGTCGCTCAGCTCGAGGTCAAGCTCGGGATGAGGAGCGTGTTGGCCCCGCCCGATCCGTGACTTGTCAGGCTTGCGTTCGCTCGACGCTGTGAACCGTGATGATCTGGCCGTCGAGGCCCGCGATGGGCTTGCCCTTCCCGTCTTTGATGGACGCGGAGCCGCTGGCGGACGAGAGGGCCTCTTCGCAGGCGACGCCGGTGAGGGACATGGCCGAGCACCAGTCCCAGCCGCCGTGGTTGCGCTGGAACAGGAACGCGTCCGTGTCGGGCACGAGCATCTTGGACATGTCTTTGCGGGCAGCGTCCTTGGTCTTCATGGTGTGGGTGTACGATCGTGGAAGGGGTGAAATGAACTTCAGGGGAACAGGCCCGGGGCGATTTCGGGGGCGTGGGTCTGAAGGAAGAAAGCGCCGTCGACTGCGGATTTCACGAAGACCAAGCTCGCGGTGACCTTGTACCACCGGGGCTCCCAACCTTTGACGGCCATCACGGTGCCCGTGTACGAGCCTGAGAAGTCGATGACGTCCTTGATCGTGCGCTTCTTGCCGTCCCACGCGATTTGGATCTTCATGTCGGCGGTGACGAACTTGGTGCTCATGGTCAGCTATACGATCGGGCTGGGCCCGAAATGAACCTCGGTGTAGGCTGCGGGGATGCAGC
>ERZ1292625.3522-Hain-H41-01um-R1-3522-length-12609-cov-5_pt1 | contig 12609 bp, 10 predicted proteins | sample MGYA00564400_ERZ1292625 | MGnify/ENA primary metagenome ERZ1292625 (study PRJEB36523, sample SAMEA6512639) | groundwater metagenome | collected 2019-01-08 | study: AquaDiva: Metagenomics assemblies of 32 groundwater samples
CCTGGGGCGAATTCTACGGATGGGATTCTGGAAAGACATGGAAGTTGAAGACGATTTATATAAAGGCAGGTCAGCGACTAAGTCTGCAGTATCACCATCATCGCACCGAGCACTGGGTCCTGGTTGAGGGTGATGCGACGGCGACCCTGGAGAAGCCCAATGGAGCCTTGCATCGCGTTCCTTTAAAGAAAGGGGAAGTCGTATTTGTCGATCGCAAAGCGGTGCATCGGCTCGAGTCGAAGCGCGGCGGAATCATCGTAGAGGTTGGGCTAGGAAAATTTGATGAAAACGATATCATCCGACTAGAGGACGACCATGGCCGCGCAGGGAATAAAGTGTGAAGGTCTGACCTTCACACTTAAGAAAGGGTAATTTGCGATAAATCGTATCATTATGCTAGTATTATCGTATCAAATTGATACGATAAATATGAATATTTCTTCAAGAGAGCATAAAATTATCGATATCTTGCTCAAACAAGATTCTCTCCAATCTTCCGACATTCATGGGACGCTTACTAGGCTTGGTGAGGATATCTCGCTCGTGACCGTTAAGCGTGCTCTGTCCGATATGGTCGCGAAAGGTGTTCTCATAGCGAGCGGGTCTGGACGATCTTCCTCGTATCAGGTGGGCGTACTCGGCAGGATATATGCGGATATCGATCCAAGGGCATATTGCGCTATCGATCCCGATCGTCGATACGGTTTGAAACAATACAATCAAGATTTGTTTGGAGCGATACCCGACAGCATTTTCTCTCCAGGGGAATTGAAGAAACTTGAAGATGCGACAGCTGAATATACGCGGCGCACGACTGATTTGCCTCCCGCTATAGAAAAGCGAGAGTTGGAACGACTCGTAATCGAACTTTCTTGGAAATCTTCTAAAATTGAAGGCAATACCTACACGCTTCTCGATACGGAGAAACTCATTCTAGAAAATAAAGAAGCTCCTGGACATACTCATAGCGAAGCACAAATGATTCTCAATCACAAAGACGCGTTTAACTTCGTGCGCGAGAATACTGCTTTTTTCAAAACACTCTCCCGAGCACCTATTGAAGAACTGCACGCTATTCTTGTAAAAGATCTAAACGTCGGAGAGGGGCTTCGTAAGCGAGTGGTCGGCATCGTCGGTTCCGTCTATCAGCCGCTTGATAACCTGCATCAGGTTCATGAAGGGCTTGAAGCGCTCATCGGGGCGATTGCACGTGTGCAGACTCCCTATGACAAAGCGTTCGTGGCGCTTCTCGGCATAAGCTATCTGCAACCATTTGAAGATGGGAATAAGCGCACGGCGCGACTACTGGCAAATGCAATTCTTCTGGGGTATGCGTGCGCCCCTCTTTCGTACCGGAGTGTCGAGGAGAGTGAGTATCGCGAAGCGATGCTCGTGTTCTACGAGGTTAACTCCATTGTTCCCTTTAGAAAAATATTTATCGATCAGTATGATTTTGCTGCGAGAAACTATGCGGTCAAATAATGATGTTCAGGCTCGGAAAATTTGATGAAAACGATATCATCCGACTAGAGGACGACCATGGCCGCGCAGGGAATAAAGTGTGAAGGTCTGACCTTCACACTTTGAGGTGCTCAAATAGGAAGCGTTGAGAAGGGGATTAAAAAAGAAGCGCCCGGCCTTGGACTCCCAAGGCCGGGCGCTATCGTCACAGCTACACACGAGCAAGATGTTGTGATGACAAATGCGATTTGATAATCGCCAAAAGCTTTGAAGCTTCGAGCGGTTTTACTAAGTACTCGCTCGCTCCTTGTCCCTTCGCCCACACTTTGTCGTCTTCCCGTTCGGCCTCGCCGCAAAGAATGATGGGTAGCTTTTCAAAACGGACGCTCTTCCTCATCTCGCGGCATGTCTGGAAGCCATTTCCTGCAGAGAAAAGGACATCCATCAGGACAAGGTCGGGCGACTCTGTGGCGATTTTATTTTCCAATTCTACAGCGGAGGCGAAACACACGACACTATGGCCGACCTCCTTGAGGCACTTTTCGAGAATCTGAAGCTGCAAGTAAGAGGAACTGACGACAATGATTTTTGCCATTGCAAACTCTCCTTTGTTAGTGAGTGGTCACAATCTATCCAGTGAGCACCTTACACAATAAATTGTCAAAAATCAAGCCCCTTCATTGACGTTATATGAAGGTTGTGATATATTGAAGCTGATTCAATATGAGCTCGAACAACCTTACTTGGTCTAGGTTTTTGTCGCCGTTTTTGGTGATTTTGGTCGTGGTCGCTGTTGTGGTGCTTGTGGCTAATAAACCTACTGTCATAGCGAAGCTCAATGACTGGAAGCTCCTCCCTCAGGAAGAGTCTTTTACTGAACTGTTCCTCAATAATCACCTCGATCTTCCAAAACAGGTCGAGAAAGGGCAGACGGTACAGTTTTCTTTCACCATTCACAACCTTGAGGGAAAGACGATGACGTATCCCTACGTTGTGTATCTGAAAACTGATGGGGGCTACCGGATTCCCATTGCTCGTGACTCAGTAACTTTGAGCAACAAGCAAGTAAGAACAGTTGGGGAGTCCTACACATTCAAAAATTCCAATCAGAAAGTAACAATATTCATTGAATTTTTGGGCAGAGGTCAGAACCTGCACTTCAGACTTCCGAGCACTATGTAATATATGATGAAGACCCGCAATGAAAAACGAAAGAAGATCACAGTCCTCATTCCTTGCTACAACGAGGCGAGAGGCATTGGTTCGGTCATAAAGAGTTTTCCTCGCGAGCGAATTGAGCAACAGGGTTTCGATCTTGATATAAGAGTTATCGATAACAACTCCAACGACGGAACTGCAGACATTGCTCGCCAACTTGGCGTCACGGTTATTCATGAGCCGAAGAAGGGGAAGGGAAATGCGATGCGCACAGGGTTTTACTCGATTGATGATAATACGGATTATGTCGTGATGCTCGATGGCGACAATACGTATCGCCCTGAAGAGATGTTGAGGTTGCTCAAGCTTCTTGAGACCAATTTTTGCGACGTGGTTATTGGCTCTCGTCTTGGCGGACATATCTCTGATGGTTCAATGACGTTTCTTAATAAAGTAGGGAATTGGATATTCTCTAACATGGTGCGCCTATGTTATAGAACTAATGTTACCGATGTTCTTACCGGTTATTTTGCCTGGAGACGCGACGCTTTAGTGCGTCTGCGGCCGCATCTTGTTTCTGAAGGTTTTACTATCGAGATGGAGATGGTAACTAAAATGGCAAATCTTGGAGAAAAAATCTGTTCCGTACCTATCAGTTACGATTCAAGAAAAGGCACATCGAATCTCCGACCTTTTCGTGACGGCTTGCGTATTCTTTGGGTATTTATCAAAAATTTATTTTGGCATCCGCATGTCGAAATTGACGGGTCGCTTATTGCAGGGTCTAGCAGTGTGGTTAGTCATGGTTCGACACTTTCGATCGTTATTCCAGCCTTAAATGAGGAACATGGTATTAGAGCTACGATAGAACAGATTCCCGTTAAGAAGCTCGAAGAAATGGGGTATCGGGTCGAGATTCTCGTTGTTGATAATGCTTCGACCGATAATACGGCGCAAATTTCCCGGGATGCGGGAGCTAGGGTTGTGTACCAGCCGCTGCGAGGATATGGAAATGCTTATCGGGCCGGTTTTGCACATGCGACAGGAGACATTATTGCCACGGGAGACGCTGATCGTACGTATCCTCTCGATGCTCTTCCAGAGCTTTTGAAAAAAATGAATGAAGGAGGTTTTGATTTCCTAAACACGGATCGTCTGAGCAACCTTAATTCCGAAGCTATGACATTCAGTCATGTGTTTGGTAATTGGTTTCTTACCACGGTCACAAAAATACTTTTTAATTGGCCGTTTAACGACTCTCAGTCGGGGATGTGGGTTTTCAAGCGTTCTATAGTGAAATATCTGGATTTGGAATCCGAGGGAATGCCTTTTTCTCAAGAATTAAAAATTGAAGCCTACAAAAAAGGATTCAAGTGTGGCGAAGTGCCTATCGAGTATCGGGCGCGCCTTGGGAAGGCGAAGCTCAATACGATCAAGGATGGTTTCGGTAATCTATTTCAGTTGTGTAAAAAACGTCTTTTTTTGAGGAAGGCTCGGTTCAATTCTTCAGCGGCAGGGATTGCGAGACTAACTCATGACCAGTAAGAATATTCTCATTGTAACGCACTACTTCTTACCTCATGTTGGGGGTATTGAAATGGTGGCTTACAATCAAGCGAAAGGCTTGGTTGCTAATGGTCACTCTGTGACGCTCGTCACGAGCCGGGTCGGGTCGACAAAGGTCGAAGAGGTTATTGATGGCATCAAGGTAGTTCGACTTGCATCTTTTAACTTTTTTGAAAAGTTTGGCATACCCTTCCCAGTGCCGTATCCAGCAGGGTGGGTGACGCTCTGGAGTCTTGTAAGGTATGCGGATATTGTGCATGTGCACGATGCGTTTTACGCAAATTCTTTTATTGCCGCCGCCGCGGCACGATTCAGTAGAAAGGTGCTCATGATGACCCAACATGTGGCTCTTATTGCGTACCCAAGCAAGTTAGTGCAAATCATTCAGAAGTTTGTGTATGCTACGACCGGTGCGATAGTCTTCTCTTTCTCTCAGTATATTTGTGTTTGTAACGACAGGGTCAGAAATTTTTTGGAAGCGCGAGGCATACTTGAACACAAGATAAAATTTTTACCTAATGGCGTAGATAATAAGCTTTTTAATTCTGGCACGCCCCATCAGAAAATAGAGCTTCGCAGGAAATTCAATATTCCTGAGATTGGCAAGGTTCTCTTGTTTGTCGGCAGATTCGTCCCAAAGAAGGGTTTTGATAAGGTATTGGCGGCGCAAAGCTCCGACTATCATATCGTGTGTGTTGGCGGAAAAACTCCCTCAGGAGATTTTCCCAATATCTCCTTCATGGGAGAAGTCGATCAGTTTGTATTAGCAGACCTTTATAAGGCAGCTGATATTTTCATATTGCCGTCTGAGAGCGAAGGATTTCCTCTTTCTATACAGGAGGCTATGTCTTCAGGGCTGCCAATCATCACCACCTGGGATCCGGGATATCAGGTATATGGTCTGGATAAAAATAATATCTGCTTTATAGAGTCTACGGAGACATCTTTGAAGGAAGCGATAAGAAGGATATATCTTGATGATGCCGCTCTCCGCAAAATGTCTTCATACTCGCAGGAATATGCGGCAAAATACTTTAGCTGGTCGCGCAACGTGTCTGCGCTTGAGGTGGTATATGAGCAAATACTCTCGTCTCCAAAATTGAAAATCGCCCTGGTTTCTGATGCTGTATATCCTTTCAGTAAGGGTGGGAAAGAAAAGCGTCTTTTTGGTATAGCTACTCGGCTAGTGAAAGAGGGGTATGACGTAACTATCTATTGCATGCAGTGGTGGAGAGGGTCTAAAACGATTGAGAAGGATGGGATTCGTTACTACGCCATCAGTCCATACTACCCGCTCTACGTTGGAAGTCGTCGTTCCATAAAGCAAGGGATTCTTTTTGCTCTGCATTGCCTAAAGCTTCTTTTCAGAAAATTTGATGTCGTAGATGTGGATCATATTCCTCATTTTGTGATTTTTACGATGAAACTCGTGTGTGTCCTTAGAAGGAAAAAAATGATCGCGACCTGGCATGAGGTATGGGGGGGAGGAATATTGGAAATATTACCTTGGAAACGTGAAGGGACGTATTGCGTTTTTGGTTGAAAAGATAAGTATCATGCAGCCGAATGTGATCATTTCGGTTTCGGCTCATACTACAAATGCCCTTCATGCGATGCTTGGAACCTCAGCAAAGGAAATAATCACTATTCCGAATGGTGTGGATATAGAAACGATAGAAAAAAGCCCTATTTCAGACAAGACGTCGGATATCGTATTTGCAGGCCGGTTGCTGCCGCACAAGAATGTGGATGCGTTATTGCGAGCACTACAGCATATTCAAAAACAAAAACCGAACATATCGACAATCATCATCGGCGATGGTCCCGAAAAGGAGAGGTTGGAAAAAATATCTCTTGAGCTCGGCCTTGAGAAGAACGTATCCTTTTTAGGATTTCTTCCCGATCATGTAGAGGTGTATGGTGTCCTAAAGGCGTCCAGAGTGTTCGTCCTTCCGTCGGTACGAGAGGGGTTCGGCATTACGGTCGTTGAAGCAAATGCGTGTGGACTTCCTGTAGTCACCATCGACTCGGAGCATAATGCCGCAAAAGATCTTATAGATCCTAGGGGAAACGGGATGCTTGCATCTCTTAATTCCGAGGTGTTGGCAAGCGCCATCATGGTATTTCTTGATGCAAGAAAAGAGCAGGACAGATACAAGAGGTATGCTGAGAGGTACAATTGGAATTCTCTCGTGGGCGATATAACCGCGCTTTATAGAAAAACGTATGAATAATAATATTCCGCACATTACCGTCGTCGCCGCATATTTTTATCCAAAAATTGGCGGACTCGAAAACTATGCGTATCTTCTAGCAAAAAAACTCCAAGAAAGCGGAAGATACAAACTCAGCATAATAACCAGTAATTATGCGGGGTCTGATTATCATAAGGAGGTGATTGACGGCATGACGGTGCATCGTCTGCCTATTTTGCTTAAGGTTTCAAATACTCCTATCAATCTGTCATGGTACTGGCGGGTAAAGCGCATATACGCAATTGAGAAGCCAGATCTCGTGCATGTGCACTCCCCGGTGCCTTATTTGCCGGATGTGGCGGCGCTTGCTGCTAAAGATATTCCGGTGGTACTCACGTTCCATTCAGGAAGTATGCTTAAAGGCATATGGCATATAGATACGCTGATAGCCTTGTACGAAAAAATATTTCTACGAAAGCTTTTTAGTCGAGCGAATGCCGTTGTGGCGATTTCGAGAGAGTACGCAAGGAGAGTTTTTCCTCAGTTTGAAAACAAAACCTATTTCATTCCGACCGGAGTAGATTTAAAAAGGTTTACTAAGACTCCGCTTCCAGAAACGGAAGTGGTCACTTATGTCGGACGTATCGAGCATCATTCGAGATGGAAGGGTATTGAAGAGCTTATTCAGGCGATGGCGATCGTTATTAAAGATCGGCCGCAGGTGTCGCTTGAGATCGTGGGCGGAGGAGATGCATTGGAGCATTATCGGGAGAGGGTCGCTGCATTAGGTATTGCTGAATCTGTGAAATTTTCTGGTCCGCAAATAGGGGCAAATCTTGTGGAGGCATACCAAAGGTCCAGTGTTGTAGTGCTGCCTTCTACCTCAGATGCTGAGGCGTTCAGTATCGTACTTGTGGAGGCAATGGCTTCGGGTCGACCAATTATAGGTACTAGCATAGGCGGTACTCCGCAGGTGATCGAGCATGGCAAGAACGGACTTCTGATTCCGCCTAAAGACCCAAAGAAACTTGCCGAGGCGATACTTGCCGTATTGAGTGATAAGAGTTTGGCGGTGTCGTTAGCTGATACTGGTGCACAGAAAGCTCAAAGTTTCTCCTGGGATACTCAGGCAGATAAATACGCAGATTTGTTTGAGACTCTTCTTAAAAAAACAAATGTATGAAGATCGTTTTTTTAGCTTCGGGAACGGTGCGTAGCAATTTCAGTTATCGCATCGTCGCACTAGCGCGATCACTTGTGCGTCTGGGACATGAGGTTTCGATCATTGCTCCCAAAGCAGACAAGTACAATAATTTTCTCCCTGAGAACATTGCTGTATTAGATGGCGTCAAAATACTGCAGCCTTTTCAGTTTGCGACGAAGCATCCGGAAATAAACTTACTCCCGTACATTTTTGGTGCGGTGCAGATGCTCTTTCGCCAGAAGCCAGAGCTCGTGTATATATACAAGCCGACTCCCGTTTCCATAGTGGGTCTTATGGGAAAATTTATGAAGAATACGATGGTTGTTACTGATTTCGATGATATTGGAAGTAAGGTTATGAGGATTGAAGGGTATCCGTTGCATCAGCGCATACTTGTATCGTGGTCAGAAAAACTTGCGGCTCGTGCAGCAGATCGTTTGGTTGTGGCGTCTACATATCTTTTAAAAAAATATAAGAGCGAGTATCCCAAAAAACCAATTCACCTTATGCCTAATGGTGTTGAAGCAGACTGGTTTACACATTCGATACAGTCAGGTGCAGCAAAACGTATCGTGTTCTTGGGGGCAATAAATCGAAAAAGCATCCTGGAGCCTCTTTTTGATGTATTGCCAGATCTCATTAAAAAACATTCTGATGTTGAGGTTCTAATAATAGGCGACGGAGAATATCTTTCCTTTTTTAAGGAAAAGGCTTCCGAACTCCATATCGAGAAACAAGTTGTTTTCAAGGGTTGGATGCCTGTTGAGAAAGCGAAAGAGTACCTGCAGTCGGGCGATATTGGATATTGCTATATGCCACAAGATGCTAGTACTGCGGCAGCAAGTAACATGAAGGTTCCGCAGTATATGTCGCAAGGAGTTGTGCCGCTCGTGAGTCGTGTAGGTGATTTGCCAAATATCGCTGAGGAGGGGAGGGTCGGGTACATTGCGGAGCCTGATAACAAAAAATCCCTGCTCGAGATCCTAGAGCATGCCCTGACAGATCTTCGTCGTAAGGACAAGGCATATGCAGCTCAGGAATCAGCAAAACTAAAGCTGTGTACCGATGTGCTTGCTGTGCACTTTAATGAGTGGATCGCTAGTAATATATGAGCACTGAGAAGAAAAAAATATATATCGTTGAAACGTCTGTACCAACCAATACAGGCGGTGGGCAGATTCGTAATCGAAATCTCATAAAGCAATTGATAAAGCGTGCCGACGTTTCGGTTGAAGTGTTTTGTATAGATTCCGAAAAAAAACAGGTCGTATACGAAGATGCGGGGTCGGATTTGGGGGTAACCCTGCACGTTATTCCTGGTAAATCAGTTACTCTTTTGCAGACCGCGCGAGCCATTATGTGGGGGCGTGTGATGCCTACCATGGAGAGTTTCAAAGATAGTGGGCTTGGCACAGTTTTTCGTAAAAGATGCGAAGAGTCTCTGCCGGAGGTGGTTCAAATAGAACAGCTACAGGCGTATTACTGCATCCGTCCGCATATTCCTTGGCTTAAGGAACGTGGCGTAAAGATTATTTTTGATTGTCATAATGTTGAGTCCATGCTGTTCCAAGAGTCGCTCGGCATATTCTCATTTCCAAAGAAGTTGGTCGGCGTGTTTTTGGTTCCGAATTTAAAAAAAATGGAAATTGAAGCGGCAATGTTGGCTGACACGGTTCTCGCATGCTCTGAGTCGGACGCACATTTTTTTAAAATGCATAATGCGCATACGCGCATCGTTCCTAATGGTGTCGATTGTTCAGAGTTTGAAAACATAACGAGGGGTTCAACGCCAACGCTTATTTTCATAGGAGGATCAGCATATCCTCCAAATGCTGATGCGGTAGAGTTCTATCTTTCCAATATGCATCAGAACATAAAGTCGCGCGTGCCGGATATACGTCTTTTGATTGTAGGGGTAGATACTGCATGGTTAGATGCTCGTGGGATACACGATCCTTCGGTACAAGCCCTGGGACACGTCCCAGATATCCGACCGAATTTGCAGGAAGCTGCGGTTGCGCTGTGTCCTTTGCGTTATGGATCAGGAACAAGGATAAAAATTTTGACGTACATGGCAGCCGGATTGCCGGTGGTATCAACCTCAAAGGGGGCTGAGGGGGTGGGGTATGTTGTCGGTGATACTATTCTGGTGTCGGACACTCCAGAGGAGTTTGCTGAAAATGTGCTGAAACTTCTGAGCGATACGGCATATGCTGATGCTGTCGCTCAAAGGGGTAGAAATTTCGTGCTAAGACAGCACGATTGGAATGTAATTGGAAAAGATATGATGAGCGCATACGACCTATGAATCTAAGACGACTTTTCCCATCCTTAACACGGCCGCTTTCGGTATACCTGCTTGCAGGTCTCGTCTTGGTCAATACAGTCGCTATTTTTCATGCGGATCTTTTCTATATATGCGCTTTCTTTTCATTCTTCTATATCATCACCACCCCTGGATTTTTGCTGCTCCCTCTCTTGACCAAAAGGAAGTTGCCCGCTCCCCTTGGGCTGACTTTTAGTGTTGCCCTCAGCGTGCTTATTCTTATGTTGGTTGGGCTGGGGCTCAACACAGTTCTGCCGCTCCTGGGAATGCACGAACCCCTCTCGACTCTACCGCTGATTCTTGCGTTTGATGCGGTTGTGTATGTATTGCTCGTGCTTAACTACGAAACCCAAAAGGATTCTTCTTTTGAGTTGCATGATTTTGATGCGTTCAATTGGAGTATAGTCTTCTTGGCGGCACTGCTTCCTGTCGGAGCCTTTTTTGGCAGTGCGCTCTTAAACAACGGCGGGAGCAACGTACTTACTATGCTGGTATTGGCGTTGGTGTTTGTGCTCATACCGACTGTTCTTTTTAGTCGACGTATAAAGTCGTCGGCCCCTCCGATCGTGCTGTATCTCGTGGCACTCGCGTTCCTGCTCATGAATTCCATGCGCGGTTGGTTTATTACTGGCCATGACATCTTGCTTGAATACCATGTATTCGTGCTGACCAATGACGCGCACTTATGGAATATGGCGTTTTATCGCGACCCATATAACGCCTGTCTTAGCCTCACGATTCTGCCTACATATCTGCAGAATCTTTTACATGTGGGGAATGCGTATATATTTAAATTCTTCTTTCAGTTTATTGGCGCTTTGGCGGTAGTGCCTTTGTACTACCTGGCAAGACAGTATGTGTCAGAAAAGATCGCTTTCCTGGTCGGGTTCCTCTTTATTTCATTTCCGACCTACATGGTCGACATGGCTTTTCTCAATCGCCAGGGCATGGCGTTCGTATTCTTCGGATCGATGCTCTTTACGCTTCTGACCGTCGAATACTTTAGCGGACGCGTAAGGACATTTCTCCTTTTTGCATTTGGAACCGGGATGATTTTATCCCATTACTCGACCTCGTACATAGCTGTGCCGCTTCTCTTAAGTGCGTACGCCATTAATCGAGTATTGCGCTTTTTGGTGCGCGCAAAAGGACCGACTTTGCTTACAAAGCTGACGGCAGGACTTGGAAACAGGGAAATGTATGAAAAGCCGATACTGTTAACGTTGCCGTTTGTATTGGGCTTGCTTGTCATCATGCTTGTGTGGTCGAGCTTGATAACCAAGACATCAAAGGGGCTTTTCAACACCGTTGAGCAAATTGCTACGACAATAACCCATCCTTTTAGCACTGATGGTTTTACAGGACCTGCTAAATACAATCTGTTTCAAGCAAAAAAAGCGACGCCGGAAGAGCTTTTCAGTAAATTCCTTGAGGATGGAATTAAGAAAAATGAGGTAGTAAAATACGAATCAGTATTTTACCCGCTCTCGATAACTCAGAAATATCCTGCGATTCCTGTAGCAGAACATTCGGCCCCGCTCACAGTGTTTGGGGAGAAGATTCAGAAGATTCTGCATATTAATTTGCCTGACTTTTTTGGCTTTATAAAACAGACGTACGCGAAGTTTATACAAATCTTCCTCCTTATTGGTCTTATAGGACTCTCATTAGGATATGTCTTTAAAAAGCATGTGCTACAAAATGTGCCTATCGAATATATTGCACTCTCTATTTCTGGTATTGGGGTTATGTTCGGGCAAACCATTCTTCCTGGAAGTGCTATTGACTACGGTCTCTTGCGACTTTTTCAGCAGAATCTCATCTTTCTGGCGTTACCAATAATTCTCGGTATGTTATGGATCGGATCGTTAGTGGCGCGAAATCATAAGGGTCAACTACTGCTTGTAGGGAGTTTCTCGTTGGTCTTTTTTGCGGTCCTGTCTGGATTTATACCGCAACTTACAGGAGGCGGTCGTCTTTCTCTTTCTCTTAATAATTCAGGACTCTACTATGATTCGTATTATACCCACGCGCATGAAATAGCGGCCACTAAATGGACCGCCGCTTCTGTTGATCGCGATCTTCCTGTCCAGGCTGCACACTTTTCAGACATCAAGATGATTGCGTACGGATATGTGGCACCGTTCATCGAGCTTCTTCCGGAGACGATAAAACGTAAGTCATATGAATATCTCAATTATCAAAATACGAAGACCCATGACATCATTGAAATCATCGGCGGAGATGTCATTTATTACCGGTTCCCGATCGAATTCCTTGATGATTACAAGGATTTGATCTATGACAATGGTGGGTCAAAAATGTATAGATAAAAAGATATGAAAATTCTTTTTATTTCAGATTACTACCCTCCCTATATCAAGGGAGGGGCAGAAGTTAGCACCTCTTTGTTGGCGTCTTGGTTTTCAGGGTGCGGCAATACTGTGTCGGTGGCCTGTTCTAGATTTGTTGATAAATCTTGGAACGAGAATGGTGTAACTGTATACCCGATCATTCTTAAGCCCGTTTTCGATTCAAGGAATCTAATCTTAGCTATTATTTACGGATTTAAGACAATTTTGTTTCAATTAGCTTCTGCCGCACGAGTGCTGAAATTGATCAGAAGCTTGAGTCCAGACGTTATCAATATAGTTCCGCCATCCTACCGGTTCATTCTCATAATAATAGCCGTCCGTTTT
>ERZ1292625.3527-Hain-H41-01um-R1-3527-length-12602-cov-4_pt1 | contig 12602 bp, 13 predicted proteins | sample MGYA00564400_ERZ1292625 | MGnify/ENA primary metagenome ERZ1292625 (study PRJEB36523, sample SAMEA6512639) | groundwater metagenome | collected 2019-01-08 | study: AquaDiva: Metagenomics assemblies of 32 groundwater samples
TGAAGCTACTTTTTGACTATATTCCTGATTTTTTCTGACCATTGATTGGCCCACTCTTCAGCTTCAACCATTTTTAAGGCAAGTCTTATTCCCTGTTTGTTGATCGATTCCTGCATTGTTGCAATTGTGGCACTAGAAACTTTTAAGTTTTCCTTTATATTGTTGTAGCTCCTATTTTTATGAAGCCAATAGGCAACGGCTAATCTTTTTGTGAATGTTTCCAACTCACTTTGATTAAAAAAATCAGCCAGGAAAATCTCTATTTCTTTTGTATCTTTAAGATCTGAAATAAGTTGAATAAAAGTCTTGTCTATTTGATTTTTTAAAGAAGAACTTACAGGCCTAGTTGATGTTCTCATCTTTCTGCAGAATACCAAAAATAAATTTCGATGGCAACGGCAATCCCTAGAAGCAAAAGCGCATTAAGAATATTTCCTATTCCAAAATATCGGAGAATTACAAATAACGTAGCAGCCAAGGAAATTATAAGACCTCTGCGAGACCCATCTAAAATTATGGAAAAAGTAAAAAAAAGACAAAAGAAGACAAGTAAGAAAAATAGAGGCAACGAGAGAGCAAAGTCGGGGCTTACAAAGTAAATCAAAAACCCGAGAGTGAGCCAAAGAATGACTGTCATGATAAGAGTAGGTAAAAAACTTTTTCTATTCTTAATTTCTTTTTTTCTTCGGTCCTTCATACTATATAATTATAATATGGATCCAGTAACACTTCTTGTCATAATAGTTGTTATTCTTGTTCTGGTTGTTTTATATGTCAACTTCAAAGTAGTAAGAATGCTTCAGGAAGGGTCCCGAGAAGACAGGAACGCTCTAAATGAAAGACTAGACAGCACATTAAGGGTAATTGGTCAGGTTCAAAGAAATATCGGCGAACTTTCAGAAATTGGCCGTGGAATGAAGGACCTACAGGAATTTTTAAGAAGCCCGAAATTAAGAGGGAATATCGGGGAGCAAGTTTTAAAAGAGTTATTGGGTCAAATGCTTCCCAAGCAATCTTTCCATTTACAGCATACATTTAAGTCAGGCGACAAAATTGACGCAGCTATAGTAACTTCAGGTGGAATTATCCCAGTCGATTCCAAGTTTCCAATGGAAAACTTCAGAAAAATGTATAGTGCAAATGAGACAGAAAAGAAATATTTTGAAAAAGAATTCGAAAGGGACATAAAAACACATATAGATTCGATTTCGAGAAAATATATTCTCCCTGCTGAAGGAACGATTGATTATGCCCTAATGTATATTCCTTCCGAGGCTGTTTATTATGAAGTTGTAAATAGCAGTTCTCTTTTTGATTATGCAGGAGAAAAAAGAGTTCTGCCCGTCTCCCCCACTACTTTTTATGCTTATCTGAAAGCTATATTAATGAGTTTTGAAGGACAAAAAATTGAAAAAAAGGCTCAAGAAATTCTAATAGCAGTTAGGGCAATACAAAAAGACTATACAAAAGTAGAAGAGAATTTGACACTCTTACAAAAACACCTAAATAACGCCTATAATACAATAGGAAACGTCACTGCTTCATTTTCCCAGCTTGGCAGAAAACTAGAAAGCACAAATAAATTAGAAAACTAGACTAACTTATAGTTATTTGATACAATATATCTATGGAAAGAAGTTATTATTTGAAAATTCACAACTTAAGTTGTGATGAGATGGAATCTCGCTATTATCAATTGTGCAATGAAGCACTTGAGCTTTGTGCAAAATCGGACAAGCTAGTAGCCAGTATTAAAAATTCCAGAAAATTAGATTCTAGCAGATAAAACTGTTCTGTTTGTTATAATCTGTCTAAATGGCAGAGCAGCACAAACTTAACCTCGAACAGCTAAAAGCTGTAAAACATAAGACTGGTCCACTTCTTATTATTGCCGGTGCCGGAACTGGAAAAACAACTGTAATTACTGAGAGGGTAAAACATTTAATTACTTCAGGACTTGCAAAACCACAAGAAATTTTAGCTTTAACTTTTACTGAGAAAGCTGCTCGTGAGATGGAAACACGAATTGATGAAGCGCTCCCCTATGGATATACCCAAATGTGGGTTATGACTTTTCATTCTTTTTGTGACCGAATACTTCGTCGTGAGGCGTTACATATTGGCCTTGATCCAAGATATAAATTAACGACCCAGGCAGAGGCAATTGGCCTCGTAAGATCAAATATCTTTAGTTTTGACTTAAATTATTTTAGGCCTTTGGGAAACCCTAATAAATTTATAAGCGGGATGCTTCAGCATTTTAGCCGTCTGCAAGATGAAGATATAAGTCCCAAGGAATATTTATCATTTGCCAAAGACCCAGAACATGTAGAGTTAGCCAATGCTTATAAAACATACGATGAACTAAAAATAAAAAAAGGATATATGGATTTTGGCGATTTAATAGTCAAAACCCTGAAACTTTTTAGAGATCGGGAAAGTATTTTGAAACAATATCAAAATCAATTTAAATATATTCTTATTGATGAATTTCAAGATACTAACTTTGCCCAAAATGAACTCGCTCTCCTTTTATCCAAAAAACATAAAAATATTACAGTTGTTGGCGACGATGACCAATCAGTTTATAGATTTCGTGGAGCCGCAATTTCAAACATTTTGCAATTTAGAAAAAACTTTCCTAAATCGGAAGTTGTCGTTCTTACAAAAAACTACAGATCTACACAAGAAATTTTAGACAAATCATATGCTCTTATCCAAAACAACAATCCAGACAGACTGGAAGTTGTGGAAAAAATTGACAAGAAGTTAATTTCTCAAAGAAAAATAAAAGGAGACGAAATTAGTTTTATTCATACACTAAGAGTTGAAGATGAAGCAGAAGCAGTCGCAAAAGAAATCCTTCGACTCGTTTCACTTGCTCAGGACAAGTATCAATATAAAGATTTTGCGATTCTTGTTCGTGCCAATAACCACACCGATCCATTCTCGAGAACAATGGCAAGATTTGGAATTCCATATCAGTTTTTAGGACCCGGAAGACTTTTTAAACAACCAGAGATTACAGAACTAGTTTCGTACCTTCGAGTTTTAAATAATTTTGACGATTCAGTTTCATTTTATAAAGTTTTAAATATTGACCATTTCGGCGTTTCAGCACGAGAGGTGGCTACTATTGGGAATTATGCAAAAAAATTAAATTTATCACTTTTTGAAGCTGCAGAAAAAATTGGAGGCGAAAAGGTCAAGGAAATAATTAAACTTGTAGAAAAGCATCTGGCTCTAGTAAAAAAAGAAACGGCTGGGCAAATAGTCTACTTTTTCTTGGAGGATTCAGGGCTTCTTAAAGAACTGCTTTCCCCTGACAGCCCCGGAGTTCAAAAAAAAGCAACAAATATTTCGAAATTTTTCGACAAACTGAAAACTTTTGAAGTAGACCACGAAGATGCGAGTGTCTCTGCTGTAGTTGATTGGATTGATTTATCAACAGAGGTTGGCGAGTCTCCGCTTGCAGCAGATACTGATTGGGGTGAAGTAAATGCTGTCAATATTTTGACAGCTCACTCGGCTAAAGGGCGTGAGTTCCCAGTTGTCTTTTTGGTCAACCTCGTCTCTTTAAGATTTCCCACAATTGAAAGAAGAGAGCAAATACCAATTCCAGAAAATCTAATAAAAGAAACTCTTCCCCAGGGGGACTATCACTTAGAAGAGGAAAGGAGACTTTTTTATGTTGGCATGACCCGTGCCAAGGATCATCTTTACTTTACAGCAGCGGACTATTACGGTGAGGGTAAAAGGGATAAAAAATTATCTCCGTTTATTTTTGAGGCCTTAGGAGACGAAGTGCTAGGAAATGAAATGCCGAGGGTTGATAACAAACAATTAAGTTTCTTAGATTTCAAACCCATAAAAGAAAATAAAATTAAAGCTGGCTTAGAGCCTGTTCACATTGACTATCTTTCATATTCACAAATCGAAACTTTTAAAACTTGTCCGTTGCACTACAAATTAAGATACATATTAAAGATTCCTACTTTTCCATCAGCTAGCCTTTCTTTTGGTAGTGCAATGCACGCAGCTCTAAACAGTTTCTATTTATCAGTTAAAGATGGAGAAAAACCAACAGAGAAATTAATGCATGAGCTGCTGAGTAAAAATTGGATAAATGAAGGGTTTACAAATAAGTCACATGAAAAGAAATTTTTTGAAAAAGGAAAAGTTTATTTGTCAGGGTTCTTAAAAGAAAGCTTTGACTCCAAAAACTTACCGATTCTGCTGGAAGAGCCGTTTTTAGTTCCATTTGGTAAATTAAAGATTGGCGGAAAAATAGATAGGGTAGATAGGCTTCCAGATTGATACATTGAAATTATAGACTACAAGACCGGGGCTACGATTCCGAACCAAAAAGAAGTTGACAGGAATTTACAACTTTCATTCTATGCCCTGGCCGCAACTCAAATTCCAACCGAGCCATTTGGAAAGAGTCCTGAAAAAATAAAACTATCTCTTTATTATCTAGACCAACAACAAAAAATTACAACAACTAGAACGAAGGAAGATTTAGAAAGAGCAAAAGAAGAAATTATGAAAGTTAAAAAAGAAATTGAAGCTTCTGATTTTTCTTGTTCAGGAGGATTCCTTTGTCAAAACTGCGAATATAAAGCAGTATGTGTACTTCAGGATGGCTATATGTAGTAGTTTAGCTGTCCATTATCGAGTTTAGATAAAACTCCACACTTTTACTAAAGTCTTCGCTATTTTCGAAAAAAGGTGTTAGTCCCAAAGCAACAAGATCTTGTTTATCTTGAACGTTAGTAGCTTCTTGTGCCATGGATGCTAATATTGACAACGACTCTGAGTTGTTACGGTCTAGAATAAACCGGAATTTCCGTGGGAAATTTTGCCAAAGAAGTACCCATTTGCAGGCCATCCATCTTTTGATGAAACGCCGATATCTATCAAAGCCCCGAGGCCAGCCGGCGACAGAGTAGCCACGAACTTGATAGCGAGCGGATTTATGTAACTATTATCGTCTCGTTGAGATTCAACAGGCATGCATAAAGTGTACCAGATATCATTGCAATGTCAATTAAAGTAATAAGGTCTTGACAAGAGACCTGTTAATGATACTATTTAAGCATGACTAGCGTATCTATATCTCAACTTAAAGCTAATCCTGCTGCAGTACTTTCTAGTGCTAGTGACTACCCTGTCGCTGTACAGAACAGGAACAAGACTGCTGGATATTTAGTTGGGAAAGACTTATTTGAAAAGATGATTCTGTTTTTGGAAGATATAGAAGACAAAAAGACGATCGAATCTATAGATCTTGATGACAAAGGAGATTTTGAAGAATTCGCAAAAGAGCTAGGTATATGAAGTTCACAATAACTTCTCATGCCAAGAAACAGATAAAAAAACTTCCGAAAGCCTATCAGATTGTTGTGGCTCAAAAAATAAGAAAATTAGTCATGATTCCTGTGATCGGAGAAGAGAAACTTAGTGGATATAAAAACTTTTATAAAGTTCGAGTTGGCGTGTACAGAATCATATTTATTAAATTTCCGAGTGAAATTGAAGTTGTTTTGGTAGGCCACAGAAGGGAAGTTTATTTGCTTCTTAAGAAACTCGTAGGTTAAGTAAATTCGTTTTTGTGAAACTTCCGGGATATAGTACTTCGTGGCCACCAAATGATTTTTTAAAGTGAGTGAATCCTAACCATTTTTTATTTGGAAAGCGGTCATCATAAATTCCTTCGAAATCAAAAATTTTTACTTTCTGACGCTTAGCCCAAAGAATGCCTTCCCAAACAATCCTATACTGAACCAATGCTTTTCTACCTTTCTTATTAGTATGAGCTTTCCAATAATAGGCAGAATCTCCTGCCTTCAAGAAAATTGCGTCGGAGTCCTGGGAACTTAGAAGCAAGCAATTTGGTCCAAAAGCTTTTTTCAAATTTTTATATTCACTAAACTTTTTAAAGATACCTATATCCAATTTAATATTTTCTGTCTTCCTAAGCGCATAGCGAGCATCCTTTTTAAGGTTCTTGTATAACTGCTTTTTTGATTTTGTTAAATCGAGCTGTAATGTTTTTGTTGGAAGATAAGGGGATTGTGAAGGTTTAATATTTTTTGGTGCGATGGTAAGTGGCTCGTAAATTAATTGAAAATAATTTTTTCTGTGAACTAACTTGTCAGCTCTTTGAATCTTTACAAAGTCTCCGAGAATAGGAATTTTCTTAATAAAACAATAAACTCCATTTATTTTTTCTACTTTCCAGCCAATGAGGGTTAAGTATTTAGCATATTGGGGGGACTGTCTAATGTCCGTATAGTTCGTCACCATGCTAAAAACTTGGTTTTATAAATTTACTTTTAATTTTTAAAACTTGCCAGCGGATAAATTCTGCAATTCGATACTGCCAATATAAAGCTTTATTAATAGGCAGATCCCAGGTGCCAATAAACTCAACTACTTTTGGGTTATAGCCTTCTTTAAATCTTGTAAATCCTTTACCGGGTTCACGTCCCCACAAGTCGAATGTTTTAAGTCCCAAGCTTTTTCCAAATTTAATCGCTTTCCACATCACTAGGTTGTTTGCCATAATGTTTTTATATTTATGGGTGGAGGCGCCATACGGGTAGTAGAGAAAGTCGTGAGAAGTAAAAAGAATCCAGGTTGTTACAATTTCGTTATTGTATTTTGCAACCAGAAGATGGGCAATTCCTGCTGGTTTTAAAGTTTCCCACATAAGCCTGTGATACTTTTCACTATGTGCGTAGAATTTATCTCTTTGAGTGGTTTCACGGGTTAGCTCCAGGTATTTATTAAAAGCTTCATCTGAATTATCTTCAGTAACGCTTACTCCACTTCTTTCGGCGAGTCGAATGTTGTAGCGGGTTTTACTGGAAAAACTCTTTAAAAGATCATCTTCTGACTTTGTAAGATCGATCCAAAATGTTGTTGGGGTAAAAAGGGTTTTCCCAAAAACAAGACCCCAAGCTTTTAGATTTTTAACTAGAGTTTCATCTTTTTCTACATTTGGCTCAAGTTTTATAAAAAAAAGATTTTCTTTTTTAGCGAATTCTTTTAACTCAGTGACCATTTTTTTTGTAGGCTTTGGCCCTTTCTCAAAGATTGCAATCCTTGAAGAAATAAAAGGTAGCTTGTGTAGAGTTAGATACCCAAATGGAGTTTCGGCGACATCGTTCCCCCATTTTTTTCTAAAGTTTGCCCAGACCTCAGTTTGTAGGGGGTGTTTATTCGTAGAATTCATCTCTGTAGTCAATTTTACCATCTAAAAGCTCTTCGGGTATCTCGATTATAAAACGAGAAGGAGGATTTGCTACGTTTTGGCCAAAATATAGTCTGCGATTGGCGTAAGTCATATACAATAACTCCTTGGCACGGGTTATGCCAACGTATGCGAGTCTTCTTTCTTCTTCGATTTCTCCCTTTTCCCAAAGACTTCTTGAATGAGGGAAGAGTCCTTCTTCCATTCCAACTATAAACACGACCGAGAATTCGAGACCTTTAGCAGAATGAATAGTCATCAATGTGATTGATTCCCCGTTTTTAGCATTTGCTTCTTCGGCTTGGACCAGGGCAACGTTTTCCAGAAAATCATTTAGGGTAGGAAATTCTGTAGCTACAGATCTTAACTCCTTTATGTTTTCAAGTCTTGATAGATTCTCATCTGAATCTTTTGCAAAAAGTTCAAGGTATCCAGTTTTTTGGATAATTGAGTCTAATAAATCAAGGGTAGAATAGTTTTCTAAGTTCTCTATGCTGGCTTTTAGTTCTTCAAATTTTTCAAGTCTCCTTTTGCCAACTTTTAGAGCTCTTTTAAGGGAGACTTTGTCCTTGGGATTGGCAAGAAGTCTGAGGTAGGAGAGAATATCTTTTATTTCCTTTCTCTCATAGAATTTTAACCCCCCGACTAAAATGTAAGGAATTCCTGCATGCAAAAGCGCCTCCTCTATCGTTCTAGATTGGGCATTTGTCCTATAAAGAATTGCTATATCTTTGAGGTTATAATTTTTTTGTAAATTTATGATTTCGTCTGTCACAAAACTTGCTTCTTCGAGTCCAGAATTTGCTCTATGTATTTTTATTTTTTGTCCTGCATCTTTCTGAGTCCATAAAGCAAGAACTGCATGGCTGGTATTTTTTGAAATGACTGCATTTGCTGCAGAAAGAATATTTTGAGTCGATCTGTAGTTTTGCTCGAGATTAATTACTTTAAGGTCAGGGTAGTCTTTTGAAAGGTAATTTATATTTTTAAAGTCTGCGCCTCTCCAACTATAGATTGATTGGGATGCGTCGCCAACAGCCGTGAAATTTTTTCTTTTTCCAACTAGCATTTTGATCAAAAGATATTGAATTTTGTTTGTATCCTGCCATTCGTCGACAAAGATATGAGTTAAATTTTCTTGCCATTTTGAAAGTACTTCGGGATACTCCTTAAAAAGTTTTACAGCTTTGATCATCAAATCGTCAAAATCAAGAGCGTCTTGTTCCTTTAGGGATTTCTCATACTCGAGATATATTTTAAAAATTGTTTGCTGCCAGTCATTCCTGGCAAATTCTCCATATTCGAGTGGTGAAAGCATCATGCTTTTAGCTTGAGATATTTCAGAAGATATGGCAGATGGTTTATATGAGTCTTCAGAAAGGTCAAATTTAGCCAATATGTCTTTTATGGCATCTTTCTGATCCCCATCGTCAAAAATTACAAAACCAGTTGGAATTCCTAGATACTTGCCGTCGATCCGAAGAATCCTGGCGCAAAAAGAGTGGAAGGTTCCTGCAAAGCCGGGCATAACTCCAGTCAATTTTTCGACTCTATCTTTCATTTCTTTGGCTGCTTTGTTGGTAAAAGTTAAAAGAAGTATATTTTCAGGATTACACAATCCCTTTTCTATAAAATAGGCAACTCTATGGGTGAGTACCTTGGTTTTGCCGGACCCTGCCCCGGCTAAAACTAAGAGCGGGCCGCCTTCGTAGATAACCGCTTCTTGCTGGAACTTGTTTAAATCAGTTAAAATGGAGTTCATGCGTGTTAATTCTATCATTCTTTCTAAAATTAAAAGAAGGTTCTTAAAACACATTTGGCTGGCCAGAACCGTCTCAATACTAGCTGTATTAGCTGGGATCTTTTTATCAATTGGCCTTTTAGTTTTTGTTGTTTCAAAGTCTGGTTTTGGAAAGTACTTATCCTTTGCCAAAAGTTTTATTTTTCCTCCATCATTTGGAGTTACAAACGTGTTAGTTATGGGGAAAGGCGGCCAAGGCCATGAGGCTCCAGATCTTACAGACACTATGGTTTTAGTTTCAATAAATAGCATAGATCGCAAAATTGTTTATATTTCTATTCCCCGTGACATATGGATCCCAAAAATTAGAGCAAAAATTAACTCGGCATATTATTGGGGTAATCAGAAAACTGAAGGGGGTGGATTGATTTTAGCTAAATCAACTGTCGAAGAAATTGTAGGTCAACAAGTAAATCATGCAATCGTATTAGATTTTAAAGTTTTTAAAGAAGTGGTCGATGTTCTAGGTGGTATTGAAGTTGTTGTTGAAAGGGCGTTTGAAGATGATCGCTACCCAATTGCCGGGCGGGAGAATGATATTTGCAATGGCGACCCACTTTTTATTTGTAGATATGAAACTGTGAAGTTTGAGGCAGGAAACCAAAAAATGGATGGGGAGACAGCCCTTAAATTTGTCAGATCGCGTTATGCCAAAGGTGATGAGGGTACTGATGAAGCGCGGCAAAAAAGGCAACAAATAATAATCGGGGCAATTAAAAATAAAATCTTGACTGCCGACATTCTACTCAATCCATGGAAAATTAAGGCTCTTTATAAAGTTGTTACATCATCTATTGAAACAGATATAGACATGGATACCCAAGCTGTTCTATTAAGAGAAGTCATTAGGTCGAAGTCAAACTTAAAATCCTATATAGTTCCAGAAGATTTATTATTTAACCCGCCCGTATCAAAATTTTACGACAATCAGTATGTGTTTGTTCCTGTGGATGGTAATTGGGACAAAGTTAAGGAATGGGTTCTGGCTACTTTTAGGGAATGAAGAAGCTTTTTGTGTCCCCAATAATTATTCTTTTGTTATCGGGCTTGATGGTGAGGATTGCGCTTTCGTTCTTTGGAACACTAACCCTCGATCAGAACACTTTTATAGCCTGGAGTAATATCTTAGTTAACGGAGGATTCAGAAACTTTTATAATGGCTGGTCGGACTACTTACCTGGGTATCTTTATGCCCTCTGGGTATTGGGAAAAGTGAACACTTTAAATATTATTCCTACAATTGTTTTGTATAAAACACCGGCTATATTGGCAGATGTTGCTACGACCTATTTTATTTACAGAATCGTTTTGAAAATCAAAAATGAAAAAATCGCTTTAGCCACTTCTGCTTTATATTTATTAAATCCAGCAATTATCGCAAACTCTAGTCTTTGGGGCCAGATTGATGGCATAACCGCTTTCTTCTTAGTGGCGAGCCTTTATTTTCTTGAAAGAAAGTGGTTTTTATCAGCAGTTTTTTTGGCCATTGGAACTGCGGTAAAACCGCAAGGGGCGCTCGTTGCACCAGTGATTTTGTATCTTATGGTCCGCGATAGATGGAATTCTAGGAAATTAGCAGGTTATCTGTTGATTGGGTTTTTGGTCTTTATTGTTTTATTTATTCCATTTTCCTCTAATCCAAACATATTTCAATTTATTATCCAAAGAATAACTACAACTTTAGAACAATATCAGTTTACAAGTATTAATGCCTTTAATTTTTGGGGAATAACCGGTTTTTGGAGACCAGATAAAACGGCGTATATTGTGGGCTACCTTGCCTACTTTTTAACTTTTATATTTTCGGTTTATAAGTTTGGAGAGAAGAAAAATTCACAATATATCCTTACCGCTATTTCAGTTGGAGCGTCATACATGTTTTTTACAAGAATGCACGAGAGGCACTTGCTTCCAATTTTTGCCCCGTTGGCAATTGCCGCAGGGATTAACCCAGGTCTTTGGATTTCCTATTTAGGACTCTCAGGAACATATGTTGCAAACCTTTACTATTCCTTCCGTTGGATCAGTGAGAACTTTATTAAAGTATTTAGTGATTTCTGGACAAAGACTTTTTCGCTTTTGAATGTTGTTTTACTGGGGTTAGTTATTTTTCCAATTAAACTGTTAAAAAGCCCAAAGGTTGAACCGTTTGCTTTTGAACCCGTAAAGATTAAATTTCCTGGTTTTATTTTGGCTGCTATTCTTGTTTTTGCTCTTGTCTCAAGAATTTTATTTTTAGGAAGCCCGCCAAAAGAATATTTTGATGAAGTTTATCACGCCTTTACTGCTAAAGTGATGCTTCATAATGATCCTAAAGCTTGGGAATGGTGGAATACGCCACCGGAAGGGTTTGCCTATGAGTGGACGCACCCGCCACTGGCAAAAGAAATGATGGTTTTAGGAATGCTTGTTTTTGGAGAAAACTCATTTGGCTACAGAATTCCAGCGGCATTATTTGGAACTGGGATTGTGTTTTTGGTTTATCTCATTGCCAAGGAATTATTTAAGGACGAGGTTCTAGCTCTTATCTCGGCCGCAGTCCTTTCACTCGACGGTCTTGTTTTAGTTATGAGCAGAATCGGCATGAATGATATTTATTTTTTATTTTTTGCCCTTCTCGCAATTTACCTTTTCTTAAAAGATAAATATTTGTTTTCTTCTTTAGCATTAGGTCTTGCCTCAGCATCGAAATGGACAGTTCTTTGGACAATCCCTGTTTTGGGAATAATATTTTTAGCTCAAAGAAAGAAGATAAAAATCGGTCTATTGTGGTTTTTAATAATCCCGCCAATTATCTATTTGGCGAGTTATATTCCAATGTTCTTTTACAAAGACCACACCCTTCAAACTTTTATTGATGTCCAAAAACAGATGTGGTGGTACCATACGAATCTTAAAGCCACACACAGCTATTCTTCCCCTTGGTATACTTGGCCCTTCTTAATAAGACCAGCTTGGCAGTATACATCAGGACAGATTAATAATGTGGTTTCCAACATTTATGCCATGAGTAATCCAGTTGTTTCCTGGATAGGCGTAATTTCTATTACTATGTCAGCTTTTTATGCAGCCAGTGAAAGAAACCGCCGTTTGGGAATAATTATTTTTTCATATCTTGCTTACTTTGTACCTTGGGCTGCATCCCCAAGAATCATGTTTATGTATCACTACTTGCCGTCAATTCCATTTCTTGCAATTGCGACTGGATATATTTTAAGAAGATATCCCAAATTCATAATAATATATTTTGTATTTGGTGTTTTGGCCTTTATTTATTTCTACCCACACTTAACCGGCATAAAAATACCGGTTTGGCTAGACAATACCTATTATTGGCTCGATTCTTGGAGGTAAGTAGGACAAGCTTCGTGATATAATTGTGCATGAGATTACCAAAATTTCTTCAAGTTTATCTTTCCTCATATGATATTTCTAAACTTGACCCAAAGAGTCCTGTTGTGGCACGGGAAATTATTACGCAAGTGTTAAACGGAGGAAGCGTAAAGGCAGTCAGGTGGGTTTTTGATAATTATACTTTGGGTC
>ERZ1292625.1690-Hain-H41-01um-R1-1690-length-24369-cov-5_pt1 | contig 12601 bp, 15 predicted proteins | sample MGYA00564400_ERZ1292625 | MGnify/ENA primary metagenome ERZ1292625 (study PRJEB36523, sample SAMEA6512639) | groundwater metagenome | collected 2019-01-08 | study: AquaDiva: Metagenomics assemblies of 32 groundwater samples
CGGCCATCGTTTTTATTGCATTGGGTGCTTATGCCACTTTCTATTATTTTCTTCGGCGCATTTCCTGGGCTTGAGGCACAAACGCGTCTTGCTCTCGGAGGTAGGTTTCGTCTAGGATTTTGGCTTACTCCGAAATCAAGAAAAGAAAGCAAAAACTAAATATTTATTCAAAGTGCTGGGGTGTTTGATTGAGAATAGTAATTTTTTCTTGAAGCGCAGGATATTTTTTTAATTCGCGATCATTCGCAAGAAGTGTTCGAGCCTCTGTTCGCGCTGCTTCTACCATTTTTATGTTTTTTAAAGCTTCCATCCCAATATCAGAAAGTCCCCATTGGTTTTTGCCCGTTAATTCGCCAGGGCCGCGTAGACGCAAGTCATGTTCTGCAAGTTCAAATCCACTCGAGGCATCACGAAGCGCCCTGAGGCGTTGTGCTGTTTTTGCGTTTGCAGTTTCACTCACAGCATAAAAATATGATTGATGTTTACCTCGACCGATACGCCCACGTAGTTGATGGAGTTGGGCGAGACCGAAACGGTCAGCGCCCTCGACGATCATAATTGTCGCGTTTGGTATATCGATTCCTACTTCAACAACAGAAGTCGATATTAGGATATTTGTAGTACCGAGACGAAAATCATTAAGTGTGCGCTCTTTGTCTCGAGGTGTCATTTTGCCATGCAACATTGCGGTACGGAATTCAGGGAATATCTCATTTGTCATTCGTTCGTATTCTTTTTTGACAGATTTACTCTCATCTTCTCCGGGGTCAATGCGAGGGCAAATAATAAATGCTTGTCTCCCATTTTCGATTTCTTTTCGAACATGTTCCCACGAACGTTTCTCGGGTTTAATAAGCACCTCGCTTTTTATGGGAGATCTGCCAGGAGGGAGCTCATCAAGTACTGAGAGATCTAGGTCGCCAAATACAGTGAGTGCGAGTGTTCGTGGAATTGGTGTGGCGGTCATTGATAAAAAGTGGGGTACAAATTCATGCGCCGTAGATTTACTGTGCGCTAGCTTCATGCGTTGACGTACGCCAAAGCGATGTTGTTCATCAATAACAATGAAGGCAAGATTTTTAAACTTATTCTTTTCACTTAGAAGTGAGTGTGTGCCAATAAGAATTTTTACTTCACCCGATTCCAACCAGCGCAGTAGTTGAGATTTTGGGATGTGAGCAGATTGATTAGCAAATGCTTTTGAAGGATAAATGCGCGCCTCTGAAGATGTAAGAAGCCCAATTTTTACTGCTTGAGAACCCATAAGTTTTGCGAACGAATCAAAGTGCTGACGAGCCAGAATTTCAGTCGGGGCCATATATGTTGTTTGAAATCCAGCATGGCGAGTCATGTGTGCCACAAGAGCTGCAATAATTGTTTTACCTGATCCTACATCACCCTCGAGTAATCGTGCCATAGGAGTTTTATGAGACATATCTTCTAAAATGGTTTCAAGTATTTGTGCCTGAGTTTTGGTGAGTGCGAATGGGAGGCGATTAAGAAATCCTTGTTCAATTTTTTTATCGCGTGAGATTGGAAGGGCTGATGTTTCTTCGAGTGCGAGGCGCTCTCGCATACGCGTTAGTTGTATAAAAAATATTTCTTCGAAGGCGAGGCGTTTTCGTGATGCTTCGACTTCTTTCTCATTTTTAGGAAAGTGTGTCGCTCGAAATGCTGAATAGAGATCTGGGAGATGATATTGTTCAAGAATGTTTTTAGGGATTGGATCTGGTAAATCAGATGAAATTTCTTGAAATATTTTTGAAATATGAAATTGGATCCAGCGACTTGAGAGCCCACGGGTCGTGGGGTATATGGGTATCATGCGTGCACCAGAACCACGATATGATAGTACACTTATTTTTTGGTAGATCGGGTTTGAGATAAAGAGTTTGCCTTTTCGTTCAGATATTTTACCCTCAAGGCGTACAAGGTCGTTTTCTGCGAGTAGGCGAGATACATATGGCTGGTGAAACCACACGGCCGTTATTTCACCAGTGTTATCAGTGATGTGTGCCTCGGTAATGTTGAGGCGTTTTTGAAAAGTTTTTTTTGCATCGAGGTGGAGTACTTTACCTTCGATAGTAACTTGTGCGCCCGGTTGGGATTCATTGATTGATATGAGGTTCGAAGTATCAATATATCGGGAAGGCAAATAGCGCAATAAGTCATCAATCGTCTCAAGCGAGAGTTTTTTAGCTGCTGCTTTTTGCAAATCGGTGAGCCGAAAAACGCTAGTGAGCAAGGTAGAGAGCGTTATAGGTTCTTTCATGTTTTTGTGCGCCCGCGAGGAATCGAACCTCGATTGCAAGATCCGCAATCTTGCGTCCTATCCATTGAACGACGGGCGCATAAAATGCCTATAAGCATTTCCTGCGTACTATATCAAAATCCAAGTCGATGGGCAATGGTATCGGCGAACGATTCTTCTTGAATGGTTTCGGGGAGTGATTGTATGAGAAGTTCTCGGAGTTCGGTGGGGTCGATATCACCAAGCGGTATAGATATACGAGGCATAAACATTTTTTCACTCATTAAACTTAGTTCTTTAATACCGCCGGGGCGATAAAAAATCCAAAATGACTTAAGGGATTCGTATGGGTAAAGAGTAGAGTCAATTTCAATGCCTTTTTCAGAGATCTTAACTTCGATAGTTCGAGGCGTGCGTACTGCAAAGAGAGCTATAGCAAACATTCCCAGAAGAGAGATTAGAGCGAAAAGAAAATTATTTTGCCAAATAGCGATAGCGATAAATGAGACGCCAAAAATACCCAGAGACCAATACCAATCGGGAGTTTTTTTATAATAGGTGTATTCAGGTGCAGACCATGAAATGCTGCGCATTTTTTCTTGTTTTATTTTTTGCGACTTCTGTTTTACGGGTTCTTCTTGTTTAGGTGGAGGCTCTGGATCGCGTTCAATTTTTTTTACATCCATAAAAGGCGCCATATAAAGAGCATACCATCAATTTGGCGGATCGTCTTGAGCTAGAACTTCTCTCGATTAAGCATTGCAAAGCTTTTTAACATTGTTTTATAGTGGCATCTCGACGCATCTTAAGCAGCTTCAAAATGTGATATAAAAAATATTACTCCGTTATTCCTAAGCTGGAAAGATCGGTCTTTAACTTTATCTCGCTGGTAAAAACAAACCCCTTAATTCCAAGTGATCGCGCCCTTTCCACGTTGGCTGGGTTGTCATCAATAAAAATCGCTTCTTTCGGTAATATACCTAAGTCTTCCAATATTAATTTATAAATCTCGACATCTGCTTTCGTCATGCGGATTTCACTAGAAACAATAACCTTATCGAACAATCCTTCTAATTTATTCTGAGAAATTATTTCCCAAAAAAATGGCGATGGCGTATCACTCAATATCGCAAGTTTATATTTGCTGCGGAGTTTCTTGATAAGCTCCAATATACTTGCGTTGATGACAACAAGCTCTAACCATTCACGTCTAATCTCTTTGGATGGGGTAGAAACCATACTACTTAATACATCAAAAAATTGATTTTCACTTATATCGCCCCTATCGGTAGGCTTTATATATTTTTCTCTTAATTCGGTAATATCCTCCCCTGAGAAATATTTTTCAAGCCAAATAGGAGCTACTTCCGAAGAGATAACCCCAAAGAAATCAAAAACGATGGCCTTATACTTTGGTTTTTCCATCTCTGAATTATACTTCGAAAGTCTTGGCGGAGGTGGGAGGATTCGAACCTCCGAAGGGTTTTACCCCTTACCTCGTTAGCAGTGAGGCGCTTTCGGCCACTCAGCCACACCTCCATAATATTTTTCTTAGCAACGATACTTTATCATATTCTTTTTAATTTATAAAGATACAAAAAAGCCTCTCGTAAGAGAGACTTTTTTGTTTGATGAAAATTTATGCAACCTCTTTAAGGTTTTGATCAATCATCGCGTGGCAATCGGCGACTGACATTGCCGGTTGTCCTGGGTGTTTTTCAGCCGTATGCTTAGTAATAGCCGCTTCGTCCATCATAGCTTTCATTTTTGTAGTCGCCTCATCGTGAGATCCAGCTTCAATTTTCATCTCATCACCGCATGTGCAGGTCATGGAGTATGTCATAAATGTATTTCTATATTTTTCTGTTAATACATCGACCTACTAAGAGAGTATCACATCGCTATCTATATACCCTAATATAATTTATCCATGAGCAAGTACTGCGGCATAAACTAGTCCTGAGCCTGCATTTTTCAGTGTTTTGGCGAGCTCGCACAATGTTGCTCCGGTAGTAGCAACATCATCGACGAGCAAAATTGTACGTCCAAGAATTGCAGAAGGATTTTTTATCAAAAATGCGTCGCGCATATGATCAATACGCTCATTTTTAGAGTGAGTTCGAGCTTGTTGTGGGGTGTCCTTTACTTTTATCGCTACAGAGCGGAGTATTTCGAAGGGGAGGTTGTCTGCAAGTAATTCTGCTTGGTTAAAGCCACGTTCGACTTGTCGCGACTGAGAGAGGGGAACAGGGATTATTATACTGTCCGACGGTAGTAATCCCATGTCCATAGCATTTTTTATGTAGGCGGAGAGCGCTGGGGCGAGCCATTTCTTTCGCCTATATTTGTATGCCGTTATTACTTTTTTGGTCGTTTCGTTCTGATAGTGCCAGGGCCACCAGATGCCAGATAAAGGAGACTTCCGTATGCATTGAGAGCAGATATTATTTAATACTGACTTGTTAATTTTAACACCGCAAAAAAAGCACTCACTGTTTTTTCGCTGCATATGAAGTAGGCAAGAAGGGCATATGTGCGCGTTCGCCTTACGACATCCGAGACACCGTACAGGGAATAGTAGATCGAGTATTGTGTGGATAACTTTATAGGGCATAGAAATTTCTTGATATGGTATTATAAAACCATACCCTACAAGGCGAGCTTGAGGCAATGGGGAGGAGATATTATGTTGCATGAACGACTTTTTTACGAAAAAAATTGGCAGTCTGCTCTCGCACGATAAGAGCTTTGTCGGTATAGATGTCGGGACCTCTACTTTGAAAATTATACAGGTCAAAACAGAGCGAGAACGCGCTGTACTTGAGACCTATGGGGAATTATCCACCGCAGCTTATACTGGAGGTGAATCTGGTCGAGCAGTGTTGCTCGAAGATGAAAAAGTATCGCAAATGATTGTTGATTTAAAAAAAGAAGCGGGGGCGACTGCCAGTCATGGTGTTATTTCAATACCACTTCGATATACGTTCGTAACTGTTATTGAGATGCCACATCTTTCAGATTCGGAGCTCGCAGAGGCAATTCCGTATGAGGCGCGCAAATATATTCCAATTCCTCTTGCGGATGTTGTTCTCGATTGGTGGCGGATTCCAGAATCTGGGTCCACAGAGGGGGCTTCGAAAACAGTATCGATATTACTCGCGGCAGTTCAGAAAGAGGTAATTGAAAAGTACAAGCGAATTTTAACTGATGCAAACATCGAAGTTGCTGGTTTTGAAATAGAAATATTTAGTGCAGCACGAGCCGTCGGTAGTCGGTTTAGAAGCGCTTATATGCTGTTTGACATAGGAGCACTTTCAACAAAACTTGCAGTTATTGATCAGGGCATTATTCGATCAGTACACCACATTGATCGTGCATCGCAGGCGTTTTCGCTCGCGATTTCCCAGTCACTCGGTATAGATTTTAAACGAGCTGAGGTAATGAAGCGGGAGCTTGGAATAGTACAAAGACCAGAAGCAGCAGGTGTACGTCACACAATTACGCCGCTTTTAGACTCAATTTTTGATGAAGCTGATCGCTTAAGAACAAATTATAGAAGAAAGTCAGGTATAGCCGTAGACAAAGCAGTATTGCTAGGTGGGGGGAGTTTAATGCCGGGTCTTGTCGAATATGCTATTGAGCGATTAGGTATTGAAGTGTTACTTGCAAATCCATTTGCGCAAATTGAATATCCTGCTTTTTTACAACAGTCGCTAAAAGATATTGCTCCAAGTTTTAGTATTGCAGTTGGTCTTACGCTTAGAGCTTTGCAAGAGTAAGTAATAATTTAAATAGAAATGACGCAAACTCAATTTATATCACATGCACAAGTTGTACCTCCAACCCTTGTCCCGCGACATGGAATGGGGGTTTTTGGTGCGCTTGCAATAGTTATTGCGATTCTTGCTGGCGTCGCTACGGGGGCGTTGATACTGTTACAACAATCAATGCAAGAAAAGGTTAATACTGCGAAAACACATCTTGCGGAGCTTCATGAGCAGATGGAGATTCCATCCATCAATCAAGCTCAATTACTTCAACAAAGAATTGAGAGTGGATACAGCATTCTCAATCAGCATGTATACTCATCGCAGGCTTTTAACTTTGTTGAAGATCATATTCTTGAAGATGTAGATTTGCGATCGTTTGGATATGTAGGCCCAAAAGTGAGAGTAGATCTTCGCGCTTCGAGCTATCTAATATATGCCCAGCAAATACGTTATTTTCGTAAACTGGTAAGGGATGGGAAAATAGTATCAGAGTTTGCTCCTTCTGCTCCGGTTGTCACGACGGCAGGGGATATCGATTTTTCTGTTGAAGTTGCGCTTTCTGATATATATATTCATTCTAAGCCGGATGCGGAAGTTGATGTTATTCCTCCAGCGCCTAGCCCGAGTCCGGTGTCAGATAATTCAACAATCGATTTATGAAAAATTTCATTATTGTTTTTATGTTAGGCGCTGCCGGGTTTGGTGTTGTTCAGTATGCTTTGCCTGCGTGGACAAATGTTGTAGCACTTCGTGCTGAATTGGCAAAAATTGAAGATATCGATAAACAAGTTGAGGCGATAACAGAAGATCGCGATAAATTGCTTGAAAGATACCGTCAAGTCACGACAGAGCAAAAAGATCGTCTTGAAAGTTTAATGCCGAGGAGTGTTTATGCCGAAGAATTGTATGTATTTTTTGAAAAATTTGTCCCAGAGACAGGTATTGATTTTGATTCTATCGCAATATCTGCCCCGACGGTAGGAGATCCCAATGCCGCTGGGCAACAGATTATAGGTTTCGATATAAAAGCGAAAGGGTCGTATACGCAAGTAAGAAATTTTCTTGACGGTGTTGAGAACAGCCTAAGACTTATGGATATTGATTCAGTCACCATAACGGAGACCCCAGAAGACTTATATTTGATATCAGTTCATGGAAAAATGTATTATGGTTCTTAATTCTTTTCAGGCGCCACAAAAAAAATCAGCGCTACCTAATATTATATTAGTTGTTGTGATCTTCGCAGTTCTTGCGGGGGGAGGGTATTGGTATTTTCAGAGCAGAGAAAATCCAATTCCATTAGACTCGGTTCCGAACGATTCGTCGGCGGGTGGAGTAACTAGCCCCGCGGATATTATTAGCCCTGAGGATCAGGCAAAAGTTGAAGCGATTACTCAGGCGGTAGCGACACTCAGATCGTTAAATCTCGATATTAAATTTTTTGAAGATCCTAGATTCACCTCGCTAGAGGAGACAGAAATTGAAATCCCAGACATTTCTCCGGATTCGGATAGGAAACACCCGTTTGAATTTATTGGAAGCACGTTACCCGCTCCTGTGCCAGAAACGGCAACGACGGGCAAGAAAAAGTAGCATCGTATGCGTTCGGTAGCAGATTTGCTTGTCGCAAAAGGCACGATTACAGATGTCGACTTGCGGCAGGTGAAGGATGAGGTTCGTACAAAAAAAACTGATGTTGAAACGGTGCTCATTAACCGCGGCGTGTCGGAAAAAGATATTCTTGCGGCTAAATCAGACCTTTTAGGTATCCCTGTCCACACAGCTACAGGAGGAAAAATCCACTTTGATGTTTTAAAAAATATACCAGAGGAATCTGCTCGTCACTATCAGATGGTGCCTCTCGGGGTTGAGGATGGCGTATTGCAGATTGGAATGGTTTCTCCGGAAAACATTGAGGCGCGTGAAGCTTTGCAATTTATTTCGTCAAACCTGAACCTCCCGTTTAAGATTTTTCTCATTACTCGTACCGATTTCAACAATATGATATCGGGATATCAGGGTCTCGGGGGGGAGCTATCGACGGCACTCGGTCAGTTAGGAGGTGAATTTGATTCTTCAACTATTGATTATGGACGTCAAGGATCTGCCCAAACATCGAAAGAGGATGTAGCAAACCTTGTAGAAGACGCGCCGATTACAAAAATGGTTGGTGTGATATTGCGACATGCGGTGGAGGGGAAAGCGTCAGATGTTCATATTGAGCCCAGTCGTGAACAATTGCGTGTAAGATTTCGAGTCGATGGCGTCTTATATACGAGTATTTTGTTGCCAATGAATGTGCACGAAGCAATTATTTCTCGTATAAAAATCATGACGAATTTGAAAATTGATGAGAAACGAAAACCACAAGACGGTCGTTTTCGAGCGAGTATAGAGAAGCATGATGTAGATTTTCGTGTTTCTACTTTTCCTACATATTATGGTGAAAAGATGGCGATTCGTATCCTTGACCCTGATATTGCCGTCAAAACATTTAGTGAGCTCGGCATTGATGGTCATAATTTAGAAATCTTACAAGAAGGTCTTAAGCGGCCGTTTGGAATGATTTTGATTACAGGGCCGACAGGCTCAGGTAAATCAACGACGTTATATGCGATGCTTAAAGTGCTCAATGATGAGAAACGCAATATTGTCAGCCTTGAAGACCCGATTGAATACTATATGAACGGGATTAATCAGTCTCAAGTTAGGCCAGAGATTGATTATACATTTGCTTCAGGTTTACGTAGTGTGCTCAGGCAAGACCCAGATATAATTATTGTTGGTGAGATTCGAGATAAAGAAACTGCCCAGCTTGCGGTACACGCAGCACTTACTGGCCATTTAGTGCTTTCGACATTGCACACAAACGATTCGATAGGTGTCGTGCCCAGACTTATCGATATGGGGATTGATCCATTTTTAATACCTTCAACTTTAGTAACTGTCATTGGCCAGCGCTTGGTTCGTACACTTTGTACTGAGTCTCGCAAAGAAATTCCAGTATCAGGAGCTCTTGCAGCATCCCTGCAAAAAGAGTTTGATGCCATGCCCGAAGCCCTTAAAAAAATATCGATACTTCCTAAAGTTGTATATGAAGCATTGCCATCGGGTACCTGTCCGAAAGGTACCCGAGGCCGTGTTGCGATATATGAAATGCTCGCGATGACACCGGAACTTGAAGATATTGTTCTAAAAGGACCTTCTGAAACATTGATTGCGAACGAAGCAAAGCGTCAAGGCATGACAACAATGAAGCAAGACGGCCTCTTAAAAGTGTTTAAGGGGGTAATTGGCCTTGAAGAGCTCTTCGAGGTCGTTGTACAATAAAGATATTATGGCAGACCAAGATTTAAAAAAATTACTTCTCGTCGATGATGATGAGTTTCTTCTTGATATGTATTCTATGAAATTTCGTGAGGCGGGTTTTACTATCGATATTGCATCGAGCGGGGCGGCTGCCTTAGAAAAAATAAAAAAGAATACATACGATGTGGTCTTGCTTGATATCGTCATGCCCGCGATGGATGGTTTTGAGGTACTTACTGAGTTGAAGAAAGAAAATGCCTTGGGTTCTGCAATTATTATTGTGCTTTCGAATTTGGGACAAAAAGAAGATATCGAAAGGGGAATGCAGCTCGGTGCTACAGACTATGTCATAAAAGCTCATTTTACCCCGCGCGAAGTCGTAGAAAAAGTTCAATATCAATTATCGCATAAAAAATAATTTTATATGGATTTTGCTCGTGAGCTGGAGGATTTAATTACCACTGTTGTACGCGAAAATGCGTCGGACCTTCACTTTTCAGTAGGTCGTTATCCGACGTTGCGTGTTAATGGCGCGCTTATACCGTTAACAAAAAAACAAGTGTTAACACCTGAGGTAGTGCAGGGGATTGTTTTTACAATGCTTGAGCCAGCAAAACAGGAAGAGTTTATAAAAAATAAAGAACTTGATTTTTCATTTGATCACAAGGGACGAGCTCGGTTTCGTGTAAACATTTTCTACCAAAGAGGCTTTGTGGGTTGCGCAATGCGATTGGTGCCGGTAAAGATTCGAACGGTTGAAGAATTAAATTTGCCAAAAATTATAAAAGATTTTGCACGCAAAGAGCAAGGATTTTTCTTGATAGTAGGACCTACGGGTCATGGTAAGACTACATCGCTTGCAGCAATTATAGATTTAATAAACCACGAACGAGCTGAGCATATTGTAACCATTGAGGATCCAATTGAATATTTATTTACTGCTGACCGTTCAATCATTGACCAGCGTGAAATTTTGACCGATACAGCTGATTTTAAAATCGGTTTGCGCTCCGTTTTTCGTGAAGATGTAAATGTTTTAATGCTTGGTGAAATGCGAGACTATGAAACCATGGCGACTGCGGTTACAGCGGCAGAAACTGGTCATTTGGTTTTCTCTACTCTTCATACCAACAATGCCGCTCAAACGATCGATCGTATCATAGATAGTTTCCCAAATGGGCAACAGTCACAAATTCGAGCCCAGCTTTCAAGTACGTTGCTCGGTATTTTCTCTCAACGCCTTTTACCGAGGGTATCGGGAGGGCTTGTGCCAGCGTTTGAGCTTCTTATTGCAAATGCGGCTGTAAAGAATCTTATTCGTGAAAATAGAACGCATGAGATTGATCTTATAGTCGATACCGGGTCTCAAGAGGGGATGATTAGCCTCAATCGTTGTATGATGGAGTTATTGCGCAAGGGTGAGATAACCATGGAAAGTGCGATTGCATACTCTCTTAATCCTTCAGAGTTTAGGCTTCTTGCTCGGTAATTTCTTTTATGCAATTTGTATATCAAGCTCGTACTCCAGATGGTCATGCTCGCACAGGCACAGTAGAGGCGCCGACAGCGGATACTGCTGTTCAATCGTTGCAACGTCAAAATCTTATAATCGTATCTCTAGAGAATGCTGTCGAGCAAAAAAAATGGTATGAGTTTTCGTTTACTCAATTTCAGGCTGTGCGCGGGCGAGATGTTATGCTTTTATCTCGTCAACTCTCAACTCTGTTTGAGGCAAAAGTTCCAGTTGTACAAACATTTCGGACATTAATCGGGGGGGCGACAGCGGTATCAGCTCGTAAACATCTAGTTGAAATTCTTGACGATATTCAGGGAGGTATGAGCATGTCACAGGCGATGGCAAAACATCCTATAATGTTTTCACCATTCTTTGTAAATATGGTCAGGTCAGGCGAAGAGTCGGGAAGACTCGATGAGGTTTTTAGTTATCTTGCGGATTATCTTGAGCGAAGTTATATGCTCATGTCAAAAGTTCGCAACGCATTAATTTATCCAGCCTTTATCTTGGTCGCGTTTATTGGCGTTATGGTGCTCATGCTGACAGTTGTCATTCCAAAATTATCTGCGATCATTCTTGAGTCTGGGCAAGAATTACCAATCTATACTCGTATTATAATTGGGTTAAGTGATTTTTTAATTGCATTTGGCATTCCGTTGCTTATTTTTCTGGTATTTATTGCGATTTTTCTGGTTCGATATTTGAAAACACCTGCGGGTATTCGGGCGTGGTCTCGTACAGAAATTTCGATGCCGCTTATAGGGACTTTATATCAAAAATTATATCTTGCCCGTCTTGCTGATAATTTGCAAACTTTGATTTCCGGAGGTATTCCTATCGTCCGAGCCCTGCAGATAACTGCCGATGTAGTGGGTAACGAGGTATATAGAGGAATCATCTTGGAGGCTGTTGAGGCTGTTCGAGGGGGGAGTACTATAGCCGATGCATTTGCCAAGCATCCCGAGATTCCAGCACTTCTTGCTCAAATGATGCGTGTTGGAGAAGAAACGGGTAAGCTTGATCATGTTTTAAAGGCTCTTTCGCGTTTTTATAGCCGCGAAGTTGATAGTCTCGTGGACAATCTTGTAACACTCATTGAGCCGATTTTAATCGTTATGCTTGGTATTGGAGTTGGGGTAATTGTTGCCGCTGTTCTTCTTCCTATCTATAACCTAGCGAGCGGGTTTTAGTCGTATTTGAATACGTTATCCACAACAAAAGCTTTTTCTTTCAGCATTTTTGGTATAATAGCCCTAGGTCTACCCGAATAGAATAAGAGGGTGGAGGTCGAAGGAAGTGCTTATAAATTTAGTATATTTATTAAAATTAGTAAAAAGGTCTTTATAACTTACTTAATAAAATAATGAACAAAAAAATAAACAAAATTAGACTCGGTTTTACTCTTATCGAACTTTTGGTAGTTATCGCAATTATTGGTATATTAGCGTCGATCGTATTGGCCTCTCTCAACAGCGCTCGTGTAAAAGCTCGTGATGCTCGTCGTATTGCTGACATTCGTCAAATTCAATTAGCTCTTGAGTTGTTTGCAGACGCAAATTCCCAATCATATCCGGCAGGCGATGAAGCAGGTGCAAGTTCTGTTTCTGACTTTGCTGCAATTGCTACTAAATATATTTCTGCAGTACCCGCTGACCCTACAAGTGGTACTGCTGATACTGCAATGCGCTATCAATATCAAGCGCTTCAGACGAATAACGGAACCGCATGTGCGACTTCCACTGGGTGTGCTTTTTA
>ERZ1292625.3128-Hain-H41-01um-R1-3128-length-13925-cov-6_pt1 | contig 12600 bp, 13 predicted proteins | sample MGYA00564400_ERZ1292625 | MGnify/ENA primary metagenome ERZ1292625 (study PRJEB36523, sample SAMEA6512639) | groundwater metagenome | collected 2019-01-08 | study: AquaDiva: Metagenomics assemblies of 32 groundwater samples
GGTCTTCTATACGCGATTCGATTGAAGATGAAGCGAAATCATCCATTTCATCTACGTGTTTACCAAAAGATATCTTAAGACCTAATTCTTCAATTCTTTTGTTTGCTATTTCTCTATTTTCTTTGCTGATAATTGCTAATGATCTTGCCGGCGCAATAACACGAACCTCATCTCCAACATTCAATTTATTTGGAAATACTTTACCCATAATCCAAGTATACCAGAATAACTGTTCGTGCTAGAATCAAAGCATAATTATGGACGAAATAGAAATAAGAGGAAAGATAAATAAAGAAGAGTTTAAAAAACTTATTGCTTTCCTTGCCAAGAATGCCGAACTTGTGGACGAGTACGACAGGCTGACTGTTGATATTTCCCCGGGTTTTGATCCAAAGACCCGAAATTGGGATCAGATAAACAAAAAATTAACCAATAATCAAATTGACTTACGAATAAAGAAATCCGGAAAGAATGAAAAGATTGTGGTTAAGATTGGACACTATGCCTCCAAAAACAGGGAAGAATTTGAAATAGACCTAAGAGAAGGTGAACTTGTCGATGCTCTGAGACTTTTTGAGGCCTTGGGTTTCAAAAGCGGCATGATTTATAGCTGGAAAAGCAAAATATATAAATACAAAAATTTTGAGATTAAGATAAACGAATACCCGAACGGATATCGAGATTGGGAAATAGAATCTGAAAATCCGGAAAGTGATCCGAATGATTTGGCAAGAGAGTTATTTTTAAATCCTTTTACCGAAGAAGAATTCCAAAAAGAAATTGATTGGAAAAATAATAACCTCCATGATCTTTATTCTCTGGAAAAAGTTAAGGAGATACTGGAAAAACTTAAATAAATTTAAAAATGCTTAATCAAGATGAAATTGATTATTTAAGCAAAATTCCAATAGGAAAGAAAATTAGTATCTATCCGTTTGATTCAAAAGTTACTAAAGTCGTTGAAGATCTAACTCAATCAATAAACAATGTCTTTCCGGATTTGAAAGTTAAACATATGGGCGCATCTGCTTTGGAAATTTCTGGTCAAAACGACATCGACATCTATGCATTTTCAGATCCCTCCGATTTTAAAAAATATCTCCTGGGCCTGATCAATCTTTTTGGAAAACCGCAGCACAAACACGAAACTTTCATTGAATGGAAATTTACAAAAGACAATTTCGATATCGAGTTTTATTTAACCGCAAAGGATTCAGGTACAATGAAAAGACAAATTGCAGTTTTCGAAATACTTAAAAACAACAATGATTTACTTAAGGAGTATGAGAAATTAAAAGAATCAATGAACGAAAAATCTTTCAGAGAATATCAAGAGAAAAAGTATGAGTTTTACCACAGGATTTTAGACAATAAAACTAAGGCAATTTTATTTGATCTGGTTGGAGTTCTGGTTTTCAAAAAAGATAATTATATCGCAACTTCAGTTGATGAAATTAACGCTCAAAATATCGAAAATTTATTTAATCATATAGACGATCAAAGGTTGATTAAGGATATTAAAGAAAAACTTAATTTAAACGATGATGAAATTAAGAAAGCTATTCCGTATATTCCTTCCAAATTCGAAAAATTCGATAAACTCTGGAAAATTCTGCCTGGCCTCAAAAAACAATATAAACTTGCAATTGTTAATAACGGCAATTCAATAGCTTCAAAATATTGGAAAGAAAAGTTCGACTTTAGTATTTTTGATTTATTTGTTAACTCGGCACGGGTGAGACTTAGAAAACCTGACCCAAAAATATATTTACTTACCTGTGAGAAATTAAGTGTGAAACCAGAAGAATGTTTATTCATGGATGATTCGTTGGAAAATATTGAATCGGCAAAGAAATTAGGAATAAAAACTATTTGGTGGAATAAAGAAGAAAACAAAGAAAAACTGCTCTTAGAACTTAAAAAACTGATAGAATAACTTAGATGAAAGATAAACCAAGAATTAAAATCAGGCTAAGAATGGTGATTGTCAAAAACGGAAAACTTCTTGTAACCTACGATTCCATAGAAGATTATTACTATTACATTGGAGGAAAACTTGAATATGGAGAAACAGTGTTGGAAGGAGCCGAAAGGGAAATAAAAGAAGAATTGGGAGAAAATACAAAATTAGACTTTAAAAAGATTCTTTACATTAGAGATTTTCTTCAACCCGAAAAAGATGAACACAGTCTGGAACTATTTATCTTAGGAGATGTTAATAAATTTAAAGAACTTGAACACCGTCTTGATCCGGAACACAATAACAAAAAATGGTCTACATGGCTTGATATTAATAATCTTCCCGTCAGTCTTTTTCCTAAAGCCCTAACCAAAAAACTTCAGGAGGACTTCAAAAAAGATTTTTCTAACTCTGGGGAATATATAGGGAGAATGGATAGTAGGTAAACACACACTTCCTGTTCGTGATTCAAGAAACCTCCTTTTTTAAATATATTTCTAAAGCCGATTTGAGAATATCAATTCCTCTAACTAATTCACCCATTTTTCTTACATATGCTATTCTTATCTGGCTTCCACCCGTATTTTTATCCAAATAAAATCCTCCGGTATTCATTCTCATTGGTGTAAGTAAAACAGTTTCATTTTTACCACTTTCGTTAGGAAAATCAGTCAAAAGCCACTTGCAAAATTTGTCTGCTGAAATTCGTTCGCCCAAATCAGCAATTATGTAAAAGGCTCCTTCCGGAGGATTTGGAGAAACCGACACTCCCAGATATTTCATGCCGGACAATTCCCGATGCAGAAAATCCCGTCTTTTTTTTAGTTCCTGCTGGTTGTTAGAGAAATAATCAGGATCTACATTGGCTATTTCTTTCACCGCCTCTTGCGACAGAATATTTGGACATGCCCTTACTGAAGCGTTTTTCAAAAAAATTGGGGATAAGGATTTATCCACGATGAGGTAACCTATTCTGCCTCCACAAAAGGATATTTCCTTAGAAGAACTATCAATACCCAACACCCGTGTCCTATTTGATTTGGGAACTATGTCAAAAATAGAGTGTGACCTAATTATATTATTCGATTTAGTACCTTCATCAAATACAAGAAGACGATAAACCTCGTCAGCTATTAGAAAAAGGTTATGCCTATTGGCAATTGTATATAGCAATTCTAATTCACTTTTTCTATAAACAGCTCCTGTTGGATTACACGGGGAACTCCAGAGAATAGCTTTAGTCCTCGGGTTAATTGCTTCGTCGATTCTGTTTAACGATTCTTCCTGTGATTCTCCATTTCGAATGACATGGAAACCATCTTCAATTCTTGTTGAAACACCACGCAAAACAACCTCAAATTTTTCTGCGATTGCTTTGTAGTTTGGGAAAAATGGTTCAATTACTACTATTTCATCTCCAGGATTAGCTACTGAGAAAATAGCTAACTCTAAAGCCTCACTTGCCCCTTGTGTAATCAGGATATCTTCAGAGCCGATATCCATGTTCAGTTTATCCTTATAAAAAATAGATCTCCTCCGAATTAATTCAGGATCTCCCGAGGAAGGGCCATAGCCAATATTTATATTTTCCGTCACAAATTGTTTGACGGCCGATAAGACACTCTCGGGGGTTGGGGTGTCAGGAGATCCAATGTTTAGTGGTATTACTTCTACACCCCTACCTCTTATCTGGAACGCTAACTCTTCTAAACCACGGATTGGGTTGTCGGGGAAAAGGAGTGCCCTTTCAGACAATATTGGCGTTTCGTTCTCTATCATAATTATTTTATATAAGCTGTCAATTATACCAGATTTAGTCTATTTGTTGACGAACCTGTAATATTTCGATACTACTTTGAGCATTTCAAGTCAAGGTGTATAATTCTTAAAGATATTTGTCAATGAGAATATCAATATAATATGAACGGGAGAGCTGAAATGTCTATACAAAATAGTATGATTGAAAAGAATAGTCAGAAAGAAAAAGAACGAAGAGTTGATGAACTATTAACTAGAGGGGTCGTGGAAGTGGCCGACAAAGGACACCTAAGGCAAAGGCTGCTTGAAGAGGGTACTGTCTTGAGAGTTAAACTGGGAATTGACCCTACCGGATCAAGACTTCATATTGGCAGGGGATCCACTATTCTGAAGTTAAAGGAGTTTCAGGATCTGGGCCACCAAATCGTAATAATTATCGGAGACGGAACGGCCCAAGTAGGTGATTCTTCCGATAAAACCGGTGCCAGGAAAGGGCTGACACCTGAGCAAATTACAGAAAACGTAAAAGACTATATGAACCAATTCGCGAGGATACTTGATGTTTCAAAATTAGAATTGGTTCACAATGTTGACTGGTTAAAAAACATTTCTCTAGAAACCCTACTGAAGCTAGCTTCGTGTCAGACCCTTCAAGAAGCAGCAGGAAGAGAAAATTTTGCCAAGCGAATAAAAAGAGGAGATAGTGTTTCTTTTGCAGAAGCGTTTTATCCGCTTCTTCAGGCCTACGATTCTGTAATGATTATGGCTGACGTGGAGCTCGGTGGAACAGACCAAACATATAATCTTACCAAAGGAAGGGATGTCCAAAAGGCATACGGGATGCCTTCGCAAGACTACATGACGACACAGCTTTTAATCGGCCCAGATGGAGAAAAAATGAGTACGAGTAGGGGAAACTGTATCTGGATTGACGATAAACCAGAAATAAAATATGTTCAATTGATGAAAATTGCAGATTCGCTTATACCTACCTATTTGGAGTGCGCGACCCGGCTACCCATGGATTTTGTCAAAAAATCAATTCATGACTTGAACGAGGGAACCGCTGATATAGTAGCACTAAAGAAGATCTTGGCTCATGAAATAGTTAGATTATACGACGGTGATTTAGCTGCTAATCGAGCTGCCGAATATTTCCAAAAAACTGTCCAAAAAATGGAAACTCCCGAATCTGTACTTAAACGCAGATTAAAACCTGGTGAAATAAGTATAAAAAACTTGATAGGTCTACTCGTTGAAACCAATCTTGCCAAGAGTAAGGCTGATGTTAAGAGATTAATTGAACAGAATGGTTTTTATATAGATAATGTTGCCATTGATCCAAAAACTGAGAGTGTTAAATTAGAAGAAAAGGGTCATTTTGTAATCAGATTAGGAAAAAGATCTTTAAATATGCTAGCAATTGAGGCAGAGGAGTAATTAAAATCTAGTTTCAAATTTTGGGAGCCTGAACTCAAGATTTCTTGCCAGGACGAGATCATTCAGTGATAATCTGATAAGGATATGAGAAAAGCTCTATCCAGCTCTTATATCCTGAGTAACCACTTGGCCAAGTTCCTCCCCACCCCTCTTCTGGTCTGACCCTCGAATGGTCAGTGTTAATTGTATATCTTGTAAAGTTCGTTCGTGAAACCAGTTCGTGGATAAACGTATCGTCGTCAGATTGAATGTTCATTCCCAGGTGATATTGGCGGGAATTTATATAATCAAATAACCTTTTTTCTGTGGGATATTTTGCAACCCAAATAATTGGAAGAAAGTATGCTGAACGTACAAAAATACTTGTAGGCTCAGGACTAAGCACAAGTATGGGGAGACCTAATTGATTATTTCCTCTGATAATGTCCTCGGGAGACGATTTAGATATATCTAGATTTGCAGACTTAATAACATTATCGTCAATTATTAAACTTTGTGAAATATAATTTGTTATCTTTCGGGAGGAACACAATTTGTTGAAATTTATGACTATTCTTTTCGAATATTCCTCATAATCCTTTTCGGGAACAAATACTCCCTGAACTCTTTGGCAAGCTTGTCCACTGTGAGAAAAAGCCTCCTCCAGAGAAATATTTACATCCCGGTCTATATTAAAATTATTTGGATGATCAAATTTGACAATCTTGAAATCTGCGGCTTCAATTTCTGGATAGAATTCAATGAAATGCTTAGAACACAAAAGTGAAACCTTTTTTGCATTTTTATACCCCCCAAAAAAATACAAAGCCTGCGTTTCATTCAGTTCATTTTCTGAAAGCTCATCATCAGTTAATATTTTCAGGTCTAAATTGTGTTTATGAATAATTCCGCTTTTTTCCCAGATATAATTAAAAAATTCCCGTCCTCGTCTGCTTGGACGAACCATAAGTTCGTTTCCAGCTACTAAAGCATTTAGAATAGGAACTATTGACATGATAAGAGGCTCATTAAACGATAAAATAATAATAATTTTTCCTTTGGGTTTAAGTTGACGATTAAAAAACTGAGAGTTGTTTTCGTAATAAGAAGATAAGAATAAATTAACAAACTCAAAATCTTTATTCATCCAATATTCAGTATCCTGAGAACAACTGCTATTTAATTTTAGGATTGTTACTTTCTCTTTTTTTATCCAATTAATTAACTCGTTACATAGCGAATCAACTTTTTCTGTTTTATTTTTCATGAATTATAAATTTAACTTTATTATTTTTTTCTCTGTTAAAAAACTCCGGTTCTACATGTTCAATAATAAACTTTGTTTTTGTCTGTTCGTAAACTTTTTCTGTTAAAATTTTTAGTTCTTCTTCGTCATTTTTTTTAAGACTAAGGAAAATTTTAGGTAAAAATTTAATATCATTATCCCTAACTACTATTTGCATATCTCCACCAAAAAGTTTTGAACCCAACTTCTCTTTAATAAAATCTCGAAGTTCATAAGGATCAATTTTTATCCCTTTTATGAATAGAGTTTCCCCAACTCTGGATTTGATTCTGTCAATGCGAATTCTTTCTCTACCACATGGGCATTTGTCAGGAATAAGGCGAGTAATATCCTTTGTTCTATAGCGAATAACGGGAGAGGCTTCCTTTTTCAGGCTTGTTAACACCAATTCACCATATTCTCCATCTGGTAAGACCTTTCCAGTTTCAGGATCAATTATTTCTGGAATAACATAGTCATCCAGTACATGCAGACCCTTCATTTCTAAACATTCATACGCGATGCCTGTATTTACCTCACATAGGCCATAATGGTCAAACACTTTAATCTGAAGCTTATTTTCAATCTCTTTGCGTATTGCGTTTGAATAAACTTCACCTGCCGCAATGGCTCTAACTAGCTTAAGTTTGCCACGATCAAATTTATTAGTAATTATCCACTCATAAAGATAAAGTAAAAAACCGGGTGTCGCAATCACGGTATCTATTCCAAAATCAACCATAAAATCAACTTGAGTTTTGACTGGCTGTATTCCGGCTGGCAATACAAATGCACCAATACTTTGGATAGCGTAGGTATTCAAAGCGGCTCCGCTGTACAAGCCGTAACTCATAATAAACATTACTTTACTTGTTTTGTTAATTCCAAAAGCTTTCCATGCTTCAGAAATCGCTTTTGAGCTTTCTTCAAGATCTTTTTTTGTAAAGAATGACAAGGTTGGCTTACCAGTTGTCCCTGACGTCGTATGGACCTCAATAATTTCGCTTTCTGGTACCGCCAGTCCTCCATAGGGATACGAATTTCTTAAATCATCCTTTGAGGTAAGTGAGAGACTAGATAGTTCGCTTAAGGAGTTTAATTCATGGAGGTCGCGGTTTTTATAAAGAGGTGTGTCTTTGGCTAAGATAATAGTTCTGTTAAGATTTTCCAATACTGTCGCACCATGATTGTTCATAATATTTACGGATCTTTCATTTCGGATAGAGTCATTTTTAATGTCCTTTCAATTTCGTCAATCACTTCTTCATGCACTGGAGATAAAAAGATTGTTTCTGTTGGCAAGGGAGGAAATAAAACATTTCTGTCAGCCATTTTTTTAATAAAAATATCATAAATTCGTTTATCGAATTTCTCATTTATTATGCCTTGAATAAAACTTTTACAGCCAAAGGCAATTGTAAACATTGAATCCACCCCTTGGACGCAAGCATTGAGATTATATTCTTCTATTGTTTTAGAAATAAAAGATCTCAAGCGATTTCCCAAAGCCGTTATCTGGGCATGCACTTGGCCATTTCTAAGTTTTTTAATTACCCTGTTGGCAACGGCCAAGGACAATGAATGAGCATTAAAGGTTCCAGCAAAAAATACGTTTCCGGTAGGGATAAAGTTTTTCATAATAGCCCTTTTTCCACACACAATCGATAAAGGAAATCCGCTGGCAATGGCCTTTGAAAAAGTAGAAAGGTCAGGGATAACATTGTACTTTTTTTGTGCTCCCCCGAGGCCTATTCTAAACCCAGTCACAACCTCATCAAATATTAATAATGAGCCGGTTGTATCACAGACTTTACGGAGTTCACTAAGATAATTTTCGGAAGGTGGTGTACAGCCAGAATTAGCCATTATCGGCTCTAATAACATGCAGGCATATTTTTTAGTACTGAGAGCGGCTCTGGCTTCTTCTATATCATTAAAATGGACAAGGTTAGGTTTATTTTGATATGCAGTCCCCTCACTGGGAATCATTCCTTCATGTACACCATGATATCCACCAATTATTGACAATACCTGAGTCTTAGATGTGTACGCTCTTGCAGCCCGTATCGCATAAGCAACAGCATCGGAGCCAGTGGTGGCAAAGCGAACACTTTCCGCACACGGAATCAATTTGTGTAAAATCACAGAAAAATCCTTCTCGATTTTAGTTTGGTAGGAAAAAAACCACCCATTTTTTATACTGTCAGTAACCGTTTGGACGATATCTTTGTCTGCATGGCCAAACAAAAGCGCACCATAACCCATCCACATATCAATGAACTTACGGCCACTATCATCTATAACATATGGACCTTGACCCTGAACTATATTATTGGGATAGCTTTCAGGTATAGGAATTGGTGGATTGCATCCTCCGGTTAAGTAGTTCATTTCGGTTTAGGCGAATTTCTTTGATTTAATATTAATATCAATATCCTTAATAATTGTTTGAACTCTTTGTTTAAAATCTCCGTCAAGTAGCACATATTTAATTTTCATAGCGTTTAAATTCCCAATCAGCTGATTCATCAAAAACGAATTTTCTACTCCATACATTTTACTTATTAAGTTAGCCTCATCCGAATTTATAAAAACGATGTCGTATCGTAATATATCCTCTTTTGCATATTCGTGCAATTGTTGGCTGTATTTTCTATTTACAGCCATCGAAAGAATGTGGTCAATAAGGTTAGAGGAACTGTAAATAAGAGATTTATTGGCACTGTGGATGAGAACTTCGTCGGATCTTTGATCTAATCTCTTTCTGGCAATTGTTTCGAAGTCTAGCTTTGGAGGAACCTGAACAGAAATATCCTCGGGTATGTAATCCATTATTAGATCGGGGACATATTTAGTTTCAATTTTTGAAGCAACTTCACGAATAATTTGTTCATTAAATTCACTTGGTGCTCCCAAAACTACAACCTTGGTTATCAAATCTTTAAGCACTATCGTGGGAACAAAGTCTCTATATAAATGCAAATTACTTCTAATCATCGTGGACGAAATATGATATTTTTTCCTGTCCATATCAATAATAAAATTAATAGCGTTTAAAAATTTACTCATGTGATCACCATAATATTCAGATGAAATGAAATGGGTTATTTTCCTTCCTTTCAATACCCCTGAAATATATCGCTCCTGCATTCTTTTTACTTCAGGCGTGTCCTCGTGTCGGTTGGGAGCATCCCAGCCTTCAATAACTTCAACTTGAGGATAAAGTTTCCTAACCCAGCCAGCCCTAACATTCAATGGAATATGTATTAAATTTGGACAGTCATACATCACTACTATTAGTTTGTCAACCTCACGTAAAGCAGAATCTAAAAAATATTGATGGCCAATATGGAAGGGTGCAAATTTCCCCAGTGTCAGGCCAATCTTTATGTCTTTTCTTAGTGTCATCAAAGTGAAAAATTAATAATTTTTGAAACTAAATCATTTTTTGATAATAGCAAGTTTAAGGACTTCATTTCTACATTAATTCTTTTATCTAATAATGAATGCTTACTTTTATTTTGTTTATGCAGAAAATAGGACAGCATGAACATAGTCCGTCTAACGAATAATGGATATAACATTTGAAGTTGTGTTTTGTCGATGATGGGGTTAGTTTTATTATACGAAGACAAATATTTTTCAATAAGCTTAGCATCAAACCCTTTGTTATTTATGATTAGCTCTTTTATCGCAGTCGCGATATCGCTTATTACTTCTGCATAGTGGGATTCACCAAAATCAATAAATTTAATATTTTCACTCTTATCGATAAGGATATTTTCCATTTCTAAATCTTCATGGATTATTGATTTTGGAAAAGACGTATTTTTATGTACTTCTAGGTTAGTTAGTAACCAAGATTTACCGGTCTTAATCAATTTCTTAACGTCCGGTAAATACTCACATTTAAATACATCAAGGAAACTAAAGTCATATATTGAAAACCTCTTTTTGTTACCTTCGGGAGAAAAACCTGTAAGGTTTTTATGCATTAAGGCCTGTAATCTAGCGACCTTTTCTAAAGTTGAGATATTGATGTCAGACGATAAAAGACCCCGTCCTTCTAGAAACGTATATACAACGCAAGGAAGATCGTCGACGTAGAAAACGTCTGTAATTGGTACGGGGAAGTTGTTAGTAAACGTTTTAAGTGATTGAGAACAGAAACCTCAAAGCTGATTTCATCAATTGAAGTATCTTTGTAAGACTTAAGCACGTATTTATCAGAACCAATACTTAAAAGAAAATTGCGACTTTCTAGCCCTTGGTCCAATGGTTCACAGGAGTCAATATTTCCCAAGTTACCCACTACAGAATTCATTCGGATTTTATTTTCCATTGAACCCATATTTTCTATTTATCACGTTTTGTCTTTACAGGTTAATTATATCTGGTTTATATTTAAATGTGTACTATATGTATCTTAACTTGTTCACTATAGATATGATCGTAAAAAAACCTCACTGTGTCAGATTTTTGTTCTTGGAAACTTATTACCAATCAGATCTAAGGGGAGCGATCTTTATTGCCTAAGCATAGTAATAATGAGATAATTCTGATTATGATAGACCGACTTCGAGATATAGATTCATATAAATATTTAGAAGATTCTCTAACTCTTACTGACAGGGAAAAGAAATTGGTTAAAGTATTTTCGAAGTGGCTTCCGGACCAGATCGTCGATTGCCACACTCATTGCAATCTTCGTGATCACGTTCAAGAAGTTGATGAAGAAATGTATCACCAGATGATAAGCACATTTCAGGGTTTTAGTTTGGAAGATTCACACAGAGTCGAAGAAATTTTCTTCGTTGGTAAAAATCTTAAGACCTTAAGGTTTCCATTTCCGTTTAGAGGAATAGACATGAAAGCAGCTAATGACTATTTATTAACCAACGTAAAAGATCCGGACAAAGTGGCACTTTGCGGAATCCCAAATGATGTTGATTACACTATTTCAATGCTACGAACAGGAAGGTTTGCGGCACTTAAAATGTATGACCAGCAATTTAACCCCCCTTCTGAGCAAATTTACGAATATTTTCCACCAAGAATTTTAGAGTCAGCAGAAAAACTAGGAGTTCCAATAATTTTGCATTTACCAAAAACAATCACCTTGTGCAAAAATCAATTACTAGATATAGTAAACACATTCCCCAATCTTAAGATTTCGCTTGCTCATTTGGGTTTACCCCACCTTGTTATTCCTTCTTTAGAGGAAACGTATGATGAAATTGCAAAATACCCAAATATTTACATGGATACGGCAATGATACCATCGAAAGATGTGTTAACCATGGCCCTCAGTGCATTTGGGTCAAAAAGAATAATGTTTGGTTCAGATGAACCTATTAACTTAATTAAGTCTAATGTATATCAAAACCCAAAGTTGGGTGAAAGAATTATAACCGAATATATATATCACTGGGTAGATAAAGAGGAACATGAACAATATAAAAAACTCGCTGTGGGAGCTACCCACATGCATTGGCCTGCAATTCAGGCGATCAAAGATTCTATTGAAAACTTATATGCGCCTGAAAAACAATCGGAAGTCAAAAATGATATATTTAGCATCAATGCTACCAGATTTTTTAAATTTGCTTAAAAACTTAACTTATGAATAAATCAAAAACAGCTATAGTTACAGAAGTGACCTCGGATTTTGGCGGGGTAATAAGTGAACAACGAAAAAAATATGGATAAAGAAGAGGCCCCGTCAAGCATGTGGCAAGGAGTCGTTTTGGAAGAAAGTCTGGAAGATAAGTCAATGTTAAATATGGCCAGAATTGTGGGTACAAATGTAAGCAAATTGGAGAAAGAAAATAGGGTGATGACTTTCCACAAAGTGGAGGTTCCAGGTTCACTAAAGAGTGAGTATATAGAAAAGGCAAAAACTAATATCAAGCAGGGCTTCTATACACATTTATGTAAAGATGGTCAAATGACCGTTGTATTTAAAAATAAAGTTTTTAGCTTTGGAGATGGAGACCCCCGATTAATTAAAGCACGGGAATATGGCAAATCAATTGGCATAATTCCTGAGCAAATGCCCTTTGAGCATTTAATAAATAATCCCTTCGATTAGTTGTTTAAAGTATACCCTCAAACAAAGGTCTTAAAAAAGAGTGTTTTATTACTAAAAATATATAGACATAAAAATTGATCCTAAATG
>ERZ1292625.3530-Hain-H41-01um-R1-3530-length-12594-cov-4_pt1 | contig 12594 bp, 12 predicted proteins | sample MGYA00564400_ERZ1292625 | MGnify/ENA primary metagenome ERZ1292625 (study PRJEB36523, sample SAMEA6512639) | groundwater metagenome | collected 2019-01-08 | study: AquaDiva: Metagenomics assemblies of 32 groundwater samples
CTTTGTGGTGTACTCGCTTGATAATTCGCAGCGCGTTCTTGATAATCGTCAAGTTAGACAATCCCAGGAAGTCCATCTTAAGTAGGCCTAGGTCTTCAATCGGACCCATCGAATACTGGGTGGCGATGACGCCTTTTTGAGCCATTTCGAGTGGAGTGTAGTGGACTATATCTTCGGGGGCAATCACCACACCGGCGGCATGGACACCGTGAGAGCGAATCGTGCCTTCTAGTTGAACCGCCAGGTCAAAGACTTCCCGAGCGGTCTCGTTAGTCTCGTATTCTTGCTTGAGATCGCGATTTTCTCTAAGCGAGGTTTCCAGTAGAATGTGCCGGCCTTGGATAGGTGGTGGAATCATCTTAGCTAAGCGGTCGGCCTCAGCATAAGGCACTTGCAGCACGCGCGAGACGTCACGTACGGCGTTGCGGGCGGCCATTCGGCCAAAGGTAACTATATTGGCCACACGCTCTTTGCCATATTTGTCGACACAGTACTGGATGACTTCTTCGCGGCGATTATCCTGAATGTCGATATCAACATCGGGCATGCTAATACGGTCAGGGTTTAGGAATCTCTCGAACAGCAGATCGTACTCCAAGGGATCAAGCTCGGTAATCTTAAGAGCATAGGAAATTATTGAACCGGCCGCGCTACCCCGCCCCGGGCCAAAGACGATGCCCTGATCCTTACCCCAGCCGACGAAGTCGGCAATAATCAAGAAGTAGCCGTTGAAGCCCATTTGTTCGATTACACCTAGCTCGTATCTAGCACGATCCAGAACCTCTTTTGACAGAGTTTTTTTGGCATCGGCGATTGTCATGACCTTGGCTTCTTTGCTGGCAATACGCTTGCCGCTCAAGGTACGGCCATAGCGACGGCTCAGACCACGATAAACCAGCTTCTCAAGATAGGATTTTTCGGTTTCACCTTTGGGAACCGGAAACTTTGGAATCAGAATTTTGCCGAGATCAAGCGTCAGATCGCAGCGTGCCGCGACAGCGCGCGTATTAGTTATGAAGTCAGGGTACTCAGCGCCCCAACGCTCAATTACTTCCTCGGGCTTGTTAACATGTAGGTCGAACTCCTTGAGGCTCATGCGTCTTTCGTCACTTAGGAAGGAACCAGTCTGGACGCATAGCAATATTTCGTGGGCAGCTTGGTCTTCATGCTTGAGATAGTGGGCGTCACAAGTCACTACGCAAGGAATATCAAGCTCTTTGCTAAGCTGAATTAACTGATCATTAATGCCCTTCTGAACTGTCCAATGCGCCGGATGATCGGGGTGGCCGTGATCTTGGATTTCGAGATAATAACGATCACCAAAGGTCTTCTTATACCACTGCGCTAGTGACTTGGCTTGATCATATTGACCTTGACGCAGAGCATCGCCAACTTCACCGCTGGCACAGCCGCTTAGACAGATTAGACCTTCGTTATACTGCTCCATCAGAGCATGGTCGATACGCGGCTTGTAATATAGACCCTCGAGGTTGGCAATGGTCGAAAGCTTCATCAAGTTTTGGTAGCCCTGTGCGTTCATGGCCAGCAAGATCACGTGATAATACTGCTTGTCCTTGGCCGGATCACGATCATCAATACTGCGAGACGCGACGTAAGCTTCCATGCCAATAATTGGCTTGATGTCGGCGGCCTTGGCCTTCTTGTAAAACTCAATGGCGCCACTAAGAGTGCCATGGTCAGTCATAGCCACCGCCGTCATGCCGCTGTCTTTGACGTGTTCGATCAGCGGCGGTATCTTAGTCAAACCGTCGAGCAAGCTATACTGCGTGTGATTGTGCAGGTGCACATAGTCGCTAGCGACAAGCGCCGTCTTTTTTTTGGCCAAAATATCCCTCAAGAAACCTTATATCCGTTACTAATTATAACACTTGTCTAGAGGACTAGAGCCTACTTCTTGAGGTAGTCGCGCAGGTGTTCTAGGGCTTTGTTAGCATCCTTGATGGCCTTGGCCAGATCTTTGTCATTGGCGTCGCCTTCGTGAAGCGCACTGAGCATTTCACGGGCTTTTTGCTTAGTATCTTTGGCTCCAGCGACCAGCTTGTCGAGCTCTTTTTGAGCTCTAGAGCTTAGCTTGCCGCCCCTGGTCTTGGCTTCTTTGATAATGTTATCCAGATCGGTATGCAAGCGCTTGAGATCCTTCTCAGCTTCGGTCATGGTTCGCTCGGCAGTGTCCTTGATGTCAGCCCGCGTCTCTTTGCCGCTCTTGGGCGCAGTTAGGACACCAGCTACATATCCAGCCACAGCTGCGACTGCACCACCAATGGCTATATTCTTTGCGTTACTGTGCTTCTTGCCCATTATTTTTTGCGCCCTTTCTGAGTTAACTTAATGATATTGCTGATAAGCTTGAAGAAAGCCAGCCGGCCTTGGGTGTCCTTGAGGACTTCTGCGGCTGATTCGACAGAATCAACTACGTCTTCGGCCTTGGCAGCAACCCGCCTAATACTGGCAAGTAGTTGCAGCAACCCGATGACTAGAGCAATGCAGAGTATAAAAAAGATGCTTAGCAAACTGGTCAGAACGATCAATAGAACTTCTTCAGTTGTAGTCATATACTTATTATATAACTAGTTGTGCGCTTAGCCCAATTTTTTACGCAAATGCTCTTTGAGCTCGGCGCCAATGTCGTCACGCTCCAGGGCAAAATCGAAGACTGTCTTGAGGTATTCTAGCTGGTTGCCAGTGTCGTAATACGTGCCTTCTTTGATTTCGCAGCCATATATGTGATGACCGTCTTCGACCATGCGCTGCATGGCTTCTTGAATCATGAATTCTCCGGATTTGTCATAAGTATCGAGTTCTTCCTCGAGGTATTTGAGAATGACAGGGTCGAACACGTAGCCGCTGACTGAGGCTAGATCTGATGGGGCTTTGTCACGACTGCCTGGCTTCTCGACTATGGTCTCCATATCAATCAGGCCAGGGCTGATTTCTTTGCCAGCAATATAACCATAACGAGAGTAATCGGCATCGGAATCTCTTCGCACACAGGTTAGAACTGAACCACCCTTATCAGCGTGGACTTGCAGCAATTGCTCAAAACGACTAGGATTTGAGGCCACGAAGTCATCGGCAAAAGTATAGATAAACGGCTCGTCGCCCATCAGGTGAGCGGCGTTGAGTAGCGGTGTGCCGGTTCCGTATGGGCCCTTCTGCCTTATGTAGGCGAAATTGGCCAGGCTGGAAATCTTAGCTGTGTCTTCTAGCAGTTTGTCCTTGCCAGCTTGTTGTAGGTTGGCCTTGAGATCGGCGCTAAGGTGATCGAAGTGGTCCTCTATGGTGCGCTTATGATAACCAGTCACGATCACTATGTCAGTAATGCCGGCCTGGCAAAGTTCCTCGACAATGTGCTGGATAATCGGCTTGTTGACCAGAGGGAGCATCTCCTTGGGCATGGCCTTGGTCTGTGGCAAAAACCGCGTTCCAAAACCAGCCGCGGCGATAACTGCTTTGCGCACACGTGGCTGATCAGATTTCTGAGGTTGGCTCATTGCTACGATTGTACCACGATAATTAGTCGGCAAGTTACTCTGATTTGGTCAATGAGTTCAGGTGCTTGTCTGCCATTAACACGGCGACTGCATCGGTCATATTTCCGTTGCGAGCATTGTCACGTAATCGCTTAACAGTAATAGTAATTACCTCCACGAACTCGCCCTGCTCAAGCTTCTGATCACTAGTTTTGACGCAGTCATAGGCGATAAAGTAGTTAGAAGTACTGTTTTTATAGGCATCACGATAAGCAAAGCCGAGATACTCAACATTGCTCGAACGATAACCGGTTTCTTCGGCTAGTTCCCGCAAGGCAGCCTCTTGTAGCTCTTCACCGTCATCGGCTCTGCCACCCGGCAATTCATCCATTACGCGTTCTGGACCAGCTCTGAACTGACGAGCAATAATCACCTTGTTATCCCTTGTTATGGCGATTACGGCGACATCTTGTGAATCGTTTTTACCGTATGTCGTGAACTCGTGTTCGCTGCCGTCAGGCATTAAAAACCGTTTAATAGTTAGTACTCTGTAGCCGACATTTTCGACTTTTTGACTGAGCTTTTTCCAAGCTGGCATCTATAGACCAAGCTGTTTTTTGATCAAATCTTGGGCTAGGCTAGGGTTAGCCTTACCCTTGGACTCTTTCATGACTTGGCCAACCAAGAAGCCGATGGCTTTCATCTCACCGTTTTTGACGTCCTCGGCAGCCTTGGGGTTGTCGGCCAGGACTTGGGTGACGATCTTGGCTATTTCGCCTTCGTCAGAGACTTGTATGTAGCCTTTGTCGGTAGCAAACTCCTCAATGTTCTTGGGTGCCAAGCCTGAAGTAAAAATATCGTTTATGATATCTTTGGCACGGGAAGAGCTCAGCTTACCGCCTTGGATTAATTGATAGATGGCCGGTAGTACATCAGACCATTCAAGCCTGACAAATTTGTCTGAGCCAGATCTTAGCGGTTCAATAATATTCACAAAAGTATTGGTAATCCACTTGGCAAAATCTTTGTCCGATAGATTCTGCTCAATGAATTCCAAATATTGATATTCGGGCAAATCGGCTTGGTAATCGATAATTAGCTCAACGGTCTTTTGGTCGACGCCTAGACCACTTAAGCGCTGACGCCACTCGGAGGGCATAATCGGCATTTCCTTGCCAATCTTGGCTACATATTCATCCGTTAGGACGATTGGAGGAATGTCAGGGTCAGGCATGTAGCGGTAGTCATCGGCGTTTTCTTTGCTGCGCTGGGAGAAAGTCTTCTGCTTAGCGTCGTCCCAACCGCGAGTTTCCTGGATGATCCGTTCGCCCTTTTCTAGCGATTCGATCTGTCTGGTGACTTCGTAGTCGACAGCCTTCACTACACTGCGGAAGCTGTTGAGGTTCTTGGTTTCGGAACGAGTACCAAGGTCATCGGTTTTGCTAACGCTGACGTTGACGTCAAAGCGCATGTTGCCGTAATAGAGATTGGCGTCCGAAACATCGGCATAGCGCATTCGCAGATAAAGCTCGCGGGCGTAGGCCTTGGCCTCGGCGCTGCTGTGCATGTCTGGTTCGCTAACAATCTCAAGCAAAGGTGTGCCGGCACGGTTGAGATCAACAAGGCTGTAGTCACTGCCGGCTTTATGCGTGCTTTTGCCAGCGTCTTCTTCTAGGTGAGCACGAGTGATGCCGACAGCCATGAGCTTACCGTCAACTTCGATGGTGATTTCGCCCTTGCCGATAATTGGCTCATCATACTGGCTGATCTGATAACCCTTGGGCAAGTCTGGGTAGAAATAATGCTTACGGTCGAACTTGCTGAAGCGCTCAGGCTCTGTGCCCAGTGCGAAAGCTGCTCGGGTCGCCAGATGCAAAGCCTCTTCATTAAGAACCGGCAGAGCGCCAGGTAAGCCAAAGCAAATATGGCTAACTAGTGTGTTCGGGGCAGCCTCGCGAGCGTCGTTGCCAACCGCGGCAAACAGCTTGGTCTTGGTCTTGAGCTGGACATGGCACTCAATGCCGATGGTTACCCTGTACTGCTGGCGGGTTTCTTGACTAATCATGACGGCAATGCCCCCAGATCACGCAGGGCTTGACGGAAGCCCGCCAAGGCATCGATTACGTCTTTTTTCTTCAACTTGCGGACATCTTCGCTAGTAATAGTCTTGCAAAGCTTATGCCCATACCAGACAGTGTCGTTACTTGTTAGGGTGTGCTGAGCAGCAACAAGGCGCTCTCCGGTTGTCTTGCCCTTGAAGCGACACTTCTTGAGCGCTTCATCTAACAGATCGTCGGCTTCGATGATGGCGTCGGGCCAGGTTTTGCGACTGGCGCAATGCAGCTGTAAGGCCTTCCAGCGCTCAGTGAAATGTTCCATGTTAAGAGATTTTTTGCGGCGACGGAATAATCTCATACCAGTAGCTCCTCGGCGTGCTTAGCCATAGCCAGAAGCTGCCTATCGGCGCGCTGCGGAGCCATCAGCTGTAGTCCCACGGGTAAGCCTTGGCTGAGACCAGCTGGCAAGCTGATAGCTGGCACACCCGCCAGGTTAGCCGCTACGGTCATCACGTCACTTAAGTACATATGTAATGGATTGTCTGAATTCTCACCAATCTTGAAAGCTGTCGTTGGCGCCACTGGTCCAAACAAGAAGTCAACTTGCTTAAACGCATCACCGAATTCATTGATAAGCTTGGTGCGTACCGTTTGCGCCTGTTTGTAATAAGCATCGTAGTAGCCGCTGCTTAGCACGTAAGTACCGATCATGATGCGTCGCTTGGCTTCTTTGCCGAAGCCGCGACCACGCGAGCCACTGTAGCTTGCGTCGAGATCCTTGGCCTTGTCGTAACTATAGCCGTAGCGCTGACCGTCGTAACGACCCAGGTTACTGCTAACTTCGGCTGGACAGAGCACATAGTAAACGGCTAAGGCTGCTGGCAGTGACGGTAGGCTAAGCTCGGTAATCGTGGCACCAGCTTCTTTTAGCTTCTCGACTGCTGTCTCAATAAGCTGTTTGACGTCGGGAGCGATGCCCTCGCTCAAATACTCCTTGATAACTCCAATTTTTTGACCCTTTAGGCTGCCTTGGAGCGTTGCGTAACCGACTTCATCGCGTTCGATAGTCGTTCCATCTAAGGAGTCGCGACCCGCCATAGCATCCAGCACCAAAGCCGCGTCCTCAACCGTACGCGTTAATGGCCCAATAACGTCGAGACTGCTGCCCATGGCCACTACACCCGATCGACTAACTAGTCCGTAGGTCGGCTTGTAGCCAACCACACCACAAAAGCTTGATGGTTGTCGAATCGATCCGCCAGTATCAGTACCCAGGGCAAAGGGCGCCAGCTCCAAGGCTACAGCCGCGGCTGAACCACCAGAACTGCCGCCGGGAACTCGTGTTTTATCATGAGGGTTCTTGGTGGTGAAAAAATCACTGTTCTCAGTACTAGCACCGTGGGCAAAAGCGTCTAGATTGGCCTTGGCAACGCAGATTGCGCCTTCGGCCTCAAGCTTCTCAATAGCTGTCGCTTGATAGGGCGCTTCGAAGCCTTTGAGAATGTTGCTAGCCGCGGTCGTGTCAGCACCGAATACCAAGAAATTGTCTTTGGCAATGAATGGCACACCGGCCAATCGGCCAACTTTGCCACCTTTGGCAATGCGGCCATCTATTTCTGAGGCTCGCTGGCGCGCTCGCTTTTCTGTTGTGGCAATGATAGATTGGTAATCCTGATTACCTGCTATGGCCTTCAGAGACTGCTCAACGAGATCAACTGCCTTAAGATCGCCCGACTGCACTTTGGCAGCCAATTCAGCAATTGGCGACCACTTACTGGCTGCCATTATCCGATCATCCGCTTAACTTTGATCTGTCCGTTTTGTTTGGCCGGCAAATTATCAAGCAACTTCTCCGGCGCGTAGCCGTAGTCAGCGACTTCGTCACGACGTGTAACATTGGTTAATCCAGTAACTTGGTTGGTTGGTTTGAGGCCTTTGACATCAACGCTACCCAGCTGTTCGACGTATTGCAATATCTCAGTCAGCTCAATGCTGTACTCTTCAATTTCATCGTCAGTCAGCTCAAGCCTAGCCAATCGAGCTAATTTCAACACATCTTCTCGGGTAAGTTTCGCCATGTTATCTACAATTGTAACAGAGGGGTTGCCATTAGTTGAAGAATATAGTTTGTTAATTTGACGACAAACATACTTTACAAAGTGCCTCGTCAAGCATAGCATTAAGCTTGAAGTCCTAACGACAACTAAATGCATAGGTCGACATTGCCGAAAGTGGCTCACGGAAGCCAGCCAAACCTAAACGTAGGCCCTGACACGAACTCTCCCCGTCCCAGCGACGGGGATTTTGTTGATGAGGCATTGCTTGCGCAACAAGAAGCATTGGCAACCCTGACGATGCCGCAAGTCGCCGTAATTAGTCGAAAGTCTAGGAACGATCCAGAACGATTTGCGGGCAGCACAATTTATAGAGAAAGCGTCCGTTTTAGCGATGGCTCTGTTAGGTTGGCTACAATTGTGGAACCAGATGTTCCGGTAACCGACGTATTAACAGTATCAGCAGACCCATGGGTAACTGGCGAGAAAGGCTTCAACAAGGGCGAAATAGAGCAAATGGCTGAGCTGAGCCTACCGCTGGTCTGGCTGCACCATCAGAGCCGCCATCGGATTTTCCCCCCGACACGTAGCCGATTACTTACCTTAACCAATCTTGCAACGTCTAAGGGCATAGCCCAAGCCGCAGGGCAAGAACTGGCATTAGTCAATGACCTGTCGACCAACTCAGATCGCGATCATAAAAAGCTTATGAGGCGAGGTTACTCCAGAAGCGGCATGTCAGGCAACGCCTTTATAGTTCAGGCTGAGGAGCAAGGTGCAGAAGTCGTATTCAGCCATCACGAAGCTGAGTGCTTCCCTCATGCCATAGGTATGGTCGCCTTGGCTAAAACCTTTGTTAAGCAGAGTGTGCGCGAAGGCATTACCATATCCGGCGGCGCAACTGAATTAATTAATCTCCGAGATGTTGGCGGCACCGTCTGCAGAGTAGTTGAATATCTTCAAACACTTGACATCCATCCAATGAATATTGCAAACGAAATGTTATGGATAAAAGAGTTTATGAGTGGCGAAGCCGGTGACTATGCCCAAGCCGTTCGCCTTGACGCTAAGGGGATAAGATTACACTATGAGGCCGATGAATGGGCACAGATTTCTAAGTGGCTACCTATTAACAACTCAAGGCCTGGCATTGTCACAGTCGAAATGCCCGGCGCACATACAGCAGGCGCGAGACGTAAGATGCGCACCATCAAAGGTAAAATTTTTAGCAATATTGCTGAGTATGCGTTGGGTCACTACAGACAACTTGATGGCATCAGGGTAAATGACGTATTGCCGGATGAATGTAAGCAGTATATTGTTTCGACTGCTTAAAGTCTTTGGACGTTTTGTGTTTGCAGCATCAAGAACCGAACACCGTAGCCAGAGAGTCCGGAGTCGTTTGACCAGCCAGAGTACAATGTATCGCCACACATTCCTATACGTGGGCCAAACGCAGGATGAGTGCCAACCTTGCCACAAGCATGCTGGACAAGTCTAGAAACAGTCTTGGCATCCAGCACAACACCATCTCGTGTTTCTGCCTCAGCCGCATGAGCAAAAACGAAGTCACCATAGGACGGCAGGAATAAGCCGGTAGCCGTCCTGTCTCGAGCGTATTCGTCAATCTTGGCTTGGGCGGCCTTCTGCTGCTCTGACCATGTTTTAGTGCCAAAGTATAGGCCTGCTTCGCCTGGATGATCACCGCCTTGCAGCCAGCCAACGACCCTACCTTGGAATGGCTGAGCTGGCGCTGTGACTCGTTCAACAATACTGCGCTTGTTGAGCTCGACGTCTGAAAATTGCGACCACAGTTCAGCCCAGGGCTTGAAGGCTTTGTGTCCGGCGGCTCGATATCTGCCAAGCAAGCCATCACGAGTAAGGACGTCTGGATCCAAATCTAAGCTATAGCCTGTCAACACCTCCGGACCACCATTCTCAGCATCAGTTTGTTGAACCTCATCGAACAGCTTTACCTGCTCAGTGATCGTGTCAACCAATTCTCTGCTGTACGAATGAATCCTAAGTGACGCTAGAGTCGCAACTATGACACCAGCCCTATCGCCGCGACTAGGCTTTTGGCGCTGCTCTGCGGCAACAGTGTCGCCAACGTCACCAGCAATATCAGACCCATATACTTGTTCGGCTAGGTTTGCTCCAAGCTCAGTCATATCTTTGTTTGCACAGCCTCATAAATTACATATAAATAACCACATCATGTTGCTCGTGTCAAAGTTTGGATTTTATTGCTTTAATGATGTCGCGCAACTCGGCGGCGGTTTCAAACTGGAGATTAGCAGCAGCCAGATCCATCTGCGCCGAAAGATCCTTGATCAAGGCGCCATACTCTTCCTTAGGAATCTTCTTGAGGTTAAGCTTGGCGGTCTTGGCTTCTTGGTCTAGCTCGGGTCGCATCCCAGCTTCAACTGCGCGCTTGATTCCGGTCGGGGTAATGCCATGCTCCTGGTTGTAAGCTTCTTGGATTTTGCGGCGACGCGTGGTTTCGTCGATGGTTGCCTGCATACTCTTGGTTACCGTGTCGGCATACATGATGACATGCCCCTTCTCATGCCGAGCAGCGCGGCCAACTGTTTGAATCAGAGCCTGTTCACTTCTCAGGAAACCTTCCTTGTCGGCGTCAAGAATGGCCACTAGGGAAACTTCTGGCAAATCCAGCCCCTCGCGAAGCAGGTTTATCCCAACTAGCACGTCATAAACACCCAGCCGCAGATCGCGCAAAATATCGGTTCGATCGAGCGTATCGACGTCACTGTGCAGATAGGCTACCTTAATATTTAACTCCTTGAGGTATTCGGCGAGGTCTTCGCTCATGCGCTTGGTCAGCGTGGTCACCAGCACACGCTGATGCTTGGCCGTGGTGTCACGAATCTCGGCAATCAGATCGTCTATCTGGCCTTCGATAGGCCTTACCTCGATCGGGGGATCGAGCAAGCCAGTCGGCCTGATCACCTGCTGGGCAGGTTCGGGACTCCTTGACAGTTCATATTCGGCTGGCGTAGCTGAGACATAGACGACCTGATTAACATGCCTTTCGAACTCTGTGAAAGTCAGCGGCCGGTTGTCTAAGGCGCTGGGCAGGCGGAAGCCGTGCTCCACCAGCACTTCCTTGCGCGCCCGATCACCGTTATACATGCCGCGGACTTGCGGAATCGTCATATGTGACTCATCGATCATGAACAGATAGTCATCCGGGAAATAATCCATCAAGGTTGCCGGTTGCTCGCCCTCTTCGCGGTTGGTCAGGTAGCGTGAGTAGTTCTCAATGCCCTTCACGAAGCCGGTTTCCTGCATCATCTCCAGATCAAAACGCGTGCGCTGCTCGATGCGTTGCGCCTCGATAAGCTTGCCCTGCTTCTTGAAGTCTTTGACGCGCTGTTGCAGCTCTGATTCTATCTGTCCAAGAGCCAACTTGAGTTTCTCCTGTGGCGTTACATAGTGCGAACTTGGGAAAATCTTATAACTATCGGGCTTGGCCAGAATCTCACCGGTCAAAGGATCGATCTGGGTAATCCGCTCTACATCGTCACCGAAAAATTCCATTCGATAAGCCAGTTCTTCGCCAGCCGGGAAGACATCAACCACATCGCCCCGAACTCGAAAAGTACCACGGCGAAAGTCTATGTCGTTGCGCTGGTACTGGATGTCCGTTAGCTGCCGCAGGAACTTGTCACGCACCTTGCGTTCACCGACTTTGACGTTCACGGACAGGCCGTCATAGTCATCGACCGAGCCAATTCCATAGATACAACTGACGCTGGCTACGATAATCACATCCTTGCGACTCAAGAGAGAATCAGTAGCGGCGTGGCGTAGACGATCGATCTCCTCGTTAATCTGGCTGTCTTTCTCGATGAAAGTATCCGAACGGGCAATATAGGCTTCAGGCTGGTAATAATCGAAGTAGCTAACGAAGTAATGAACGGCGTTATCGGGGAAGAAATGTTTGAATTCGCTATATAGCTGGGCGGCCAACGTCTTGTTGTGGCTAAGAATCAGTGTTGGCTTCTGGACGTTCTGAATGAGGTTGGCCATGCTAAAGGTCTTGCCCGAACCCGTCACACCCTTCAACACCTGATGTTTCAAGCCGCCCTGAAGACCCTTGGTCAACTGGTCAATCGCCGTCGGCTGATCGCCGGTAGGCTTAAAGTCGGCCTTTAGCTGAAACTTAGACATCTACTAATTGTATAACTTCACGCCACGCTAGCCATGAAGACTGGCTTGAATTCGGCATATAATTCTCCTTAATCAGTCGAATTATAGCAAGCCTAGTCCGTACTTAGTGTTTTGAAGGCTGATTTGAAATCGTTCAACAGATTAGCGCTCTGAGCCTCACATGGCGACCCGTTGCCGTGGCTAAACTCATATACATAGTTACCAACCTTGGTAAATGCTTCAACATAGGTTTTGGCAGCCTCTTGAGCTGTAATCGAGGCTTCACCAGGCCCAAGCTCTACACTGTCGTTCAGAGAATGTCGAACAATTGCCTGGAAGCTTGGTGAGGTGCTGCTGTAGTATTGTGAGCAAGTCATATTGCTGTCGAGATCTTTAGTAGATAGCCAAGCGGTGTCACCTTCTATTTTGTAAGTGGTGCCTATAAGACCGGGTGATAGTTCAATTTTGACATCCCACTCCTTGATGTCCAGAACTGGCTGTGTACTCTTGGCCACAGACTTGGTTTTGGTATTGCTATCTGGGGAGCTCTGGGCAACTTTGGCGGCACTATTAAGAGTGTCGTTCGTCTTTTTGTTGGAGCTGTAGACGAAGTAGCCAGCACCGCCAATGATAGCTACGATAACTATTATCAGAATGGTCTCGACGGCTGCGAAGCCTCTCTGGTTAAACTTTGGGCTAGTCATATTGTAATCCTGCTTATGGTTAGTAGAGATTATGGTACTTGCCGTATTCGGCGTCAAGGTGCTTAGTCAGCGCTTTGACCAGAGCTTCCGGCGACTCGTTGAAGGTGACCATGGC
>ERZ1292625.1932-Hain-H41-01um-R1-1932-length-21334-cov-8_pt1 | contig 12580 bp, 14 predicted proteins | sample MGYA00564400_ERZ1292625 | MGnify/ENA primary metagenome ERZ1292625 (study PRJEB36523, sample SAMEA6512639) | groundwater metagenome | collected 2019-01-08 | study: AquaDiva: Metagenomics assemblies of 32 groundwater samples
TCTCTCTGGGGCACATTAAATAAAGAGAGATATCTCCAACAGCTGCTTTGGTAGTTAGGTAATTACTGGTTTTTCAACAAATAATCCTTAATCTCATTAATTTCGCGTTCAGAAATGGCTGCCCCATTATATTTCACAGTCCACAAGATTGAATCGACTAGAATTTCATTCCCTTTTTTTAATTCCGGAACATAATCATCTAACAAGCCCATTTTATACGCAGTGCTGACTAATTCGGTAGAGCGGATGATTTTTATTTTATTAAGTTGTGCGCTAAATTGGTCCATTTTTGCAAGATCGACCATTATTTCTTTCTGAAATCTTCTTTCTAATAATCGTTTCATATCTCGGTTATTTTCAATAAATAAGCGCAAAGTTCTTTCATCCATAACTACCGCATCAGCACCGATATCTAAAGCACAGGCAACTGATTCAACTTCTCCTTCCTGAATGATTTCTAAATTTTTATTATTAATTTTAAATGAACTATTGGCTAAATCGATTAGTTCCGTTACCTTTTTTTGAGGAACCTTATCGTATACTTCTAAAGTGCCGTCTTTGATTAACTTTAAAGTTTGCAAGGCTTCAAATTCAAACCGTTTGATTTCTAATGGGCGGGTAATTAATTCCTGCTTTACTGCCGGAGTGATGTAAAATTTACCTCCGAACTTATTCTTTAACAGAGGGAGGATCCAAATTAACCTAGACATAACTAAAGTGATGATTGGTCCGGTATCAAAAAATAAAGCTTTAATCTTTTTTTCTTCCATGGGCGATTTCTCTTAATATTTTACTCCAAATATTTTTAAGGCAGTTTGCACTCTGGTCTTTGCAGGGACTTTTTCTTGCTGCTGTTCAAAAGAGGTAGTTTTTCCTACGTAACTCTGTAAGTCCCAGTTAGACAAACCCATCAATCCCGCAGCTTGCCCGATAGATAATCCTTTTTCTAACAAAATAGCACTCTTTTTTACCCGAGCTGCATGCAAAACATCCTGAAGGTGAACTTTTATTTTGGCGTTGCTTTTTTTAATGATTTGAAATAAAGCTTTGATGCTTTGATTGTATTTCCCTAAATCTCGTTCTTGCAAACATTGCTTGGCGGTTTTTATTTTATTCACCAATTGTAAATAATCTTCTTGCGGAAGAACAGCGGCAATTTTATACAAAGAATAGACCAAGACTGCAATAGAAATCAAATCTAAATTTTTATGTAAAGCCACATCATCAATACCGTGGTTGCTTAATTCTTTTAGCTCCTCAACGTCTTTTTCTTCTTTTTGCTCTAAGATCTCTATCGTCTGGCCGAGAATATCTAGAATCTCTTTTTTAATCTCTACATCCATAAGCTGAAAGAAAGCATTTTACTTTATTAAAGTTTTGGGTGGTTAGCTGACTATTTTTAAGTAGTTAGAATTATTTAAATAGCTTCTAATAATTATTAAGATTATGGATTGGAAAGAAATCTTTAAAGTTTCAGGTATTCTTGGTGTAGTTTCTTATGTATTGTTTATCTTAACCGATGTAATGGGCGGTAATTGGAATGTTGAAATTGCAGTTGTGGGTTTAGTTGGTACCGGACTTATCTTAAATAGAAGATTAAACAGGAAAGAAGACTGGGGCATAGTCATAGGTATGATTATTTCTATGTTAGTGTGTATAATAATATCTTATTTAACAATTGATGTATTAGGGCTTTAATTTTTCTAATTAAAATGGTTACGAATTTTACAAATTATAAATAAGAATTATTGTTTATACTTCTAATTCCTTCCAGAATGTTTTTAAATTAAACCAGAAATATACCTTTAAATGGGCCTGTAGTCTAATGGTAAAATAGACCCTTGGCTTTTTTAAAAACAAACAGGGTCAGACTCGGGTTCGACGGCAAAATTATTTGCACGAAAATCCCGACAGGTCCATCTTTTATTTTACCTTTTAGTCGTTTTTTAACTATTTAATTGTTTAAGCTAACTTGAAACTACCTTCTTATTCGTTTCTTAATTTTTTGCATCTTAGCTTTAACGGCGTTCTTCATGCATTTGAAGTCCTTCCTCTTAGCAAGGCCAGACCTTTTTAGTGCTGCTTCCAAATATTTTTTTCCAGTTTTAACAAATTCTTTGCTCAATTTCTCAGAATCGGCTACTAATTCTTTAGCTAAGGTTAAGCTTTCTTTTTCGGACAGATTTAAGTCTTTTTTCACTTTAGAAGCAATTTTCTTTGCCTCTACCAAACTTAATAACCCCAATCCAAAACCGGTCTTAATTATTTTTTTAACTGTTTTTTCCATTGTCCTCAAACCTCATTTTTTTTATTCTATACTCAAAATCCTTAGATTTCTGTTCGAAATTTAAAGATTTTGGTATATACCAAAAGAATTAGGTTTGAAACCTAATTCTTTTTAGTATAGAACTAAACATAAAATAACCTAAGATTATTATGGCAAGAATAAATAAAAATACACCGATAGGCAGTCCCCACAATAAGATTCGGCCTTCTTTGTATAATAATATAGCTGAAGCAATAATTAGTACGGAACTGATCAACCCAATATTTTTTCGGCGCTGGACATATTCCATCTCCTGCTCGATTTCCCGCAATTGAGAAATATTCACTTCCTGCGGAGGTTCTGGTTTTTCTAACCGCTCAATTATTTTGGTGATATGTTCGGGAAGTTCAATCAATAATTCTTTTTTAGTCCATAACGTTTTAGTCAGACTGCGGATGAGTTTGGTTGGGGACAATTTTTCCTGCAGGACATCTTTAGTGAAAATGTCTAAGCCGGAAGCAACTTTAAATTCCGGATCCAGTTTTAGGGCCAACCCTTCTGCCTGATAAACGGCTTTGGCTACTAAAACATGGTTGGCATCAAAAATCACATTATATTTAGCACCTATTCCGATAACCTGATAAAACGCTTGAGCAAAACTTTTTTCTTCGATAGTATTATTATAAGCATCTCCAAGCACCTTAATTGCTTCCTCCCTGAAAGCGGGCAAGTTAGCTTTGCTGATATCTCTAGCCAGAGAGATAATTAAATCCATGCTTTTAGTGGTATTTTTTTCATTAACTGACATAATAAAGCCAATTACTTTTCTACGGTCGCTAAGGCTTAATTCTCCGACAATCCCGTAATCCAAATAGACTAACTGTCCATTACGCTGAACTAAAATGTTAGCTGGATGAGGATCAGCATGGAATACTCCATGCAATAAAGCCTGCTCTAAAATAGATATAAAATAAGTCTGGACAATTTTCTTACGATTCAAATGGTACTTTTCAATCGCTGCCAGATTATCTAATTTGACTCCCTCAATAAATTCTAAAGTTAAAACTTTTTTAGTGGAAAATTTAGAATAAATGCGGGGAATTTTGATCCCTTTATTATTTTTACAGGCTTCTTTTAGGCGTAGAGCATTCTTAGCTTCCAATTCAAAGTTTAATTCTTTTCTAGTCCATAAGGCAAATTCGATAACTACATTAACCGGGTGGTAATTTCGAATATGTGAAAAGTGCTGTTCTAATGATTGAGCAATATGAAACAATACGTCTAAATCAGCATCAATTATTTTTTTAATGTTGGGCCGCTGTACTTTTACCGCAACTACTGCCCCCGATTTTAACACGGCTTTATGGACTTGAGCTATTGACGCAGTAGCTAAAGGTTTTGGGTCGAATTTCTTAAAAATTTTGGTTAAAGGCTGTCCCAGTTCTTCTTCAATTATTTTTTTAACTTTGGGATAAGGTACAGCAGGAATGCGGTCTTGTAATTTTTCAAATTCAAGAGAATATTCTTTAGGCACTAAATCTGGACGCAACGATAACAATTGGCCAAATTTAATAAAAGTAGGCCCTAATCGTTCAAACGATTTTCGGATAGCAATCGCCTGTCTTTCTTTATCGGTTAAAGGCAAATTCAGTTTAAGAATCCTTTTATGAAATGGGAAATGGTAATGCAGTTTAGCTTTAGTGACATAGTAGCCTAATCCCTCTTCGAATAGGATAGCTACAATTTCCTGCAGTCTATCAACGTCTTTAACATAACCCATGGACATCCTCTTTTTTATGGTATATAATATAGCAAATAAAGAAGTATAAATATATAAGGGTTTTGCTCGAAATGATTCTAAAATAATTTAATAATAGTTCTTACTATTAACAACCGTCAACAACAACCTTTATATGCTCTAAAAATATACTCTGCTTATGGCTTTAGCAGTAACTCATGTTATTATTACCATTATTGTTCTGGACGTATTCCGCCATTATGTTTTTGGAAAAAAGAAATTTCCCCGTTATTTGTTAGTGGTGGGAGGAATTGCTGGTCTGCTTCCAGATATTGATGTTCCTTTAACCTGGATTTATAATTTATTAATGGGAACTACCGGTAGTTTACATGGATTATTCACTCATAGCATACTTTTTCCAGCAATTTTTTTAATTCTAACTTCGGTGTTTTTTCTACAGAAAAAAATCAAGCTGGCAAAAATTTCTTTAGTAATTTTTGTAGGATTATTTTTACATTTGTTACTAGATTGCCTGTATGGGGGATACAGTACTTTCTTATGGCCGATGGAAATTTCCACTGCTTTTTGTCCGCAATGGGGCATCAAGAGTTATGCTTCAGCCATCGATGCTTTAATCTTGGTTGCCTGGCTAATCCATGAAGAAGCGCACAAATTAATCAAAGATTATTTTTGAAGAATTTTTATTTCCAATCATTTTAATTCTGCCCCTAAATAATCAATTAATTTTTCTGCAATTTCTGATGATGAATAAACTTTTTCTATGGAATCTTTTCTTACAAGATAAGCCTCGTGATTTTCTTTCATGTCTTCTGCTCTGTTAGCAATTATCATCTGATACTTATCCAATCGAGCTTTGGTAATATCCAATAATTCATCTACTGAAACTCCATCTTGGTATTTGAAAGTTACCATGTGAAGATTTGGATATTTTTCCCGAATTTTTTCAATTACTTTTTCTGTTTCTATCAATTCAATATTCTTTAATGTACCTGAAGGAATTTTTCCTTTTTCCTTTTTTGCCGGCCGGTAATCAGCGACTGCAGCAGAAAATATTCCAGCATCGTATCCTTGTTCCAATTCTCTAAAAACATTTTCTACATATTGATCATAGTCTTGGTGGGGAAGAACCTCTAGAAACGAAGGAATTTGAATTCCTCCCGCTCCGACTAAGTATTTCACAACTGCCCCTTTAAGATAAGCTTCAACAGCAATTTTCTTCCCTAAACTGCCTTTAAATCTGTTAGTAATCATTCTTACATCATCAATCCAAACCGGCGTTGGTCCACCAGTAATGAGAATTTTTTTTCCTTTAATCGGATGTTCTGATAATCCTCTACAAACTTCTGCTACAATTTTTTCTAATTTAGGAATTTTGGCTTTTCCTTCTTCAATACGGGGTTCAATGATATTCAATCCGTATTGACTCGCTTTGAAAATATTTTCCTGGAAAAAAGGGTTTTTATATAAAGATTCATGCATAGTGGGAGCCAGATAAACTGGTTTTTTCATCCCTAAAGCACTAGCAATCAGGGTCGTTACAGTATTGTCTGCAATTCCCTGCATTACTTTGTTTACTGTGTTCATTGTAGCAGGCGCCACCAATACTAAATCTTCTTGACAAATATGTTCAGAATCCCCTGAAAGTTCTGAAATGACTTTTTGTTCGGTAGCCCATTGTAAAGCCGCTTCTCCAATAAAATTTCCTGCCGATTTAGTCATGTATGCTTTTACATCTGCCCCATATCTGCGGAGATATCTAGCTAATTTTGGTGTTTCAATGGCGGCGATTCCTCCAGTTACACATAACGCAATTGATTTGTTTTTCAAATGTTTTCCTACTATATCTACTTTAAGATCTTCATTCATTTTAGTAACCTCCAATAATATTTAAAAAAACTCTTTCTTATTATCCCTTTATACCTTACCCAAAATAGTTTCAATCTCTTCCCTCCAAAATTCTTTCAGCATTTTTGTAATACACTTTTTTCTTATCAGTAAGAGGATAATTTTTCATCGCTTCCTCGATAAAATAAATCGAGTCTGAATGTATTTGCAATGGAAAATCGGTTCCAAATAATAATTTTGAAGGCCCGCATTCCCCTAAGAATTGTTTGATATTTTCAACCGCTTCGGAAACTTCCTCAGGTTCATATCTTGGATCCCTTTTATATTTTGAATGAACCAATCCGCTAATGTCACTATAAACCTGAGAATTTTCTTTAACTATTTCGGTCAATTCTTGATGAAAAGGGTTGCCTAAATGACTTATAATAATTTTTAAGGTTGGGTGTTCTTTAGCAAGGAATTCTAAATCTTTAGGGTGGATCAAGTTTGCTACTGAAAAACGCCCATAGCGGCGGAAAGAGGTATAAGAATATCCTCCGTGAAACATTACCGGTAAGTTTTGTTTCTTAGCTAGGGAAATTATCCTGCCAAAATTTTTAGAGGACAAGTCGATATTTTGGTAGCAGGTGTAAATCTTAATCCCTTTGATTAATCTCTCTTCAGCCATTTCCTCCAATTCATTATAACCCTGATAAAAATAATGTTCGAAATCCAAACTTCCAAACATTACAAATTCTGGCCGGTCTTTAATCCAATGATATAATCGATAATTAGAGATGCCCGAACTTTTGTGGGGAAAATAAGTTGCGAGAAGAACAGTTTTCTCAATTTCATATTTCTGCATCTCTTTAGCAAGGTAATTAATATCCGCAGATTCTGGGATTACATCATTAATTTTTCGCTTAGTGGCGTGGCAATGAAAATCTATTTTTTTCATAAGAAATTAAGGATTAAACTTCTTCTTTAAACTATTCTTTAAATCTTTAAAGTTCCATAAATTTCCAAAAACTTAATAAATCCTAAGCTCCTACCAACTCTGAATGAAAATAGAAAGAAAACTACAAGAAATCTCCGGTTCGTTGTTGATTACGGTCCCTAAAGAATGGGCTAATTCTTTTCATCTTAAAAAAGGGTCAAAAACAGAAATAAATATTGCTAAAAACGGCACTTTAATCATTTCTCCCAAACCTATTAAAGAATTAGGAAAAGAACAGATTTCTTTTCAATATGATGAAAATTTCATCCGTAATTTCTTCCTATATTATTTTCAAGGATACGAGAAGATTGTAGTCGAATTTGCTGAGAAAACTCCTAAAGATCAGGAAAAAATTTATTCTATACTTAAAAAATTTATGAATGTTCAGATAATTGAAGAAAACAAAAATAAAATTTCTTTCAAATGTTTTAAAATTGATGAACTATCTATTTTGGAATGTCTTAACCGAATGTATTTTCTTTCTCATAATATGTTTGAAGAATTATTAAATAAAAATAATAAACCTGTGTTGGAAGAAATAGAAATATCCCTGACTAAATTTTATTATATGTTAGTTATGCAGGTAAGAAGATTTATCGACGAAGGAAAATTTACTGAACAAAATCAAATCAGCTTATTATATGCTTTGGATTGTCGGATGGTTGCTGAAAAAATAAAAAGAATGGGCGAAGTAATCCAAACGATGAAGGCAATTAAAAATAAAAATATCCAAAAATCTTTGGAAGATATCCTCGCTTTTTATAAGAATTGTTTTTGGGGATTTTATAACCGTAATTACGATACCTCTTTAAACCTTTTTAAAGATTTTAAAATCATTTCTGAAAGCCTAACAAAATTAGAAACAAATTTTGGAAAAGAAAAAAAGATTGAAGAATTACAGCAAATTTATTCTTTAAAACAATTCCTTGATCATGGAAAAAGCATTATGATGCTAACGAGATAATAACTGGGCTTCAGCCCGCCCATGAAGAAATACATAAATTAGTTAAAGATTATTTTTAAAAAATTTTAATCCTTGCGATTAGGAAGATAAGGCATTATAACACGAGCAATCTGTTCTAAATTTTCAGTAGCTTCATCACGCTTTCGAGTAGCTATCTCAAGTTCTCTTTTGAACTTTTGTTCAGCTCGTTCAACAGCCCCTTCATACCAGCTTTCATAATCCCCATGGATTTCTCGAATAAATGAAACAAATCCTTCTTCTGTTTTTGGCATATAACTAACCAGTTGGGACCACACCCGAGAATATTCTTTGACATCGGGGTCGCCCCATTCTAATTTCTCTTTATTTCTAATTTTTCCTTCAAGTATCCTTAATTGATCTATAAAATCGAAAGGTTTATCGTCATCCATTTTGATTACAACTCTGTTATTAATTTAACCTATTGGTGATATTTTACAAACTTTGTTTAAAAAAAATGGGGCCGCGAGGACTTTCAGCAATATGCCTTTGAACCCCGGTTGGAAGCTATCCTGTACGAGCAGTTACCTTCATCGATAGTACGATTGCACCTACTCCGTAACCCCGAGCTCCAGTGATAATTGTTTCACAAACAATCCGTAAGGACTTTCTTGCGACCAAACTACACTACGGCCCCGATAAGAACATAAATCTATAAACAGTTTAATAATTTTACTATTTTATTCCAAATTTACAAAAGTCGCCTTGGCCGGTGTCTTCGCCTTTTTCTCGCTGTTTATCGTTAGAAAAAGTAACTTAATTTAGTCTTACGAAAAATTTAGCTCAGCCACCCATTTGGCCTAGGCGGCGACTTTTTATTTTATTCCACTACTTCTCCTACAATGCTTCTCAGCATGTGGTCTACTACTTTCACGGAAATCTTTTTCTTTAAAGGCAATCTTCCTTTTATGCCGATTATCAGCGGATAAGTGCCGTACTGCCTACAAAAGGTCGTCTTGCCGTCGTACATTTCCGTATAAACATCATGAAGAACAGTTCCTTTTGGCACTACTTTTTTCAACATTTCAAAATCAATCTTTTGCCGGATTTCATTTCTCCATTTCCAATAATATTTATTATTCTTTCTTAGAAATTTATTTCCGCCGTGTTTCTCAAGGTAAGTTCCCGGCAATATAGCAACCTGCCGGAGATTGATTCGTCTAACTAATAAATTTTCAGCAAGTATTTTATTCAATGCTTCCATATTTTTCTGATGTGTTTCTTTATTTTCATCGAGCAGTCCAAAAATAAGATTGATCCCTGGAAGAAATTTAGGCAAACCATTTTTTCCTCTTTCTGCACCATATTTATTTATGATTCTAATTGCCTTCAGCGCAGTTTCTGGTGTAGTATTCAATAAGTTTGCGGAGATTACCTTTTCATCAAAACTTTCTATACCTAAAGCAGCAACATTGCCGGGCGTGCAATATTCAACAATGGCTTTAGTGATTTCTTCTCCCGATTTGGAAACAACTGAATTAGGATTAACATTATCAATATGCAAGGTTTCTATTTTTGGGCATGATTTACGGATTTCTTTAAGCAGTTCTATCGGTTGATCAGCAGAATAAAAGTCGGCTTGTTTTCCTAAGCGAAAATGTCTTGCTCCTTGGTCGTAAAAAGCTTTTATTTCTTTGACGATAGCCGCTTTCTTCCGGTTTAAGAAACAACTTTTTATCGGTTCAGTACAAAAACTACATTTGCCAACTTTACAGCCTCGTCCGGTTTCAATTTCAATCACTCTCTGATGAGGGATTTGAGTTAAGATTTCTGTACTGGGAATTATAAATTTATTTAATTCTGTAAACGAAAAAGAATATTCTTTAACTTCGTCAAAAAAATCTAAATTTGCTTTCTCAGCAAATTTTCCTCCCTCCAGCTGCGTTCCAAAAAAAGCCGGCCCGGTAAGAATTTTTTTCATCGGCAGATCTTTTAGCAAAGGGATTACTTCGGTTAAAGTACCGGGAAGAGCAGTAAGATATTTTCCCGGAACATGGACGCCGATAATTACAATAAGCGCCTCGGTTTTGTTTAGAATTTCTTCTGCGCTGTTTTTAGTTAAATTGTAAATTAAAATATTGGTTTTTTCTTTTTCAGTCGGCTCTTTTTTTATATTATTATATTTTTTCCACAATCTCAAATCATCAATAGTCAAATAAGTAACTTCGTGTCCTTCTTGCTTCAATTTGCCGTAAATATATCTAGGGTAAACCCCTAAATAAGGAGGAACCCCTAATCCGGAAGCTTCATCGGTATAGCAATCTAAGATAGTGTAGTGCATATTTAGGTATTTTTAATTTTGGTTTATAAAAGCTTCTACTCTATTGATACAATATACATATCTTAACCTATAAGTGCTATAATAATAATCTATTTAAAAGAAGTCTCGATTTTATTTTTTAGTCAAAACGGGTGGTTTAGACTTTTACTAATGGGTGTAATCAAATTGCGCCCTTAGTATATTTTAATTGAATGCAATTTAAAGTTAATTTGATTTAGTGCCGTTTAGTCGAGTTATTTAGTTTAAAGATGTTAAAAAAGGTGGTAAAAATTAATAGTTTTAAACTTAAAAGCGTTGTAATTATAAATAAAGAGGTGGATTTCTAATGGTATATAAAATATGTTTCTCTTCTACACACGGTGTAGGAAAAACGGCTTTGGCTGCTTACGTTGAGGGCAATTTAATATTTGGTCGAGGGGTTCGTAAGGTTAAAAGGATTGAAGAACTTTCTACCCGCGCTCGAGATTCCGGCTTACCGATTAATGAAAACACTACTTTAGCAGCCCAGATGTGGATTCAACACCAACAATTTGCTGATGAAATCTTTAATACTGAAGCTCGGACAACTTCTCCCCCAAATGAAGTCGTTATTTGCGACCGTGGTCCGGAAAATTATTGTTATTTAAAACGCCGTTTCGGAGAAAACGAATCAGCATTACAGATGACTTTAGGGCATTTGAAGTGGTTTCCTTATTCGCGCATTTATCTTTTACCTATAGTAACGGGCTCTTCTTTAGTAGATGATGGGGTGCGCTCGGTTGATTTTGCTTTTCAGCAAGAAATGGACCAGGAGATTAGGCAGTTTTTTAATAAATATTCCATTGAACACATCGAACTGCCGCAGCCTAAAGAAGATTTTCGCAGCGATTGGGGAAAAATGGTTGTTAATCAAACTTTAAAAGATCTTAATAAACCCGAAGAATATTTAATCAGGTGAGACCATGGGCGTTGGTGTAATCGGAATAGCGGGACATATCGGTTCGGGTAAAAGCGAAACCATGAACTATTTACAGCAGCATAAAAGCGAATTAGAGCGATTTGTTGGTAAAGATGTAGTTGAAAAAGACCGAGTTAGGTTTCTGCCGGAATATGTTGATACCGTCGGTTTAGATTTATTTTATAGAGATCCCCACACTTATGCTGACGATTTCGAAGAAAGTTTATTGCATTCTCGAAAAATTAGGCATTGCAATGCTAAGATCAGCCCAGGTATAGTGGTTGTAGAACGGACCATGCTGGAAGGATTTCATATTTTTTGCCAAAATTCTAGAGATAGCGGATTTTTATCGGCAGCAGGGTATGCAGAGTGTGAAAAGTTTGTAAAGAAAACCGTCGCTAAACTTAAGACTGCTGAACAGCAAAGATGGAGCGAATCATTATTAGTATATCACAAAATCCGTAATGAAGATTTAAGTATTTTAGTGGAACGTCAAATGAAAAGAAAACGGGAAGGTGAGGAAGGAATCAGTCAGGGTTATAATGTGGCGATTCAAGAGGGTTATAACCAATTTTTTGATGCAAATAACCTAAATCAAATTTATGGGCGGTGGGGATTGCAACCTCCCACCGTCTTAGAAATAGATGCTTCAATAGATTTCAATAAAGACCCCAATTATCATCGCCAAATTTTAGATAAAATTATCAGCACTTTAGAGGTGAATTTAAGTGGGAAATAAAAATACTCATAGACTTACTTTAGACCAAAGAATTAAAATTCAAGAAGAGATGAATGCGTTAACTCAACCGGTTACCGGGAAATGGTTATCACTTAATCCTGCGGAAGCAGTAATTGAAGCCATTCGTTGTGAAAAAGAATTAAAACAATATCTAACCGACCATAAAACCTTCCTTACCATCGCCGGTAATATTGGTTTAGGCAAAACTACTTTTGCCAGAATTATGTCCCATGGTTTAGACATAAACGGCTGTTACGAGTTAGATGCAGAAAAAGACCATATTAATGATGAATTATTAGCTAAATTTTTAGGCGATAAGCCCAAGTATTGTTTTCAATTGCAGCAGCATCTTCTGACCAAAAGATTGTCTTTTCGGAAATATAATGCGGCTAAAAGCGGCAGTTGTATAGAAGATCGTACTCCTGAAGAAGATCCCGGTGTTTTTCATCAGTTCTTTCATCAACGAGGTTATCTTACTGATCAACAATTAAAGCAATTGGAAGAGGAAGCAATTACTGCTTATCGGTCTGCACCTCATTCAGATTTAATGATTATTCTTCAAGGCAGCCCAGAATTATCGCGATTAAGGATTCTACAGCGCGGCCGGCCAGAAGAATTAAAAGCCTGGCGTCTGGAAGAAGAATTGCGCCCCATGGCTGAATTATATGGAGATTTTCCAGGTTTAGTCGAAAAATACGACCTGCATGCCGGACCAATCCTTACCTTTGATTTGGATTGCCTCGATATAACTAATCGCGTACACGAAGGATATATTTGTGAGCAGATCTTGGATAG
>ERZ1292625.3532-Hain-H41-01um-R1-3532-length-12579-cov-23_pt1 | contig 12579 bp, 21 predicted proteins | sample MGYA00564400_ERZ1292625 | MGnify/ENA primary metagenome ERZ1292625 (study PRJEB36523, sample SAMEA6512639) | groundwater metagenome | collected 2019-01-08 | study: AquaDiva: Metagenomics assemblies of 32 groundwater samples
GTGTGCCTACCAGTGATTAACCACAATCAGTTACACAGAAAACTTGACACGCCCCTCAAAGAACTTCCGGATGGGCAACGCGATGTTGGTGCGCATGGGAGGCCTCCCTTCGTCGTGGGGGAAGAGCGCAGTGGCGATGGAACCGCCGACCGGCCTCTTCCAAGAGTTCAGCCGTGGCTTGCAGATAGATTTCGGTGCCGGTCAGCGTGGTATGCCCAAGGTAGGTGGACAAGAGGGGAAGCTTAGAGGCCAGCGGTGCCCCCTGACGGTACCAGGTCACCAGACGCTGCACGGCAAACGTGTGGCGAAAATCATGGAGCCGAGGTCCCCGTGTGCCCACGGAACCACGCAGCCCACTCGTGCGGAGAATGTCCAGAAACAGACTACAGATCCGCGCCTCGCTGTACGCCCGCCCGTCGGGATTGACGAACACCGGCGCCGTCGACACCGTGGGGAATCCAGCAGCCTGCCGCTGGTCGAGGAACACCGATAAGGCGCAAGCCGTGGAGGCTGCGATGGGCACGTGGCGGGATTTGTTGAACTTCGTCTGGCGGATCAACAGCACGCGGCGCGTGAGGTCCACATCGGCGAGCGTCAGTTTCAGCGCTTCGCCAATGCGCAGACCAGTGGCCGCGAGCACGCCGATGAGCGTGGAGAGCAGCATTGGACGCAGGGAGCCCGGCGGGCCGATCCGCCTGGCCCTCGCCATGATGGTCCGTACTTGCTGAGGTGTGAAGATGTAGGGCGCGTGACGTGTCCGGTGCGGAAGACTCTGCCGGGAAATGAGACAGGTGCGTGGATCAAAGTGACTGAGGTAGCGACAAAACTGCCGGAGGACTGCGAGGCGATTCACCCGAGTTCCGACGCTCAAATGCGCCATGCTGGTGATCCAGCCTTCCACCATCTCATGCGTGAGGGGCTGGCCAGGTCGCAGGACCTCCAGCAAGTAGCCGTCCAGATAGCGGAGGATCTTGTAGTCCGAGTAGGCATGTCTTCCGAGGGCGCGTCGCATCTCACCAAACGCCTGGAGGCGAGGTGCAAGGGGACTTCGAAAAAGCGTGGTGCTCATGGCGTCACCTCCTCTGGCCACGGGGAGGCCACCTGCCGCAGCGTGTGGAGATCGGCTTTAGCATAGATAAAGCTGGTATTCAGATCCCGATGGCCCAGCACATCGGCGATGGCTTTCATGGGAATGTCATGGGCGAGGGCTCGAATGGCCCACGAATGGCGCAACGTCCTGCTCCCTCCTCGGGGCATCGTCACCCCGGCGGCCTGAAAATACTGGCGGACTTGTCGACTGAGGGAAAGGCCGGTGACAGGTCTGAACGGAGCATGCGTGGCGAGAAAGATCTGTCGACAGGGACACGCTGGACGATGGCGGAGATAACCGAGAATGGCCTCGCCGACGGAGGCCAACAGCGGCAGCACGACCTCTTTGCCCCCTTTGCTGGCGCGGATTCGGATGGTGGAACGAGGCCAGCAAATATCCTCAAGCATGATGGCGGCCACCTGGGACCCCCGAATGCCGTACGCCATGAGCAACAACATCATGGCGTAATCGCGGCACCCCACCGGAGACGTTCGATCGATCTGCGCGAGGATGCGCTGCAGATCAGACTCCTCCAATCCTCGTGGCAAGGCCGCCAGGCGATAGGTCAGGACCCGAGGAATCATCGAGGAGAAATCCATGGTCGTGTAGCGGCGCTGCGCACAGAACTGGAGAAAGCCGCGGAGGGTGCTTGCGAGGCGGCGCAAATTATCAGGGCTGGTGTCGAGGTACTGTTTCACCATCGCCTCAAAGGTCTCGGCCTTCAGGCCCTTCAAGTACTGACGAGTCACCGTCACGCCGAGTCCGTCCAGGAATTGGCTGAGCTGCCCGCGAATCCGCTGAAGAGTTTGCTCTGTCCGCTCCCCCTCCTCGCGCAGAGAGGTCAGGTAGGGTTCAAGGACCCAGCTGTAGGAGGTGACGACCGGTTTGGGGCGATCGGGTTTGAGGACGCCAACACTCACCAAGTAGGCAAAGAAATGCTTCACCGCCCGTTGGGTATCCATCCAGATCACGTAGTGGCTCCTCCGCTGAGCACCAGGCTGGTAGAGATTCAGAAACGGCTCGATCAGCGAGTGAGTCACACGGTGACAGGTGGTGATTCCCTGATCGATGAGGTAGGTGTTAAAGAGACAACAGCGTCCCAAGATCGTCTTGATGCGGTGGTGCGCATACCCGCGTGTCTTCAGATACGCGGCAAATCCATCAAAATACGGGCCCAGCGGACCCCGGCGGAAATCGACCAAGGACCGTCGTTCTTTGTAATAGTGCTCCAGCATGGTCGCGCCTCCTTGTCTCCCTCGTGAGTGAGGATACAAGCAGTCTACCAAGCGCCTGGTTATGTGCAGGAAGAGACGGTGGACTTACACGTCTCATGCAGGAACAGCCGCGTCAGTCTGCAGGAACTCTACATAACTCGGGACGTCACATAACACAATTTATGTGGTGCACCACATAAGTTATGGGCCGCAATGATCGCAGCGGCGTTGAGGAGGATGGCAGGCTTGAACACTTCGCGGACATGGACGATGCTGAGGGTGAGCGACCCGATCGAGACGATGTTCACGCCGATGCTGACGTTCTTGGCATCGAGACAACAGACGAGGAACTGCTCGCGATCGAGACCAGCAAAGCATGGGCGCAGTGCCTCAGCGGCAGCAGTGGAATCGCGAAGGACGCCGTATGGAGCGGTGTGACCGCCCTCAGCGACGAGCGTGATACGGTAGCGCGGAATGAATTGTGGAACGGGAAGTCGGTTGACAAATTGTTTAGCCATGGTGGCACCTCCTGCATGTTGAACGAACTGGCGCTTTCGCAGAGGCCGAAGCGCCAGGGCAGGTCAACGGAGGTGACAGGACGAGGACTGCCGAAGCAGCACGGGGCGGATGAGCACTCAGCAGCGGCCGTGACAGACCTCTGCTGGCGCGGTCGCTGCGTCAGACGATCAGTGCGCGGCAGGCCGCCGCCTTCCATGGCCGAACAATTCCGATCGACAAACGATGATGGATGAACGCGCCTATTTCAGCGCGATGGGACATGGACGGAGTACCCCAATCGACAGAGCGAAGCGGATCAGCAAGAGAAGATCAGTTGATGGGAAACCGAGCATGAAGCGAGTGATGGGGAATAGTGCGCGGATTGCTTCCTTCAGGCAGCAAGGGTGCTGCCCCTGGCCCGAAGACCAGAGGCAGCCGTGAGGCGGCTACACCGCGTGTTCACGAACCCATCGCGCCGCCTGCGGGTGCCGTGAACTGCAATCATCTGTCGTTGTTGACAAATGTCAAATGACGTTTTACAGTCAAAGCGGTGATTCGCAGTTTCCGGCATAAGGGCCTGCAACTCCTGTTCGAGCATGATGATGGGTGGAAGCTCAAAGCTGATCAGCTCGACCAACTGCGGTTGATCCTTTCGACGCTCAATGCCGCGGAAAGGGTTGAGGATATGAATCAGCCGACCTTTCGCCTGCACCCGTTGAAAGGAGATCGTAAAGGTTCTTGGGCTGTCACTGTGCGCGCGAACTGGCGGGTGACATTTCGGTTCATTCAAGCACATGCGCACGATGTAGATTTAGAGGACTATCATTGAGAGGCCACCCATGGTGATGAAGAATCCTGTCCACCCGGGAAAGTTAGTCGAAGCCAATCTCGAGGAACTGGGTCTGAGCGTGGCAGAAGCTGCCAAAGCGATGAAGGTGACGCGGCAACAGCTTTACAACGTCATCCGGGGGAAGAGTGCGGTCTCGCCGGATATGGCCTTGCGGTTTGAAAAGGCGTTCGGCGGCGGCGCGGCGATGTGGTTGGGGATGCAGTCGGCCCATGATCTCGCGCAGGCGCGGAAAGAACAAAGGAAAGTCAGGATCCGACGGCTAACGGAACATCGCCTCGGAGTTGCCTCGTAATCACGGGCCAGTGACCCAAGCAGTCAAGTGCCTGATCGTTCAACGCTGCAATACGCGAAACCCGTCCCGCCTTGTGACTCAGCGGATTCTCCATGGACTCAGTCGAGCCAACAGGCTGAGGCCTTTCCGATATGCACAGAGGTTTGACGAAGTCGTTGTCTGGTCTTTCGGACCTGTGTGCTCCTTTGGTTGTAGTCCGTCTGAGCCCTTCATAGGAGCAAGACCACGCCCCGCGCGAGATCGAACGCGAATGCCGACCAGCCAGGACTTGCGCGTCAGGCCACCCGTTTCTTAGGCTGCCGCGGCTCCACGACAATCTGACCCGCTGCCCCAAAGACAGCCAGCAACTTCGCAATCGATTTCAGGGAGATGCCGACATCCTCAGGGTCGAGTAACCGCTGCATTTGAGAGGGGCCCGTTCGTAAGAGCTTTTGGAGCCCGTTCACACCAAGACCGTGGGCCTTCATCATCGCCCGAAGTTGCATGACGAATTGCCGTTTCATTGCCCCGGCAATAACGTCGGCCTTGAAGGCGTCCCCCTGTACCGCAAGCCAGCTATCAAAAGAACTCCCCACCGCCTTCAACGGCTTTCTGGCTTTCATCGTATCTACCTCCTGTCAAAATAGTCCTGCAACCGTCGTCGAGCCAGCGCAAGGTCGTCTTCAATGACAGGCTGATCCTTCAGTGCAGCATGCAACAGGACGACAATCCGTCCTCCGTCGAATCCATAGAACACGCGATAGCGGACTTTCCCGATCCGCTCCCGCAATTCAAACAGCCCACCACCCAGCGGACAGGCATAGGGCATGGACAGCGCTGGCCCATTCATCTGCAGCACCTGAATCGCCTTCCCAAGTTGAAACCGCTCAGGCTTCTCCAAAGCCTGCAACCATTCTCTCACCGGCTCGGTCCCCTGAGCCGTCCGATAAAAGATGACCTTGTACGTCGGTCCAGATGATGGCCTCCCCGTCATGCCCATTGGAGAGAGATGCTACCATTTCTAGTAGTTCTTGCGCAAGACACGCTATAGGTACTCGGCTGCGACCTTTGATGTGTACGCTGGGATTCGACATTCTCTCGTCTGTGGAACCGTGACACGCAGCATCCGCTGCCTCATTCATCCTCAGAAAGAAACTCCAGCTGACCGTTCAATGGCGGAGAACGCTCTCTGCCATCACCACACCGGCATGCCCCTTTCCTCTCGCGGTCACACTTCAATCGTATGATCCCCTCGCCTACGTACTTCCAACAGAATTGCATCAAAAACTGAACCTCACTACATGTCACCCCGTTTGGCGATGAGTGCGAGCAGAATGCTCGGCAAACTCGCCACAGAAGCCACTTCACAGAAAGGAAGGGAAGATGGAGGACGTGATGATGGGAGCGGGAGTGACACAGAAATGTACGTCAGGGACAGGGACTTTGAGAGGGGTCAGTCGAGGGAATGGGCGTCTGATCGCGGCCGCCTCCTGGCTGCTCGGGGTGGTCATCCTGTTGGAATCGGACCCGGCCTGGGCCCAGATCACCAAGGTGAATACCGTGATGCAGAATGTGCAAACCGTCCTGACGAGCGTGGCGGTGACGCTCTTTACCGTCGCCATCATGTGGGCGGGGTTCAAGATGGCCTTCAGTAGGTCGCACGTATACTGATCGCCGCCCACAGAATGGGACGGTCGTTCTCTGGGAGTGTTGCCAAGATCGACAGCGCTCCCTGTGGCGGCAAGACTGACACCACTTCGACGGAGCGGCACAACCGTTCTAACTCTGCCTGTTGCTGCCCTGCTGAGAGATTCCGCCTCGCCTCCTCCAGGGCATACGCCGATCTCACCAACTGCGTGCGCGGCATGGTAAACAACGTGCGAAGAGGAGTCTCGACCCGGTAGGCCGCAGAGAACAGCACGTTGGCATCAAGAAAGACCCGGTCCACGGATTAGGAACGAACCGGCTTGTAGTGAGGGATCTTTCGGACGTCGAGGCCCATTTTCCGCACGGCCTCTTTGGCTCGCGCACAGTCCTTTGGGCCAACTGCATTGGAGAGGAGAAATTCCGCCTGCCGTTCCGGGGTGTACATCTCAAGGGGAAAGGCCGCAGCCGGTCGAATCAGGACGCCTTCAGCTCGTTCCTCCGCAATCACGAGCGAGCCCTCCGTGATGCCGAAACGGCGCCGCAGCGAGGCCGGAATCACCACTGCCCCCCGTTTGCCGACCTTACTCGTTTCTGCGGACATAACGCCTCCACGACGCGTCTGATAATTAGGCAGGATCTTGTGTAGACCCGTCATGCAGGAAAATCAAGCGCCACGCGTTTCCTCTGTCGAACGGGATCACTCGTTGATTGGCCCTGCACATTCACCACACTTAGGTGAATATCTCTCCATGATCGGGCACGCTCTCTTGTGTGTGCGTCACTGGAGAAACCCGCCCTGTTCCGCGATCGCGACGGTATCGCGTGCACCATGCAACACGCGCACGATGATCAGTTCGCGGTCGGTCATGTGGTAGTAGATGGCGTAGGGATGATGAAACGTCACGCGCAGTCCCACACTCAACTGCTCGCGGCTAGGTCCCATCAAGGGAGATTGCCGCACCACGTCCAGCGTCGCGCCCACCCGCTCCAGAAAACGGCTTGCCACGGGTTCACCCGCCTCCGTCGCGATGTACGCCCAGATTTCTGCGAGGTCGGCCTCCGCCGTGTCCGTGAGACGAAGGGTCAGGGTTTGGCTAATAGCTTCCTCCCGCGCGCTATGATTGTTTTGGGATTAAAGTCGGTGACGCGCCCAGCAGCAAGATCCGCCAGCCCCTTGTCGATATCCGCTTTCAGTGCGGCGAGTTCTCGCTCTTGCACCCCACGTCGGAGCTTCCATTCGCGCAGGGCTTCGCGCACAACCTCACTGGTCGAGGCGTAGTCACCACCATCAACGGCAGCTTTGACAAGCGCCGCCATATCAGCCGGCATGGTAATGGTCATGCGTTCGATACTCGACATGTCGCCCTCCTTGCGTGACTCATAAGTCCTACTTTATCATATTTAATGATACTCTCACGAGCAGAGAGTGGACATGCTTGTTCCTCGTGAAAAAAGCGATTTTCATGAGGAAAGAGGACAAGGGGTTCCGATCCACATACGTCATCATCGCTCGCGATCGCTCCTCCGCTCTCGCTCCGGCGCCAGCGTACGTCCCGGTTCTCGAAGATACCGCACCAGGTCTGCCGCCAATTGCCGGTCCTCTCCGCGATCGGACCGCGCAAGCGTCCTCATGACCTGCTCGTAATGGTGCATCACCTCGCGCAATTTCCCCGGCCTGTCAGTCACGCGTTTCTGGCGATCAAGCACTTTCGCCTGAGTCGTGTGATCTCGGAGATGCTGAACTTTCCACCGTTCCTGTGTCGTGCGGTGAATTCGACTCGTGGTCGTGGCTTCAATCCCATGCTCCCGGAGGGCCTCTGCAAACCCCTCTCGCCAACGCTGTAGATCGGCCTTTCTCGGATTCAAGCGGATTCCATCGAGACCGGCTGCTTTGACCGTCAGATGCACATGCGGATGCGGAGAGGGGTGCGGGTCCGGATCGGTCTCGAAGGTGTGCAGCACCATCGCGTACTGAAACCCTGCGAACTCTCGTGTCACAAAGTCCCGAGCCGCGCGTTGGACAGACAGCGGATCAGTCCTGGTCGGCATGGAAAGAACGAGATGAAAGGCGTCGCGCATGGTCGAATCCGCCGCGATCGGCATCCCGCCATCGCGCCATTCGGCTTTGAGATCGGCCACGGCGTCCTTCCCATGAATCACCTGGCCGTCCTGATCCTCGATTTCGAGTTGGCCATCACGCGAAATGTACGTGAGATTATTCGAAATGCCTTTCATCCCTTTCGGCGCCCTGACGAGTTTGACCATGACTTGTGGTGCGCGGCGGACCATGGCCTGCAGTTTCTGCCGCACATAGGTCGCACGAGCCTGCGGCGTGCTGAGCCGTCCGCCTGTACTCGTGAACTTGGCGGAACTCAGACCAACATTCCTGCTGCGACGCGGTCGTGGGAGTGTCTCCGTTGAGACATTGAAGAGCCGACTCCCCCACTCATCCAATTTCTGGTCAATCTGGCTGCCTGTCGAACTCATTGGATGTGCCAGCGCTCCACAGTCCCGCGTAAGACATCGGACACCTTCTTTGTGTGGGCCTGAATCACGCGAGACAATTCGGTGATGACCTCGACCCGAAACGCGGCTCGGTTCTGCGGCGCAGCATTCAAGACTTTTGCAATCTGGTTCAGGTTCCTACCCAAGGCCAGCAGTTGCTGATTGGATCGGGCCAAGGTCTCCAATTCCGGCTGGCCGACCTGCGGCTGCCCGGTTAACTTGGTGCGCACCATCGCCACCAGCCATTTTGTCGGCACGTAACCTTCATGACCGGCCATCCGCTTCAGAGCGGCAAGCTCTGAGATGGTCAGGTTCAGTTCGATACGAGCGGTCGCTCGTTCTCGCTTCGGCGAGAGGCGCAGCCGAGGCGCCGAGGTCCCAGTTGCTCTCCGGTCAATGGCCTGCCGAAGGGCGTTCCGCAGGGCATGGCTCGGGGTGACGCCCTGCTGCTCACACCAGGTCTGCCAGGGCGCTTTCAGTTCCCCCAGATCCACTGTGACCGTGGTCGTCCGTTTCGGCCGATGCCCCATCAGCTCACCCGTACCGGCCCAAATCAAGACACCCAACTCCCCTCACCGACCGCGGTCTGCTTCAGGTCATTGGAGGGTCAGAAAACCTGGGCACAAGAATACGATAAACTCATAATGTAAGACAACTACGGGCAAGAGCCATATCCTGCAACCTCCTAAAATCTGTCTTTCACCATGCCTATAGAGACACGGATCCAAGGCCACCGATCCATCTTTCACGCTGTGCACAGGACGTCAGAAACGAGCCCCGATCGGCCGGTCGGTAGGGCCTCCGGTAAGCCGGCCATGCCGCATCGTCCGTTGGCTGGTCGGTTTCTAGCAATTCGGGGGTCCCGATTTGAGGGGGGTTCTCTTCCTGTTATCCTGTGATGTCAGGGAACACCCTGTGCGGTGTTGAGGACACAACCATGCACATGACCGGGACGCACAGTCTTCGAGGCCTTTTGGGAGTCTGTCTTATGAGTGGGCTCGTGGCCTGTGGCAGCTTCGCCAACTGCTTCAATAGTGGGTTCGCTCCCGCCGCCTGTGGCGGGGGGTATCGCGAGAGCGACGCTTCCTCTCTTCCGCAGCCCGCGGCCACTTCGGCAGAAGGTCGCTGGATGGGCGCAACTGCTACAGGCCGCACCGTCGCTGGACTGGTCCTCGACGACGGGTCGTATTGGCTGTTCTATACGGTAAGAGCCAATCCCCACATCCTGGCTGGACTGGTTCAGGGCACTGGCACGTCCCACTCCGGCTCCTTCGGTTCCTCGAACACGAGAGATTTTAATCTGGAAGGCGCTGGCACTCGCGCGGCGACAATGAATGGCAGCTATGTCCCGAACAAGAGCTTTCAGGGGACGATCGCCTACTTCAACGGCGACACAGAAAGCTTCATGAGTACGTCCGATGCGGACTCTGAGTCGGCCCCGAACCTGACTCAAGTGACCGGGACCTATACTGGGCTCCATACCGATAACCACACGGTCACCGTGACCGTGGATGCAGCCGGGACGATTTCTGGTCATTCGACAGATGGATGCACTTTTTCGGGGACCTTGTCTCCTCGGGCAACGGGCAATGTGTTTCAGATCTCGATGACATTCCAAGGTGGCGCCTGTCGCCAGGGAACCGAGAGGCTCACAGGGGTGGCCTTCTACGATACCGCGACAACCCGGCTGTACAGTGCCGCCCTCAACCATGCCCGGACCACCAGCTTTCTCTTTCTCGGCACGAAGCAGTAAGCCTCACTGACTGAATGTTCTGCCGGGGTTATCTTTTTTGACGGGGGGATGATCTGATCAGATCATCCCCCCTGAATGGATCGACGAGATTACGGGGACAGGATCTCTCGAACGGCGGTGGGGGCAAAGAAGCCCTGCTCTCGAAGCGTGGCAAGCCAGGCCTGGGCAAACTCCTTCAAGTCCTGTTTCAGCGAGGGCACGACATGGGTGCGCCTGCCCGTCTCGTCATACCGATAGACGTCTTGCACGATCCCCAGGTAGTCGTTCCGAAAGGACACCGGTTCGGCTGCCGCACCGTCGGGCAGATCAGTGACCATGAACACCAGATCGCAATCACGCATCAGGTCCCCATGCTGTTCACCATACTGACAGAGCGACACCAACCGGTGCCCGTCCTGACTGACACCAATCTCCTCGACCGAGAGTGGCATGTACTCGGGTACGGTGATCCGCACCGCGCGTGCGCCGGCGAGGAGCTCGTTCAGGAGCTTGGCGCATTCCCGATAGGTTTCCATCGCATGTCTCCTTTCTTCGGATGCAGGAAGCCCCCGACACGAGGGCCGGAGGCTTCCCGTAACGTTCAGCGGTCCGACCGCTCGGCAATCCAGCGTGTCGCCTGTTGGGCGACGACGATAAGCGCGTCCAGGTCCGCGAGACCAAAAGAATCGGAATTCTTCCAGACTCCATCCCGGTCCTTGTACGAGCGGGCGACGGTCACGTTGTAGAACGGGCCGTTCATGCCCTCGTTCCTCCAGATGCTCGCCTTGATGCGGCTGCATCGCAGCGTGGTGACCGGCTTGGGTTTCTTGTCTTGAGGTGCCATGTGATGTCTCCTTTGGTTAGAGTTGATGTGTCGGCCTCTCACCAGGTGTGGAGGCCACACAGCGACGACAAAGGAGACAGAGAGGCCGCCGTCACCTGGCGGGCCGGCGGGCGCGATGCGGAGGAATGACCGTGAAAGACGACGCGAGCTTCTGGCGGCGCGCGGGCATGATCGACGCAGCCCGCTGGTGGAAAGCCAGGGCGACGGCCGGATGCGCACAGGCACCGAGCCTGAAACCACAAGCCGGCCCCCGCTCATCACCAGCACGGCATGACAGAGCAGCTTCACCGGACGAGGCGTGAAGGTACCGGTCTATGACACGATGATGACCGTCACATGAGTGAGCGGTTGGACATGAAGGCCAATATCGGTGGCGAGACCAGAGCGATCTCGAAACATCCGCAGTCTACGGGGATCGCACAGTCGTCAAGGCAGCCGCTGACAAACATGGGAAGCCGAACGGCCTGCGAGGCCGAGGGGAACTGTCATGGGATCGGAGAGGCGCAATTGTTGAGGTGCTCTACATGCCGAGTCGCGTGAGCAAGCCGTGATCGAGATGAAAGGCGAGCCATATCGCGAGATCTGCCTACCGTCTATTAGGACGGCGACTGATCGTGTTCAGACTCACCGTCAGTCAAACAGGTCGGCATGTGTACCTGTCCGTTCGAGGATGAGGAACGTGGCTTCAATTCTGTAGATGAGAAGCCAGCTGGCTGGAATGTGAAGCAAGGCTTACGTGCCTATGCGGCTTCTGAGGGCGCGAAAGTTCTTGAATGAGGGGAGTTGCTCGGGATGCTTCGCTTCTTCAACAGCGTCCTGCGTGTGCGCATTTGGGATCATGAGAGGAAAGGGAATACCCTGGTGGAGATCAACCTGGGCATAAAAGAGACGAATGGCTTCGGCTTCGGTCAGACCGAGTCGATCGAAGACTTTCACAGCCTTCTTCTTCAGGCCAGTGTCGATACGAGTGTTGATGCGGTCAGACATAGATATTTGTCCAGCTTTTCTCATATTCCAATTGTACGCCATTTGTCGTGCTCATGAAAGATGATTCTCCGTAATACTCTGTGGGCTGGATGAAGGTGGCCATGTTCAATAGCCCATCTTCGGCGCTTGGGCGTCTTGGGTCAGTTGATCGAGGGTCGCACGGCGGTCCGCGCCGATCTCATGTTTGTAGCGCATGAGATCCGCAAAGAGAATACACCGGTTGGTGCCCACCTTGCAGTAGGGGATTTCTCGCCGCTTATGCCGGAGGACTTTGATTTCAACACACCCGCGACCGCCTCGACGCTGACAGGCAAATTGGCGATGGTGAGGCCATATCACGGCCTGACGGTTCCAACGAACTATTTCAAAAAAGCGATGGCCAAGCTGCGAGAGAAATTCCTGAAATGATCGTACCGCTCGATCTGGCGTAGAGGAAGCCCCCGGCGCGAGGGCCGGAGGCTTCCCGTGACGGTCAGCGGTCCGACCGCTCGGTGATCCAGCGTGTCGTCTGTTGGGCGACCGCGAGGAGCGCGTCAAGATCTGCGACTCCGAATGATTCGGAATTCTTCCAGACTCCATCCTGGCCCTTGTACGAGCGGGCCACGGTCACGTTGTAGAACGGACCGTTCATGCCCTCGTTCTTCCAGATGCTCGCCTTGATGCTGCTGCATCGAAGCGTGGTGACCGGCTTGGGTTTCTTGTCTTGAGGTGCCATGTTTAGTCTCCTTTGGTTAGAGTTGATGTGTGGGCCTCTCACGAGGAGGTGGAGGCCACACAGCGACGACAAAGGAGACAGAGAGGCCGCCGCACCCTGGCGGGCCGGCGGGCGCGATGCGGAGGAATGCCCGCAAAAGACGACGCGGTTGTTCGCGGCGCGCGGGCATGATCGACGCAGCCCGCCGGTGGAAAGCCAGGGCGACGGCCGGATGCGCACTGGCACC
>ERZ1292625.3533-Hain-H41-01um-R1-3533-length-12578-cov-8_pt1 | contig 12578 bp, 11 predicted proteins | sample MGYA00564400_ERZ1292625 | MGnify/ENA primary metagenome ERZ1292625 (study PRJEB36523, sample SAMEA6512639) | groundwater metagenome | collected 2019-01-08 | study: AquaDiva: Metagenomics assemblies of 32 groundwater samples
ATATAGTCCTTCGTACATAAGAAGGACAAGGAATGTCCTTGTTATAATCCCCCTCAACTCCTTCGGAGCGCCGTTGGCAATGTTTGAAAGGCCGACGGTGGTCTTCATCGGCGGGTCGTTCAGCTCCCTGAAGAGCCTTATGGCCCTTATCGACTCCTTGCACTTGTCCTGCTGAAAGGGGACTGGGAGGATAAGAGGGTCAAGCCAGATATTCTCCATAGGCACACCGCACTCCATGGCCTTGCCCATTATGTTTGCCGCAACCTCGCACCTCTCTTCAGCCAAGGCAGGGATTCCCTTTTCCGTAAGTGTAAGCGCAATAATTTCGGCATTGAACTCGCCTGCCAGTGGCATCATGTTGTTGAGCCTCTCCTCCTCGCCTGATGCCGAGTTTATAAGCGCCCTTCCCCACTGGTTATTATGGGCCTTAAGGCCGGCTACCATCGCAGCTCTGTTGGTTGTATCGAGGCATAATGGTGCAGGGACAACCTCCTGGATCACCTTTACTGCCCAGTCCATCAGCTGAGGGCCGTCATCCTCTGCAGGGCCTATGCTGACATCAATATAATTTGCGCCCTTTTCAAACTGCGTCCTGGCCAGGTCCTGAAGAGGCTTCGGGTCCCTGGCAGCCATTGCCTCCCTGACCTTCTTGGCGATGACGCTGATTCTCTCACCTATAATAATCATCAAATGCTCCTTCCGAGATAATACTAACAACCAATTGGGGGGAAATTGTATACAGTGTGTAACAGAAAGTCAAGATTTTTTCTGGTATATTTTTTATGCATAAAACTTAATTTTAGCCAAAAACAAGTTATAATATTTTAATATAATTATTTCTCTTACCCTTAGAAAAATCAAACCTGAAGGGCAAAAAGGAAGAAAAACAGAGAAACGTTACTCTTGATAGATGATGAGGTGTACGATGTGAAAAACCTATTTAACAGGGTCAGAGCAGTTATTACTGACTAACGACCCTCCGATATCCTCCAGTTTATCTCGATCTTTGCCAGAGGCCTTAGCGTTGCCATTACCGAGCAGTACTTTTCTTCGGAAAGTTTTACCGCCCGCTCAACCGCTCCTTCCGAGAGCTTATTACCCTTAAACACATATTCCACAGAGATCCTGGTATAGACATGAGGATCTTCAATGACCCGTCTTTCTCCGCCTATATTGATAGTCAGGCCAGTCACCTCCTGCCTCTTCTTCTTCATGATAGAGATGACATCCATCCCGGTGCAGCCGCCCAAGGCAACAAGAAGCAGGTGAATGGGGCGGAAGCCCGTATTCCTCCCGCCGTGCTCCGGATCCCCATCCATGACAAGAGAGTGACCGGTATCAACGGACTCACCTACGAACTGCATATCCCCGGTCCAGTGGACATTGACATCAACCATAATAGCCTCCTAAATGAGTAACCCCTTTTAGTTTTTATCCGAGGTTTAAGGTTATCTCTGTATCTATTGACTTATTTCTTCATGTGTCAGGGTTCCAGCTTTTTGATCTTCAGCCTGTCGAGTATCCACTTCTCATAGAAAGGCTCGCTCACACCCTTCTTCATCTTGCGTATAAAATATTTTTCAAAAGCGACCTTCGCGAGATGCACCCATTTCCCCTTCTTTGCCCATGTAACATTCCTCGGAGGTATCTGGGGAAGGGCAACAAAGGCTATCCCATTATCACCCATATCGGCAAGGCATATAGCATTCCATGTCGCCTTCGTGGATACCTGCCTGCCCTCGACCGCAGCCTTTATATTATGGGCTGTAGCCGTGACCATGCTCTCTATCATGTAACCGGTCTTCGGCACTCCGGTCGGAACCGGCGTCGCCTCAAGAGGCGGAATAGCAATACATACGCCCACTGAATAGATATTCTGATATTTGGGAGACCTCTGATAGGCATCAACAATGACGAACCCTCTGGGATTGCAGAGCCCCTCTACCTGGGCCACGGCATCCACTCCCTTGAAAGGAGGGATGATCATGGAGTATTTGAACGGCAGCTCTTTTTCACCCTCGCCCAGCACCTCTATGGTCATTTTTCCTTTTTCAACCTTCTTGATCTTCGCATTCGTATGCCAGTTTATATGCCTCTCGCGGAGCTCATGCTCAAGAAGACCCTTGGAGTCTCCCACTCCCATAAGCCCCATATGGCCTATATACGGCTCAGGTGTTATGAAGGTCATAGGGACCTTATTGCGAAGGTTTTTGCTGCGGAGGTCGGAGTCAAGGATAAAGGCAAATTCGTATGCAGGCCCGAAACAGGACGCCCCCTGGGCTGCACCAACAACTATGGGACCTGGGTCTTCAACGAATTTCTTGTACTGCTCGTATCCCTTTTCTGCATGGTCCACTGTACAGACAGAGACGGTATTCCCTTCAGGCCCAAGCCCCTCTATCTCTTCAAAAGAGAGCTTCGGCCCTGTGGCTATGACAAGGTAATCATAAGAGACAACGGTCCCTTTCCCTGTAATTACCTGGTTCAGCTTTGGGTCTATCTTCTGGGCACCTTCGGAAATAAAATTTATACCCTTTTTATCAAGATAAGGCTTAATGAGGAAGCTTATATCCTCCCTTGTCCTCCACCCTACCGCTACCCAGGGGTTTGAGGGGATGAAGTGAAAGGTCTCAGTGTTTGAGATCACTGTCACATCGTGAGCAGCTCCGAGGGTGTCCTTGATCTCGTAAGCCGCAGGTAGTCCGCCTGTTGAAGCACCAACAATAACTACCTTTGCCATATATGCCTCCTCTGTTAAAAGATTAATAGGGTTATACAAGCTTAGCTGGTTAAGAAGTCTTTCGCAATGCTGCTATATCTTAAATGACCAGACCGGTCATTTTGGGGGCACACTTCAGCTGCCGCCGGGACCTCTGGTCACTATCAGAACCACAACAAACAAGATAAAAAGAATGATATTAGCCAAGCTCATGTTAAACCTCCTTATCCTTTTCTTCCGATTCCAGCCCCTCTTCATATACTGCATAATACCTGCATAATATCAAGTAAGCTTTCATTAACCTAAAGAGTAGCCGCTTGAAAGCAACTTGATATAAACAAGACAGGCACTCCTGAAATCACAGTATATACGCGGATCAGGACAGACCGCCGATTCAAGAGAAATCTCTCTCCTGTATTTCTCACAAAGGGCCAAGATTATCCCTCCTTGACTCCAAGCTTTTTGAGAAACCACATCATACCACACCAGTTCGTAAAACCGGACTGGAACAGGTTCAAGCCGACGAATCCAGTAAACAACAGCCAGTACCCGGAATGCACCTCTGCAAGGACAAGGCTCAACAATACAAATGTCCCTGCAATCAGCCTCAACGTGCGGTTAATAGTCCACATACCAATCACCTCCGTTATTATTTATATATATGAATAATTGAATGCTATCATCAGGCAAAAAGAATGTCAAGCACCAATATCGCTACATGTACTTTTTTACCGACATGACGCCATCCTCTTTAGCTAACAAACAGAAAAAAATCAGATATGAAAAAGATTAGCACATGACTGTAAGCCCGCAACCTTCCTATTGTGGTAGGAGGTACTCGCCTAATTCTTTGATTCCTTACTCATCACCATATAATAAAGGACAGGTATCGCAATCCTTGAAAGGAGAGTCGACGCGAGTTCTCCGGTCATCAATGCAATTGCAAGCCCCTGGAATATGGGGTCAAAGAGGATCACGAAGGAGCCTACCATAACCGCCGACGCTGTTAGGAGCATAGGCCTGAACCTGACGGCCCCTGCATCTATGATCGCCTCTTTCAGAGGCATCCCCTCACCCTGCCGGACATGGATGAAGTCTATGAGGATGATGGAGTTCCTGACTATTATACCCGCAAGGGCGATAAAACCTATCATTGAGGTGGCTGTGAAGAAGGCTCCGAAGGCTGCATGACCTGGGAAGATCCCTATCAGAGTCAGAGGTATGGGGGCCATGATGACGAAAGGTATCTTAAAGTCCTTGAACCATGCCACAACAAGGAGGTATATGAGGATCAGGCTTACGACAAAGGCGGCACCCATGTCCCTGAAGACCTCGTATGTTATATGCCACTCCCCGTCCCACTTCATGGCCAGTTTGTCCTCCATCCATGGCTGTCTTGCTGCATACTGCTCTACCTTGTATCCGCCCGGGGTCTCGATATTTTCTATCTCCTTCCCCATCTTCATTATTGCGTAAACTGGGGATTCCTCCGTCCCTGCCACATCGCCTGTCACGTATGTCACTGACCTCAGGTTCTTGCGGTACAGCGTCTTATCTTCAATGCCCTTTTCTATCTTTACTACCTGGGAAAGCGGAACAGTCCCGCCTGAAGACGTCTGGAGATAAATAGATGAAAGAGCCTCCATCCTCGACCTGTCGGCCAGGGGGAGCCTCAGCATGATGTCAACAGCCTCTTTTTCCTCTTCAAGGTGGGCCAGACCTGCCGATGCTCCGCTAAGGGCAACCCTAAAGGTCTTAGCGACATCGTCTGTCGATATCCCATACAGGGCCGCCCTTTCCCTGTCAACGACAAACCCGTATTTATCCTGGTCGTCTTCCACATACCAGTCTGTATCTACAACTCCGTCAGCCTTCTCAAATATACCCTTTATCTTTTTTGCAAGCCCCACCCTCTCCTCTTCGTTCGGCCCATAAACCTCCGCCACAAGGGTTGAGAGTACCGGAGGGCCGGGCGGTATCTCTGCAATCTTGATATTTGCCCTGAACTTTTTACCTATCTCCTGGATAGGCCCTCTGAGCCTCTTGGCTATGGCATGGCTCTGCTCCTTCCGCTCGTCTTTGCCAACCAGGTTCACCTGTATGTCGGCAACGTTTCCGCCCTCCCTCAGGAAGTAGTGCCTGACAAGGCCGTTAAAGTTGTAAGGGGATGAAGTGCCGACGTACGCCTGGAAGTTCACTACCTCTGGGACTGTTCTCAGATAAACCCCTATCTCTGCGGTCACCCTTCTTGTCTCCTCAAGGGTAGTCCCCTCCGGCATATCTATGATTACCTGAAGCTCGCTCTTGTTGTCGTAAGGCATCATCTTTACAGTGACCATCTTGAAGTAGACAAGAGACATGGCCCCCATAAGAAGGAGAACAACAAATGCAAGAAAGGAGTATCTGACCACCCTCTTTTCGAGGAGGGGGGTCATTATCCGTCTGTACAGGATCGTCAGGTAACCCTCCTTTTCTACCTCATGATGAGATTTTCCCCCCGCAGCCTCGCCTTTCAGGAACCTGAAGGCAGCCCAGGGGGAAATAATAAATGCTATAAAGAGTGATATGACCATTGCCACCGATGCCCCGATAGGTATCGGCCCCATGTATGGGCCCATAAGACCGGTGACAAACGCCAGAGGAAGTATGGCAACGATAACGGCAAAGGTGGCAAGCACTGTAGGGTTCCCGACCTCGTCAACCGCCTTTATCGCAGCATCCATTGGTGAAAGGTTCGTAGAGACAAAGTACCTGTGGATGTTCTCCACAACAACTATGGCGTCGTCCACAAGGATTCCTATGCAGAATATGAGGGCAAACAGGGTCACCCTGTTCAGGGTATATCCATAAAGGTAAAAGACGAGGATTGTCAGGGCCAGTGTAACAGGTATGGCAATGGCCACAACACCCGACGCCCTTAACCCAAGGAACAGTGCAATAAGAATAGTAACTGAGATGGTGGCTATCATGACATGCTTGAGGAGTTCGTCAGACTTCTCCTTTGCCGTCTCTCCATAGTTCCTTGTCACCGTAACATTTACATCGGCAGGTATAACTTTCCCCTTCAGTGCCTCCACCCTTTTTATTACATCCTCGGTAATCCATGTGGCGTTGGCTCCCTTTCTCTTGGCAACAGAGATGGTGACCGCAGGGGAATCTCCAACGCCCCCCAACCCCCTCTTTAGCAAAGAGGGGGAGTTAAGTTCCTCCCCTTTACTAAAGGGGAGGTCAGGTGGGGTTGCCGGGCCACTTCCGAAAGAGACATAATTGACCGCCTCCTCAGGGCCGTCGCTGACCGACGCTACATCCCTGAGATAAACCGGCCTCCCGCTGTGTACAGTTACTACCAGCCCCTCCAGTTCCCTGGCAGACCTTACAAACTCCCCTGCTTCAATCAGATACTCCCTGTTCCCACTTTCAAACTTTCCAGCAGGGATAGTTACATTTGCCTTACCTATTGCCCCCATTATCTGAAGAGGGGATACCCTGTATCCTGCCATCCTGGAATAGTCCAGGGCAACCTTGAATTGCCTCCTGTCGCCGCCAATTAGTGTGACCTCGGAGACCTCGGACCCCTTCTTTACCTCATCGGCAATATCTGACGCAAGCCTGCGCAGTTCAAAGGGGCCAAACCTGTCACTCCATAACGTAAGGGCAAGGATGGGTACATCATCAATGGTGCGCGCCTTGACTACGAAATCGCCTGCGCCAGGGGGAAGTATGTCCCTGTTGGACATCAGTTTGTTCCAGAACTTCACAAGGCTCTGTTCCATATCCTGACCTACAAGAAACCTTGTAATTATAAGAGTTCCGCCAGGCCTCGACATGGAGTATATGTACTCCACCCCTTTTATCTCGTTTATCTTCTTCTCCAGGGGCTTGGTAATCCTTTCTTCAACCTCCTTCGGCGTTCCGCCTGGATACGGGACAAAGAGGTCTATCATAGGGACCACTATCTGCGGCTCCTCCTCCCTGGGGGTCATGACTATTGCAAATAAACCAAGGAGTAGTGACGCCAGGATGATAAGGGGGGTGAGCTTGGAATCGATGAAGTACGCAGCAACCCGCCCTGCAAAACCTAACTTCTCTTTTGTTTCCATTAAGAACTCCTAAAAACCGTTTCACCGCAGAGGCGCAGAGGGAAAACAGAGGAATGCAAAATCAAATCATTCTTTCTCCGCGTCTCTGCGGTTATTATTCGGTTATCCTTACTTAATAACTTCTATAGGGCTTCCATCGGTTAACTTCTCAATGTTGCTCACTGCCACTTCTTCCCCTTCCGTTAACCCTGAAAGGACCTCCACCTTGTCGCCACTGACCATGCCTGTCTTTATCATCCTGTATCCGGCAGTCTTGTCTTTCACAACAAATACAGCCGTGAGCTGGCCCTTCACAGTGAGGGCGCTCTTTGGGACCAAGAGCGATACGGTCATGCTCTTAGGAATATATGCCCTTCCAAACATGCCGGGCATAAGCCCTTCCGTCCCAGGGAGGTCTATCTTCACCAGAAATGAATGGGTCGCCGGGTCACCAGATGGGACTATCTGTGAGGCCTTCCCCTGTAATACTTTGTCAAGTGCGTCCACCCTGACATCTATCGCTGATCCAGCTTTTATCCCCCTGATCTCCGACTCCCTGATTTCTGCCTCAAGTCTCAATATTCTGTCATCCGTAAGGGTAAACAAAAGCCTTCCGGGTGTTGCCATCTCACCTTTTTCTATCGCTTTTTCCGTAATCACTCCGTCAAATGGGGCTGAAACCCTGGTATATCCCAGCATCACCTTCAGAGCCCCAACATTTGCATTGGCCTGCTGGGTCCTGGCCTTTGCCATGTCAAACTGCATCACAGCGTTATCTACCTGCTGCGGGGTCACGGACCTCTGTTCCAGCAGAGCCTTCATCCGCTTCAGGTTAATCTCGGCATTCCTGTAAGATGCCGCTGCCTCAGTTAGCGCTCCCTGGGCCTGCTCCAGTTGGGCGTTGAGCTCCCTGTCGTCAATCTCAACAAGGACAGCCCCTTCCTTAACCCTGTCACCCTCTTTAAAGTTCAACTTGTCAACAGAACCCATGATCTTTGAGGCCACGGTGGATACCCTGACAGCCTTCACTGTTCCAACACTCTCGCTAAACTGGGGAAGGTCGCCCTTTTCTATCCTGGCAACATAAATCTGAACAACAGGAACCTTTGGGGCCTCGTGCACCTTCTCCTCTTTCTTTCCGCAAGCAAAAAGCATGACCGGCAAAGATAAAATGATAGTCAACCTTTTCAAATTCATATTCCCTCCAAAAGCCATTATCCACAGATTACGCAGATTTCACAGATTATTTCATGACTTGTTTCTATGTTTAATCTGCGTAATCTGTGCAATCTGTGGACAAAAATGTTTATTTTAATATCCCCAAAGCCAGCTTTAACCTAGCCTCTCCTACCTTATAATCGTAGACGGCCTGAGATAAGCTCATCTTTGCCTTTTTCTGCGCACTCCCCGTCTCAAACAGGTCAACTATTGTGGCCATCCCCTCAGCATATCTGTTATTTACTATCCTAAAACTTTCCTCAGTCTGCCTGACGCTCTCCTTTGCGACATAGACCCTTTCCCTGGCTGCTTTTAACTCCAGTCGGGCGCTTAGCGCCTCAAGCCTTATCCCGCTCTCCATCTCCCTCTTCATCTCTTTTATCCTGTTCGATTCCGCCCTTGCCTCACTGACCCTTGCGGTATCTTTATACCCGCTGAATAGGTTCCATTTCAAGACACCCATGACAGTCCAGTTTGTTCCATCGCCACTAACAGGGCTGCTTCCGTCTATCTCATAGTTGGCCGTTAATCCAATAGTGGGAAGAAGGTCAGCCCGGGCGGCTTTTATCCCCTTTTCGCCGATCTCTTCCCTCAGCTTCATCCCCGCAAGGTCAGGTCTCTCCACAGCCGCGCCGACATGTTTTCCACCCTCAGGGACCAGGCCTATCTCGGCACCCATTTTTTCCAGATCATCTGGCAGCCTTTCAGAAAGTGAGTAATCGGCCTCCAGATCAACCCCCATTACATTGTTAAGGACAGCCTTGCTCAAGGCAACGGCATTTAATGACTTTATCTCATCTTCCTTCAGCTCTGCCCAACCGACCCGCGCAGCTAAAAAATCGGATTCAACAATAACCCCGGCATCACGGAGAGACCGGGCCGTCTGCATATTGGCATCGGCAGTCCTCAGGGCATCCCTTACTACCTCCAGGTTTGATTCAGCCACGTCTATCCCGTAATATGCCCTCGTTACCTCAAAAACGGTCTCCTGCATGATCCTTTCCCGGCCTTTCAAACTGGCCTCCCTTGTAAGGGTCGCCTGTTCTTTGTATGCTGCAACCTTTCCGCCTGTATATATGGGCTGTGTGATGGAAAGAATTGTACCCCAGTTGTCTATCGGGTCTGGATTGTTGAGTTTGTCCGAGGAAAAGTCCGCGGAGGCAATGGCTTCCTGATTTAACTTGTGGCCAAAGGCCCACATGTGGTTTGTGGTCCTCTGGTATATCTCGCTGAGCTCTATCTTTGGAAGATAACCTGAACCAGCCTTAACGACGCCGGCAGCGGCAGCTTCAACCTGATAACCTGCTGACTTCAGCCTTGGGTTGTTGGAAAATGCAATATCTAATGCCTGTTCAAGGGTAATAGGCGTCCCCTTGCTTTCTTCCTCCCCCGATGCAGAAGCGAAGGTCGTAAGGGCTGCAAATACGGAAATAAGGAAAAATAAACTCCTTAACATCAAGAAACCACCTCCAGATATAACCCTATCGTATTTTAGTAAAGTTACCATTACCAATTCAAAAAATTGAATATATTAAAACTACGATTTATATAGCCCAAAAAAATTATTTTTTCCTGGCTGCTTCATTGGCCCCCTTCAACGCCTTCAATATCCCCTCAACCCTTTTGTCCACTACCTTATAGCGGACATGAATCCCTTCCCTGTAGGAATCAACGACACCTTTGTGCTTCAGAAGGGTCAGGTGCTGGGATACCGTAGCCTGGGGCATCTCAAGACACTCCCACATGTCCTTGACGCAGCACTCTGCCTTGTCCAGCAACCCGGCCACTATCTTGAGCCTCACAGGATGCCCCAAGACCTTTAACAGTTCAGCCTCTTTTATGAACTCACTCTCTGCAAACTTCTCCATATCCCACCTTTTGTAAATATATGAATATATGAATAAGTATTATCATCACCCGGACAGGTTGTCAAGAAGTTTTTAAAAAATCAACCTGATAAAAACCGATTGACCGCTTCCGCTCTTTCAATTAAACTTCCAGTGATGATTAACCATGCTATTTTAAAAGAACTGGAAGCTGTGGTCGGCGTGGACAACCTGCTGACCTCTAAGGCTAACCTGGTTTGCTACGCTTATGATGCCACAGGACAGAGTTTTATGCCCGATGCAGTTGTCCTTCCGGCAAACACCGGCGAGGTCTCTCAGATAGTAAGGCTTGCCAATAAATATAGACTGCCGCTGATTCCCAGGGGCGCAGGCTCAGGGTTTGCCGGTGGAAGCGTACCTGTCAGGAGTGGAATCGTCATACACCTGTCGAGGCTGAATAAAATCATAGAGATAGACGCCGAGAATCTGATTGCAGTGGTTGAACCCTGCGTAGTGACAGGCGTATTCCAGGAGGAGGTAGAAAAACTCGGCCTGTTCTACCCGCCAGACCCTGCATCACTGAAGTTCTCCACCATCGGGGGCAACGCAGCAACCGGCGCAGGAGGCCCAAGGGCTGTAAAATACGGGGTTACCAGGGATTACATACTTGGACTGGAGGTTGTAACACCTACCGGCGAGGTAATAAATACAGGCGGTAAGACCGTCAAAAGGGCTACTGGGTACGATCTGACACGGCTTATGATCGGCTCAGAAGGGACCCTTGGGACCATAACAAAACTTATCGTAAGGCTTATCCCCTTGCCTGAGGGAAAGAAGACAATGACCGCCTTTTTTAAAACAGCAGAGGATGCGGCGCGGAGCGTTTCTGGTATAATTACGTCAAGGATAGTCCCGACAACCCTTGAGTTTCTGGACAAAAACACCCTCGCATGCGTAAAGGAAAACCTTGGAATGGATCTTCCAGAAGAAACCAGTGCAATGCTTCTGATAGAGATAGACGGCGATCCACTGATCCTTGACAGGCAGGCGGGAAAGATAAGGGACGCTTGTCTGAAAAACGGCGCCATTGAATTCAATGTGGCTGCAAATAAGGAGGAGTCCGACAGCCTCTGGAAGGCAAGACGGGGGGCATCACCTTCAATGCTCAAGTTCTGGCCGGGAAAGATAAGCGAAGACATCGTTGTCCCAAGGAATAAAATACCTGAGATGGTAACGCGGCTGGATACCATAGCAGATAAACATAATCTCACTATAGCATCCTTCGGACATGCAGGCGACGGAAACCTTCACGTAAATATAAGGGTTGATAAAAAAAATGCAGAGGATATGAAACGGGCTGACGAGGCAATAAAGGACATATTCAAGGCCACGGTAGAGCTTGAAGGGGCCATTTCAGGGGAACACGGAATAGGCATTTCCAAGGTGCCATATCTCAGGATGCAGCTTTCAGATGCGGAGATAGGGATGATGAAGGCGATAAAGAAGGCGCTTGACCCGAACAATATAATGAATCCCGGGAAGATATTTGATTAAGGATGCTTATATCCACAGATGCTTCGCAAGGGGACAGCCACTTACTCGGAGGTTTATACGTGAACGGCCTCAACATCCTCAAACTGGTTAATACTAACCTCTCCGTCAGGAAATTTTGCGATAATTTCGAGGTCTCCACCCATAGCCTTAATGAAACCGCGTAACGTGCTTATATACATATCGGTGCGATGCTCCATCTTAGAAACCGTTGCCTGCCGGACATTAAGTAAAGTCGCCAACTGCTCCTGACTTAAACGCCGCGCCTGGCGAAGTTCCTGAAGAGGCAGTTCCGCCAGCAGCTTCTGAGTTTTCTTCGCAGCAGCAGCCCTCGCCTGCGGTCTCATCTTGTCCCTCAATGTTTTATACTGTTTTGCCATCAAAAACCTCCTTTCTTTTTGCGCTTCAAGGTTTGGAGATGCACATCATACAGCTTGTCGGCGATTGGTATATGCTTATCATACCACCGGTCATCCCCACCTTTACATCCACCGACCAAGAGGATGGCCGCACGTCTTGGGTCAAACGCATAAAGGATTCTGTACGGTTCTCCTTTATGCTGAATTCTCAATTCCCTCATATGGCCATGCTTAGACCGCTGAATACTGGAACTGTATGGGAAGCCCAAAAGTGGCCCCTTAATTTCCAATAGACCAATTACGGCATCAATGTCTATTTGTTCCTCTTCGGTCAGTTCTTCCCACCACTTTTCGAATTCATCAGCATACTCGACGTCCCATGCCATAGAAGGAATATAGCCTGTGAGGAATATTTTGTCAAATGGTTTTTGAAGGACTTTAAATCGGGCTGAGAAGTTTTGAGCAATCAGGAGGGGAAAATATGGCGGGCATTGCCCGCCATACGTCTAATCTGCTTGCGGTGGGCGGAGCCCAACCGACTATGCTGGTAAATGATATTTGAAGATGCACCCCTATTTTCCGTTGCACATATTTATTTTTTTAAAAGACCTTATTTGACAGTAAAGGGGTACTGGTAAGTAATGACAACTACCCCGGTTGTGGTGTTGTAGCTGTTGGCAATGAAGCGGGCATAGGTAGAATCGGCAAATTTGATAATGTAGCCATCCCCTGAAGTACGGGCGACATAATTTAGCGTCCCGGTGCTATTGGGTGCCTATTCCACTCATGCTGACCCCAGCATTCCGGTCATGCCGAACCCCCCTCT
>ERZ1292625.3534-Hain-H41-01um-R1-3534-length-12576-cov-4_pt1 | contig 12576 bp, 15 predicted proteins | sample MGYA00564400_ERZ1292625 | MGnify/ENA primary metagenome ERZ1292625 (study PRJEB36523, sample SAMEA6512639) | groundwater metagenome | collected 2019-01-08 | study: AquaDiva: Metagenomics assemblies of 32 groundwater samples
ACATTCTCCTTGGTCTTTCTAAGGCGCTTGATCACATTGATGAAGTGATTGCGATCATCAAGAAGTCTAAGGATGTACCTGACGCCGACCTTCAGCTCCGAAAGAAGTTTGGATTCTCTGAGCGACAGACCGCCGCTATTCTTGCAATGCGCCTCCAGACGCTTGCGGGTCTTGAGCGTAAGAAGATTGAAGACGAGCTCACTGAGATTCAGGAACTCATCAAGAAGTTGAAGAAGATTCTTTCTTCTGCAAAGAACATTCTTGACGTGGTGAAGACTGAGCTTATCGCGGTGAAAGATAAGTACGGCGATGATCGTCGCACCAAGATCGTAAGGGGTGGGGTGAAGAATATTTCAGTAGAAGATCTTGTCCCTGACGAAGAATCTGTCCTCGTGATTACGCAGGGTGGCTATGTGAAGCGCACGAACCCAAGCGAATACAAAGCGCAGAAGCGCGGTGGTGTCGGTGTGATTGATATGTCCACTAAGGAAGAGGATGTGGTGACGCACTTCCTCAGTGCCTCTGCACACTCAGAGCTCCTCTTCTTCACTGACTATGGAAAGGCGTACCAGACTAAGATGTATGACATCCCTGAAGGACGTCGTGCCACGAAGGGAAAGAGCATCATGAACTTCTTGCCACTTGCAGGAGATGAGAAGGTAACCTCAGTCCTTGCAGTACCCAAGGGAGCGGCACGTGATGCACTCTCCGTATTCCTCGTTACTGAAGCAGGAGTCGTAAAGAAAGTAGAAGCGAAGAACTTCGCCGATGTGCGTCGCTCCGGCATCATTGCCATTAGTCTCAAGGGTTCTGACAAACTCGTCTCTGCACACCTCGCAGGAGACGGCGACAGTATTTCAATTGTGACCTCAAAGGGTCAGAGCATTCGTTTTGATGAAGCCGATGTGCGTGCCATGGGACGCACCGCTGCAGGAGTGCGCGGTATGACGGTGAAGAAGGGAGATGAGGTGGTGTCTGCAGAAGTCGTATCTGGTGCCGCAAAGGATGCATCCCTCCTCATCATCATGGCCAAGGGATACGGCAAGAAGACCTCAATGGATGAATATAAGGTGCAGGGGCGTGGTGGCTCCGGTATCAAGACTGCGGACGTCACTCCAAAGACCGGAGAGATCATTGGTGCCAAGGTGCTTGTCGGATCTGAAGATGCGTCAGAAGAGATTGTGGTGATCTCTAAGAAAGGACAGGTGATCCGTGTCTCTGCCGCAGAGATCCCATCACTCTCACGTGCCACGCAGGGCGTACGCATTATGAAAATGCGTGAGGGCGACTCTATCGCCTCAATGGTCGCGCTGTAGTGTTAATTGCGTCCCGCATGTCTGCGGCGCATGCTATTTTATAAGGAATGAGTTTCGCTGACCCCGTCGCAAACATTCTTCAGATGGGCCTTCGTGATGGCATGAAGGTTGCTGATCTTGGTGCAGGGAGCGGACACTACGCACTTGCCGCGGCACACATTGTGGGACCGAAAGGCCGCGTATATGCCATAGACGTCCAGGAAGATGTCCTGAAGTGCATTCGTGACCGTGCAGAAGAGAAGGGTCTTAAGAACATAGAGACGGTGTGGGGAGATGTAGAAAAGGCAGGAGGTACACAGCTTAAGGATCTTTCTATTGATGCGGTGGTTCTCTCTAATATTCTTTTTCAGCTTGAGAACAAGGACGATGCGATAGGGGAGATTAAGCGCATTCTGGTGTCGGGGGGTAAGCTTCTCGTGGTTGATTGGGCGGGTGCCTATGGCGGGATTGGCCCCCATAAGGAGCGTGTGATGAGTGAACATGATGCTGAAGAATTGTTCATCCACCATGGCTTTCATAAAGTAAAAGCATTCCGCGGTGGTCCGCATCATTATTCCTTACTCTTTACTGCACCATGAAGCCCTTTCAGATAATCGTACTGGTCGTCTTTGGTCTTGCTGCACTTATGGGGCTTTTCCTATTTGCGACTTTTAATGGGAGTACGACTAGTGGCGGCCCGGTTGGGCCAGTCACGATCTGGGGCTCACTTCCACAGAGTGCCGTGGATGCAGGCATTGAGAATCTTTCGCGCACCAATAAGGAATATAACGAAGTGTCGTATGTAGAGATGAGTGCAGAAGCAATTGATTCTAATCTTGCGGAAGCACTTGCCTCTGGATATGGCCCTGACCTCATCATCATTACGCAGGAACAGCTCCTCTCACAGGTGGCGAAGCTTTCTATTATTCCGTACACCAGTATTTCTGAGCGTACGTTTAGGACGACGTACACTCCGATTCACGAGCACTTCCTGGCGACAGAAGGATTCTACGGTCTTCCAATCACTGTTGATCCACTGATGCTCTACTACAACCGCACCATGCTCTCCGCACAGGGCATTCCAACGCCGCCAACGAATTGGGAAGCAGTGACCGCGATGGCAGAGCGCCTCACCACTCGTCAGCCAGATCAGAGCATTGTGAAAAGTGCGATTGCCTTTGGAGAATACGGGAACGTAGAGAATGCACGCGGTATCCTTTCTCTCCTTCTTATGCAAGCAGGTACGACTATTAGTGAGGGGACGGTCGAGCGCACTGTGTCTACTCTTGGCGGCACCCTTGAATCAACGGGAAACACACCGGCAATCTCTGCGCTCAACTTCTATACGCAGTTTGCAAATCCAGTGAAAACCGTCTACTCCTGGAATCGTTCTCTTCCATCTTCACGTCAGGCATTCTTGGCAGGGGATCTGGCCTTCTATGTAGGCTATGCCTCTGAACAGCCACTTATTGCCGCATCCAATCCAAACCTGGACTTTGATATGGCACCGGTGCCGCAACCCGCAACGACAGTTGCACCTAAGACCTATGGCCTTGGGTATGCGCTTGCGATTCCACGAGCGAGTGTAAATTTCCAGGGTGCGTTCAGGACGGCGGTCGCCCTCACCTTTGCCGCTCCAATGGAAGTAACTGCTGCAACCGCAGGAATGGCTCCTGCACGTCGGGAACTACTCACCACGACTGATGATCGTTTTGCAGAAGTCTACTATCCTGCAGCACTCATTGCTGCCGGATGGCTCTCCCCAGCACCGCAAACTACCGACTCCATCTTCTCTGCTATGATTGATAACATAACTACAGGACGACGAGATGCCGCCTCTGCGCTTATTTCTGCGCATCAATCCTTAACTGCTGCACTACGATGACCTCACTAATTAAAAAAGTCTCTGCCTTCACCCTCTCGGTGTATGTGCTGATGCCAATGACGGTGTTTGCTGCGGAAGGGCTCGTGAATCCGCTTAAGGTAGGGACCGTTGAAGAACTTCTGGCACTCGTGCTTAAGGCAGTGGTGAATATCGGTACCATCGTGCTGGTCCTCATGCTTGTCTATGTGGGCTTTCTCTTTGTCGTGGGACAGGGAAATGAAGAAAAGATCTCTGAAGCAAAGAAAGCACTTATGTGGACCGTCATTGGTGGCCTCGTCCTTCTTGGTGCTCAGGCCATCTCACTCGTGATTCAGTCTACAGTTGGTTCCCTTCAGGCATAGTCCATGACACGATTCTTCTTTCTCTTCGCCGCCTCACTCCTTCCGTTTGTTGCGAGGGCACAGATCCAGCCGAACATCCCAACGAATGACAAGATGACTTTTGCGTATTTGGTGAATCAGGAGATTGTGCCATTTGTAGACTTTGTGATCGTTCCGCTTCTCTATGCGATTGCGTTCCTTCTTTTCTTGATCGGCGTGGTGCGCTTCCTCTTCTCCATGGAGGATGAAAAACGTAATGAAGGCAAGAAGTTTATCTTCTGGGGCATCATTGGCTTTGTGGTGCTTTTCTCCGTGTGGGGACTAGTGAAGCTCCTTCTTAGTGTTCTTACCGGGGGTGTATAACCCGTAGCCCCATTCACCCATCTGCTACCATACTGATATATGCAGAACCTCGCCCTCTTTTTCTACGAAATCATACGATTCATTGATTCGGTTCTTGTTCCGCTCATATTCTCCGTTGCGTTCATCATCTTCCTCTGGGGAGTGTTCCGCTTCTTCATTGCAGGAGGGGAAGATAAGGAGAAGCGCGAAGAGGGGAAGAAGTTTGTTCTATGGGGCGTCATTGGTTTTGTCCTCATGTTCTCTCTCTGGGGCATTGTGAACCTCATCATTAACTCTCTTGGATTTGATACAGAGCATAAGCCAATGCTTCCGCTCTTTGGGGGGCAGGCAGGATATCAAGCAGGTATTTTTGGAGGTCCCACTCAGCAGGGAGGGGGAAGAGTTGCCACGAACCCGAATCCAATTCCACGCGGCGCAATTGGGCCCGCCTGCGGTCTCATGAATCTCTGTCCACGAGGATATGATTGCGATACCAGTGCAAATCCTAAGGTGTGCAAGAACTTTGACGACGATTAGCTTTTCCACACGCGTAGAGAAGCTCTATTGACTCCCACCCGTTCCAGCATATTCTTAGATACGTAACCATATACCTCATGAAAAAAATCGCATTCACTAGTGCCTTGCTTCTCACGCCGCTTGTTTCATTTGCGGCAGTAGATAGCATCTACGATCTTGCTGGTCTTATTTTGACTATTATCAATGACGTGCTCGTTCCGATTGTCTTTGCCCTCGCCTTCATCGTGTTCATCTGGGGAGTGTTCCGCTTCTTCATCGCAGGAAAGCAGGATAACGAAAGCCGCGAGTCGGGTAAGTCCCTCATGTTCTGGGGTATTATCGGTTTCGTCGTCATGGTGTCTGTCTGGGGTCTCATCAACCTTGTGACCAACACGCTTGACTTCAACACCACGGTGCCAAACTTCCCGGATACTCCGACCCCAGGTCGTTAGTCTCCCCATCTCCACCAACAGAAACCCCGCACATGCGGGGTTTCTTGTTAGTATAGAGGGATGTTTCCGAACGGCATCTTCTGTGGACTCATAGATCCTGCACTCCACGGACTTCTTATTCCCGCACTTTTTAGTGCCTCCCTCATCGCATTTATTTGGGCGATCTTCTACTACGCCATTGCGGGAGAGTATGACGAGTTTGCGCGTGAGATGGCGAAAGGACTCATGCTTTGGGCAATCTTTGCTTTTATCTTCATGATCGTCGTCTGGGGCATTGTGGAGTGGGTATACAGCGCGGCAGGCATCGGGAGTGCCATCTGTCGGTGATATACTTGAATCTATATGGATGATTTCATTGCACGTGTGCAGGTAGCGATTATTGATCCGATTATCACTCTTCTCGCCCTTGCAGCCTTTGTGGTGTTTATCTGGGGCATGGTGGAGTTTATTGGCGGCGCCGGGGACTCTGAGAAGCGAGAGAAAGGAAAGAGGCACATTATCTGGGGATTGATTGGTCTTGTGATCATCTTTGGTGCACGCGCTATCGCAGGCATCATTAATGCAACGGTAAACGGGATCTAGTGCAAAAGATAATTCCCAATTTGTGGTTTGACCGCAATGCCAAAGATGCGGTGGATTTCTATTTGAGTGTGTTTCCTGGAAGCAGAGTGATTTCAACGTACTACTACCCGGAAAGTGAGGAGGATGGCCTGGCGGACTTCCAGAAGGATTTGGCGGGTGAAGTATTGACAATTGAGTTTGAAATTCTGGGCATGCGCTACATTGCGATTAACGCAGGACCAGAGTTCAAATTCAATGAAGCCATTTCACTCATGATTTCCTGTAAAGATCAGGAGGAAATAGATTACTACTGGAACACCTTCACCGCTGACGGTGGAGAAGAAAGTATCTGTGGCTGGCTTAAGGATAAGTATGGACTTAGTTGGCAGGTGGCGCCGGAAAACTGGGAAGAGCTCATCAAGAAGCCAGGCGCGTTCAAGAAGATGATGGGCATGAAAAAGCTCGTCATTGCTGACTTCTAAGTAGTACTGTAATTATTCACTTTGCACGAACCTCTTTTGAATGGAACTTAGGAAGTTGCCCCGTCGTCTCAAAATTATCCAAAAACTAAAACTTTGTCAGAACCCTCAACCATCTTAAGCAAGTCAGACATTGTGGAAACTGGGCAAATGTTACTTTCTTCTTTGCTGCGTACTTTGAGACAACTGCCGCAAGCGTAGATTTCGCCTTTCAATCCTTTGAATTCCGTTACTTTTGCTGAAATATCAAAATCTTTTGTGTCAGAGATAGTATCCAACTCCGAACCCTCGCTCATCAAAAAAATTTCAACTTGATGGCCGGCTTTGAGCGCGGTAATGCCGAGGCGAAATGTATTCCATGCATGTTCCAGTTTATTGGATTGTAAGATTATGCCAAGTTTCATAAAATTATTTTATCAATTCTTCAAGTGAAAAGGAAGGTTTCAAGTTTTCTTTGATAGCTGATACGTTTTGAGCTTATTCCGATAACAATTCTTTCTGGAAGAAAAGCAACAGTCCCGGCATACTGCCATCGTGGAGATTTTCCTCCTCTCGGTTCGAGAAGTTTTCTTAGAAAATCAACTCTAACCTAGAAATCAAGAACAAAACGGTTTCCATACGCTGAGCGAATTATGGGATTTTACGGCGAAAACAAAAGCAAATTTTGCCCTGCGGCGCAGCCCTGTCCGAACGAGAAGTTTCTATCTGTGCCGGGGAGAGGACTCGAACCTCCACACCTTGCGGTACCTGCTCCTAAGGCAGGCGTGTATACCAATTTCACCACCCCGGCGTGAGGAGAAGAGTACACTATCTATGTCTTTTTGTCCGCACGCTTTTGTGCGCCCACCAGGGCTCGAACCTGGGACCTTATCCTTAAGAGGGATCTGCTCTACCAACTGAGCTATGGGCGCTTGGGCTAAATAGTATATGACCTCCCTTATTTATTCAACCGTATTTGGTGCCGAGGGTGGGAATCGAACCCACACGAACCGATTAAGGTTCTAGGGATTTTAAGTCCCCTATGTCTACCAATTCCATCACCTCGGCATCTGTCGGAGACGATACCACATTTTGGAGGCCCGGGCGGGAATTGAACCCGCGCATGGGAGTTTTGCAGACTCCAGCGTTACCACTTCGCCACCGGGCCGGTGTTTTCGGATGATAGCGCGGAAGCGCGCTTGTCGCTAGATGTCGCGAGAAATGTCGTCTAGATGCTGGCGATGCTGTTCTCCAGCGTCAAATTCAAACATAACCCGTGGAAGGATGGAGAACCGAGATTCACTTTTGAGGTAGTTACGGAAATCATCACGATGACGGTTTAGGAAGGCAACGGCAAAGTCTTTCTGATCATCAGGGAAGACACTCACAAAGATGGTGGCATTCTTACGATCGCGTGCGAACTCAGCACGAGTGGGTGTAATGAGGGTGCCTCGTCCTGCTTCACGTGCAATATATGCTGCGGCCAAGTGGAGCAGGATAGATGAAGCCTTGTCGTCGCGGAAACTCATGACTCAATAAAGCGGAAGGCCACAAAGGTGTCTCCGGGTGCAGCTTCTGTACGAGATTCAATCTGTAGACCGAACTCTCCTTCAGTACGAAGTTCCTTCACATCAGAACGTGCCTGTTGGAGGTTTAGAATCTTTCCACGTCCAATCTCAATATCACGACGAAGTACTTTGATCTGGTCTCCTACTGAAAGAGTGCCGGACAGAAGATTGGCACCCATCACCTGCTTAGACCCTGAGGTGCTGAAGATCTTAAGGATCTTTGCGTTTCCATGCTCCACTTCTTTAGTCACACGAGGGGCACGTTCCTTAAGGAGTTCTTCTGCACGCTTTCCAAGATCGTAGATGATGTCAAAGGTCTCAATCATGATGCCGGTGCGCTCCGCAAGATCACGAGCTGCGCTGTCGGTTCCTACGTGGAAGGCAATCACAATACCGCCTGAGGCCTGTGCACTTTTTACATCACCTTCGGAGACTGCGCCTACTCCTGAGGAAAGAATACGAATCGCGGCGTTTTCATGTGTCACCTTTGCAAGCTCGTGTGCAATGGCTTCAATACTTCCGGTCACATCCGCCTTCACGATGAAGGGAAGAACAAACTTCCCGTCCTCGGTCTCAGGGGCAACTCGTGCAGTCGTAGGACGTACTGGATCTTTCGCAAGCTTCTCTGCTTCTTTCTTGCTGTCAGCCATCACAAATGGAGTACCGGATGGGGGAAGTTCACTCCAACCTGAGATAGACACTGGCTGTGACGCTTTTGCTTCTTTAATGCGGGCTCCTGCAAAGTTCTCAATAAAGCGCACTGGCGCAATCGCAGAACCCGCAACGACAAAGCTCCCTGTAGAGAGCGTGCCATTTTTGAGAATAAGTGTGGCAGAGACTCCTTGCTTTGGATCCTGAGAGGATTCAAGTACGAAACCAGTCGCAGGAAGGGTAGCGTCACCTGTGAGCTCTGCGAGGTCGGCGGTAAGGAGCACAAGATCAAGAAGATCATCAATACCGGCTCCTGATTTTGAGGAGACCGGGGCGTAAGGAATAGAGCCTCCAAGTCCTTCAAGGTAAATACCATGTTCAAGCACGGAGCCTTTTACGCGATCCAGATCAGCACCATTCTTATCAATCTTGGAGAAGGCAACCACAAAAGGAACGTTCGCTTCCATGATGGCGTCATAGGCTTCCTTGGTCTGTGGCTTCACGCCTTCGTCTGCAGCGACGACAAGAATAGCCACATCCGCTGTTGCGGCTCCGCGAGAGCGGATGGCACGGAATGCTTCGTGTCCTGGAGTATCAAGGAAGGTGATGGTGCGCTTCTTTCCCTCGTGTTCGTGCTCCGCTTCATAGGCAGAGACATGCTGTGTGATGCCACCAGCCTCTCCAGCGGTGACGTTGGCCTTACGGATGTAGTCCAGCAAGGAAGACTTGCCGTGGTCAATGTGGCCCATGACGGCGACAATAGGGGGACGAGGAGTAGCTGCCATATGAACCCGATTACACCACAACACTTCACTAAACTCAAACGAGCGTCTATGCTCTCTATATGAAGCGCATCTATCTAGACTCAGCGAGTGCCAGCATCCCAAGCAAGAAGGCGGTGGCTGCATACACCCGTGCAGCCCGGGTATTCGGGAACCCTTCCTCTCCTCATGAGGAGGGACGAAAGGCTCGCGCCATATTAGAGGAGGCACGCCGAGTGGTTGCGGCAGAAGTAGGAGCAAAGCCTGAGGCCATTTTATTTACTGCAGGTGCCACTGAAGCAAACGGCATTGCGATACGGGGGCATGTGAAGGCGCTCCTGACTTCCGGCAAGAAACCTTCTGGTATACACCTTCTCTATCTCCCAAGTGCGCACGCCTCCACGGTAGAAGCGATGGAGGCACTGAAGAGTGAGGGAGTGGATGTAGAGCCGCTTGTGCTTCGTGATGGAGGAATAGACTTACATGCAGTGAAGACACAGCTCAAGCCTACGACTGCGCTGGTGGTGGTGGAAGCAGTGTGCGGAGAGACAGGGACACGCTTTGATACCCGAGGACTTCGTCAGGTGATTGGATCGTCTGTTCGTATGCTTGTGGATGCGAGCCAGGCACCACTCGTGGAATCAGTAGAGCGTACTCGTCTTGCTGCCGATATGATTACCCTTGATGCCGCAAAGATTGGCAGTGTGCGTGGAGTAGGGGTGTTGGTTGCTCCCGTGCCAGTTCCGCTTCTCCCAGTGATTGAAGGAGGAGGGCAGGAGCGTGATATCCGTTCTGGTACGCAGACGCCTGCACTGGCTGCTGCATTTGCTATCGCTATGACTGAAGCACACGTAAATCGTGATGCATTTCGTACTCGTGCAGAGAAGATGCGCGAGATATTTCTTGCAAAACTTCCTGATGCAGTCGTGAATGGGAAAAATCACCCACCGCATATCATCAACCTTTCGTTGCCGGGAGTGGGTACAGAGTATCTTGCCGCGCTTCTAGACGAAGAGGGTATCGCAGTCTCCACCCGGAGTGCGTGCGAGACGGATAGTGGAAAGTCACGGGCAGTCTTTGCGCTTACAGGGGATGAGGCACGTGCACGATCTACGCTCCGTATCTCACTAGGAGTGGGAACGACAGAGCGCGATCTTATGGCGCTTCATAAGGCTCTTGTGCGAAATCTTGCCTTCCTCTCAGAGTCCTCACGTGCAGAGTAAAAAAGGGCAGAGTATACTGTCCCTATGAATATTGAGGAACTATCCAAATCCCAGCTCCTGCTGCTTACGGTGCTTGTGAACTTCGTGACCGCGATTGCAACCGCCGTGCTTACTGTCTCCCTTCTGGATGAGGCACCGACCACGGTGACGCAGACCGTGAACCGTATCGTGGAGAACACTATTGAGACCGTGACCACCCAGGTGCCAGTTGGTGGGGGACCGAGCCGTGAAGAAGAACTTCTCACCTCGGCGATCAGCGCAAGTGCCGCTCGTAGTACCGCGATTCATCGCAGCACGACGACTCCTGCAATTGCAAGCGCGACCTATCTCCCGATCTCTCGCGCCGTTGCGACGGCGCGCGTAGATGGACTTCCAAAAGAAGTAGTGGTCTCATTCCCTGATGGATCTTTTGCGGAAGCCTCACTCTCAAGCAGCAATGATGAGGTGACGATTTACGGATTCTCTGACACCGCCTTCCTCCCTGATGCACCGGCCGCCTCTCCTGCGGAGCTTGCAAGTCTTCTTCAGGGTCAGACCGTTATTTCTATGACTGCAGGAGGAAATGCGGTTACTGGTATTATCTCTAAGATAGAAGGGAACACGATTTACACCTCTCTTCCTGCCATTCCTGCAGGTACCGCTGCGGTGCTACTTGGCGGAGGGCTCATGGGTATTAGTACAGGAGTGCCAGGAGCATTTGTAACGGCCGACAGCATCATGGCGTTACTCACTGGGAGTCCGTAAGCGTTTTTGGTAGAATACGTCTAGAACATTATGCCGCCATTCAAAAACTTCACCACTAAAGCAAAAGAAGCGATTCGGAAGGCGCATGAGCTTGCCATAGAACGTGGACAGAATCATGTCTCGCCACTCCACCTTCTCACCGCCCTTATTCACCAGGATGAAAGCCTGGTCTTGTCGGTGCTCGATCGTTTGGATGTGGACACCATGCTCCTCTCCGATACCTTGCTTGAAACGCTTGAGTCTCCAGAAAGCTCAGCCACTCTTTCTCCTTCGTATCAGCTGTATCTGACCCCGGATCTTGCCTCTGCGCTTGAAGCGTCTGGAAAGGCTGCGGCTCGTTTGAATGATCCGTTCGTCGGCACCGAGCACTTGTTTGTTGCGGTCCTTGAATTCCCTGGACCTGCAGGCGATATCGTTAGCCGTTTCAAGATTGATGCAGAGACTGTGCTTGCGGTCCTCAAGGAAGTGAAAAGTGCAAAAGATGGCCAGGTGGTAGAGCCAAAGAAATTCCGTACGCTTGCGAAATATACCCGCAACCTCACCAAGCTCGCCTCAGAGAATGCACTTGATCCCGTCATTGGTCGTGATCAGGAGATTCATCGCGTGATTCAGATTCTTTCTCGTCGTACGAAGAACAATCCTGTGCTTATCGGAGAACCTGGCGTCGGAAAGACTGCGATTGCCGAAGGACTTGCCGCACGTATTGCGACAGGAGATGTACCAGAATCGTTGAAGAACAAAGAGCTCTTGTCTCTAGATCTTGGACTCATGATTGCTGGTACGAAGTACCGTGGAGAGTTTGAGGAGCGCATGAAGAATGTGATGAAAGAAGTAGAGCGCGCAGAAGGGAAAGTTCTTTTGTTTATTGACGAGCTTCATACGCTTGTCGGTGCAGGTGCTGCAGAAGGGGCCATGGATGCATCCAATATGCTCAAGCCTGCACTTTCTCGTGGAGAGATTCGCATCATTGGTGCGACGACGCTTAAGGAATACCAGCAGCACATTGAGAAGGACGGAGCCCTGACGCGCCGCTTCCAGCCTGTCTATGTGAACGAGCCATCTGTAGAGGATGCCACTGCCATTCTCCGTGGTCTTCGCGAGAAGTACGAGCTCTATCACGGAGTGCGTATTACCGATGGCGCGATTGTGTCTGCGGTTGAACTTTCTTCCCGCTACATCACTGATCGCTATCTCCCTGACAAGGCAATTGATTTGATTGACGAAGCGGCTTCTGGTCTTCGCATTGCGCTAGAAAACAAGCCACCACTTCTTGAGGAAACGGATCGTCGTATTCGCCGACTCACCATTGAGCGTGAGGCTCTAAAGAAAGATGAGAGCACCACACAGGCAAAAGAGATTAAGGATCGCATCAAGGAGATTGATACGGAGATTGCGGATCTTAAGGAGAAAACCGAAGAGCTTGAGCTGAAGTGGAAGAATGAGAAGGAGGTGCTTGAATTCATCAAGACGATGAAGAAGGAGCTTGAGAAGCTCAAAGTACAGGCCGATAACGCAGAGGCGATTGCCGACCTTGGGACGGCCGCAGAAATCCGCTATGGCAAGATCCCAACTATTCAGAAGGAACTAGAGACAAAGATGAAGCGCCTTAAGACACTTCAGAAGTCACGCCGTGTACTCCATGAGGAAGTGACCGAGCATGAGATTGCGTCTGTCGTCTCTCGTTGGACCGGTATTCCGGTTGTGAAGATGCTTGAAGAAGAGGCAGCGAAACTTGCTCGTATGGAAGAAGCACTCACTGGTGCCGTCATTGGTCAGGATCGTGCCGTAAAAGCCATCTCA
>ERZ1292625.3535-Hain-H41-01um-R1-3535-length-12572-cov-9_pt1 | contig 12572 bp, 15 predicted proteins | sample MGYA00564400_ERZ1292625 | MGnify/ENA primary metagenome ERZ1292625 (study PRJEB36523, sample SAMEA6512639) | groundwater metagenome | collected 2019-01-08 | study: AquaDiva: Metagenomics assemblies of 32 groundwater samples
GACCCAACCAAAGACCCTGCGCCAGGAAGTCGAAACATAACAACGACGGAGCCCGTTAGTTCCCTTTGTAAGTGTGGACACAGTTCTAAGCATCACATGCAGCTTCCCAACCAAGACCTTTTTTATTGTCGCAACCTGAACTGTGATTGCACCCAATACCAACCACAAACGGACGCAATGGCAATGCACGTTAAAGGTGGCGGTCGATATACCAACGACTTAAAGGGCGATGAGACTTTAGAGACTTGGAAAACGTGTCCTGATTGTGGGGGTAGCGGCAACATCGTTGAGAGAAGCGATTTGGGTGTCTTTCGGTCAAGAACTGACTGCAAAGCCTGTAATGGAACGGGGGAAGTGTGATAACTGCACACGCAATAGACGAGTCTGCTGTTGGCTACTACCGAATACGATTTGTTATAGACGCCATTAACAAACAGGGCGGGGATGTCAAACTAAACCTCATTCCTAAAGTAGGGACAGCCCAAGAAGGCATATTCCAATTAAGTGATGTTGTTGTTTGTCATACCCCAACAAGCACGCTAAGTGTGTTGGAAATTATTAGAGCTAAGAACGCTGGTTGTAAGGTTGTTGTTGATATTGACGACGACTACACACGATTAGACGGTGGAAGTTGGATGTTCCAGCAGTTGCATTCAAGTAATGCGGGGAGTAACGCAGAGAATATATTAGCTGGGGCACAGTTCGCTGATGTTCTGACGGTTAGTACACCGCGACTTGCTGAGGTATATAAGGAATATAACGACAATATCGTTGTGTTGGAAAACTGCGTACCGGAATGGTATTTAGATATTGGGAAAGCAGAACGACACCAATGGGGATTGGGCTGGGGTGGCAACCCAACACTTCATATCGGAGACTTAGAAGAAGTTGGTGGGTATCTGAATAAGTACAACGTCAGGGTGATTATTCCACCTAGTACGGAGCTAGTTGATGTTGAAGAAATGACACGGAAGAAGCTGGGATTGTTTGATGGGTTCGCTGAGGTTAGGCATTGGGGTGACATTGGTGGCGAGTACCAGAAGATGGTTAGTGATTTTGAAGTTGGGCTAGTACCGCTGAGAAGAAACAACTTTAATGATGGGAAAAGTTGGTTAAAGGGATTGGAATATGCCGCTTTAGGGGTGCCGTTTGTTGCAAGTAATACAAGGGAATATCAACGGCTGGAAAAGATGGGGGCGGGGGTCACGGTTAGAAAGAACCAGATGTGGCAACGCGAGATTAAAGACCTGTTTGGGAATGACAAGCGGTGGATAGAGGCCAAGGAACAAGGACTAGGGGTAGCGTCCGAGTGGACGTATGAAAACAACGCTAAGTTATGGGCTGATGTCTGGGGCATGTAAGGACATGAAATGCTACGAAACGACACAACGTGTAATGCCAGCGGTTGTAGCAATAACGGGACTACTTACGTTGTAATTAGGGATACTGACTACTGGTTATGTATGTTCCACTATAAGAAACTTAACGAAGCGCGGGCTAGAATGACTGCCTGATTCCCTTCGGGAATCCCCCCCAACGGACGGCGAGGGAGGGGTGGAAAGTGAACGACCTTTCCCCCTTCCTTCCCTCCAAAGGCTCGGAACTGCTAGGAACTGCTATGGAATCAGCTGCTGGAAACTGGAATGATTGGTACAGCAAACACCCCGAAGGCTTCCCGTGTGGCGAAGATAGCTACCGGCGAGCTGCTGAATACCTAGTTGATTATGAGGTTGAGGAATGGGGCGCAGGCATGTCCAAGTTTGGCGACATGCACTACATGGGGTATCGGGCGGTAGACGGCAGCCCGACGCAGATTACTGATGATGTTGTAGACCTTTGTAATTACCAGTCAGATGTTGAGGCAATCCTGATGCGCCATGTGCTGGAACATAATGAAAACTGGCGCGAGATATTCACCAACCTTTGTAGTTCGTTCACCCACCGCGCTGTTGTGATCTTCTTCACCCCGTTTAACAATTTCCAGAAGCAGATCGACTTTACCGAGATGGGGATTGATGTCCCTGTCCTGTCCTTGGCAATAAAAGATGTGAACGACCTTATCCCTGACAACGTTACCCGCCGCTGGGAACGGACAGTCAGCCCCGACACTAAATACGGGGAAGAAACATTGCTATATATGGAGAAGAAGTGATTCAAAACTACCGAGCTGCTGAGAAATACGTTGGCACAACGCGCAAATCCGGTCGCGCCCAGTTCGCCATCCTAGAAAACGAGGGGCTGAAACCCACCCACGACATACTAGAAATTGGCTGCGGCGCACTACACCTAGCCGAACCACTACTGCGATACATGAAACCTGGCAGGTACCACGGCATTGACCCCAACAAGTGGCTGCGAACCGCTGCCCGATCAGAAGACCGTTACCTAGACGACCTAACCCGCAACGGTTTCTTCAGTTCCGCTGACGACTTTGACGGTGAGGCTGCATTCAATAAGAAGTTCGACGTTATCTTCGCGCATTCAATACTTAGCCACGTATCAGACGCCCAGTTCGATCAGTTCTTGGCAGGTGTTAGGAAGTCATTAAAGCCTGGCGGATTCTGCCTTGCTTCCCTACGGCTAGGTCGTGATTCAAACGACCAGGAATGGGTGTACCCAGGCGTGTCGTATTACAGCGCCAACACAGTCGCCATTAAGGGACTAGCCAATGAGCTACTAGCGCGGCACCGCCCCGACATAAAGGCAGCATACATAGAACATTGCCCAGCAGAAATACACGACTGGTACGAGTTCGCTTGATAACAGTTATTACAGCGGTGTTTGGTGGCTATGACGACATACGGCTGCCAACTGAACAGACCATTGACTACGAATGGCTGGCAATTTCCGGCAAGACCGACCTACCCCCGCGCCTTGCTGCCAAGCAACCAAAGATGATGCCGTGGCAATACGCCCGTTCTGACATAGTTATTTGGATAGACGCAGCGGCAGAAATAACCTCCCCAACATTTGTCGCCGATGTCGTAGCCGAACTAGGTGACGCTGCTATCGCCCAGTACCCCCATCGTCGCAACGACATATACCTAGAAGCTGAAGTGTCACTAGGTATGGACAAGTACGCCGACCAACACGAAGCGATAAAACGGCAAGTTGATTATTACCGCCACCAAGGGCACCCCGCTAACTGGGGGCTGTGGCAGGCCGGAGTTATTGTCTACAATTCCCACAAAACTAACTGGGCGTTTGGCCGCGAATGGTTCAACGAGTGCCGCCGGTTCTCCCACCAAGACCAGATTTCCCAGCCGTACCTACTTCGTAAGTATGGAATTACACCAGTGGAATTACATAGTGGTGGTTTAACCTGGCACCCGCATAACGACGCAAAGACAAAGACCGCCCCGTAAGGCGGCCTTCAGCATAGGTAACTAATCAAAGAAGCGAATGGGAAACGCTTCGGTGGTAATACTACTTGGTCTTGTTGTTACTGACGGCATAGACGCCTAAAGCACCCAGAGTAGCAACGGCTACCTGAATCCATTCCTGACCAGTAACACCATCTTGAAGCACCAGGCTAAGGGTAGTGAGGGCAGTAACTAGCGCGACGCCAGCCTTACGAGCTGATGTTAGCAATATCATGTTGGTTCTCCTTATGTAATTGGTATAGCAAGATCAAGCAGAAATTCGTCATTAGCGGCCCAGGTAAAGGGGTTGTTGTCATAAACAGTTGTGCCAGCACTATCTAAGTAGAACCGAATCCGGCTGTTACCTGAGTCCCACACAGCAGCAACATTCCATCGTTGGTTAACCCCTGAGTCGTAAATGGTGCCCTGGCCTAGTAATGGTTTGGCTACATCTGATGTGTCAATGGTGAAACTACCTGGTACGAGAACAAAGTATTCACCCGAACCTTGATTAACCCCTGACGAGCCGAATAAAAACCGTTCTTTAACAAACAACATATTGCCAATTCGCATGTAGCTACCTGTCGCAGATGAAGCGGTGCCTAGGGTGGGGTCAGTTGTTCCTGCTTCTAAAACAGGGGTGAAGGATGTCCAATCCGTGAAGGCGGTTGGGGTGGCTGGGGTTGCGGGTGCCCATTGCGTTCCATCATAAGTAAGAACTTGATTAGTGGTCGGTGTTGTCGTTGAAACCAAGACACCACGAATCTTACGGACTACGTTCTTAAAGTAGTTCCCCCGTACATCACCGTCTAATTCGTGGTACTGGTCAGCCATAATTTACTTAGCAATAATCGCAGCTATAAAAACAAGAATAAGAGAAGTCATAAACCCCATCATCCGTTTATTCACCTGATCTAGTTTATCTTCAACCTTTTTACCAATATCAACCAAGGTATCGGACAACTTAACGAAGCTATTGTCTAAAGAATCAAAGTCTGATTCCAGCAGATATACCCTATGTTCCACATCGAACCCTTCTTCTCGTCGTCTTGTTCTTGAGTCAGACATCTAGCTCACCAACACGCTTACAACAACCCGAACCAGTTTGTTTGGCTGTCCATCTTCAATAACGATTACTGATTTGCCAGGTGTTGAGCGATTGATGTTGGCGTGTCCAGCCTTCTCGCCCTTGACCGTTCCTTCAATGTTTGGTGCGCCAATTACCTTGGAATAAGGAACAACAACACGTTCCCTGGCACAGCCATTCGCATCAAGTTTAATATCAAAGGGTTTGTGTTTCATGTTGAACTTCCTTTTTGGTGGAGGTGGTGTTATCCACCATTGGCTTGTGTCGTCGCGGTAGGTGGATTTAATCGAGATGTGAGCGTGTTTGGTGTGAGGATTAGAGCCGAAGTACTTAACCCAGACAGGAAACAGATAATGCTTGATCTGTCCGTTACTAATAATGTACTTAACCCGCTTGTCTTTTAACTGCCGCACCATGTAGTGAATATCAACACCGTTGATCGGGTCGTGTGTTGCGTCACCAGCCTCGCCATCATTGTGGTCTGAGTTTGGACTCTGAGCAATATGTTCTGCGCTAGGGCAAATACCGTCAGAAGCCCTCGACCTATTTGGGTGTAAGACTGTTAGCTGCGCCAACATGGCAGTAACGGCAGGTGCGGGGCGGCAGGTCATGTTTAGCTAGAAGCTCCTACATAAACAACTGTCAACTTCGCATCAGTAATATTCAACGAAGAAGGGCTGTCGTTAGAATCATCGAAAATAGCGAACACTTCAACATAGTCAGCCGTTGTCAGCGGGTACACAATGTCAAGATGGTTCGCAAGCAGTGAATCAGATAACGATGTTGTTGAATATGTGTCGTCGATAATGGTTGTTGAACCGTTTAGCTTTAACAGAATTCCTATTGTTCCTGAGGCGTCAGGTGATGATGCCCCAGCCCAACGTATCCTTGCCTTTAAGTTGTAAAGCCCTGTTGTAGGGACAGTAACGCGAGTGTTGTTGGTAACGGGGTCATGCATGGCGGAGATGTCAGATATGTCTGTTGCGTTGAACTGAACAGCAGCGCCGCTAGCACCTTCTGTTATTGATTGAGTGGCGGTGCGCGAAACAGTACAAGCAGAAATTATCCCTAGCTTGGCGTCAGTTATTACCTTTGAAGCAAGGTGTGCGGGGTCGATAGAACCATCAACTATATGTTCTGAGTCGATCTGATCGTCAGCAATCTTGGCACTTGTTACTGCGTCAGAGCCAAGGGCTGTGGTGTCAACCGAGCCAGCTGCATAATGAGCTGTGTCAATAGAGCCGTCAACATACTGGTCAGAGTCGATTGAATTAACCGACATATGGGCTAGGTCTATTGAACCATCTACTATGTGTTCAGAATCAACTGCGTCGTCTGCAATCTTGGCGCCAGTAACCGCATCAGCAGCAAGTTCAGCAGTGCCAACAGCTAAGGCAACAATTTCAGGAGTACCAACAGCGTCAGTAGCAATCGCAGCAGCATCAACAACACCAGCAGCGAACAAGTTGGCAGCGTCGATAGACCCAACACCTAATTGGTGGGTGTGCCCAGCATCAGCCCACTGTCCAGTTGAACCAGCGGCAGTAGCCGTACCAATATCTGTTATATCCCCAGAAGTTCCTGGGTCATTCAAAAACACGTTTAGTTCGTCAGCTTCAGCAGCACTAAACACATGACGACAGATAGTTGCCGCGCCAGCAGTAAACCCAGCAGCAGTTGTACCATCCCAGCCGCGCCCAGAAGTCGCCACAGTAAGTACATCCCCTGTCCGTGACTCTATAAGTATTGTTTCAACATTCGTCCCATCATCAATCTGCATGACGAACTTGCCGACTGAGCCAGACGACCAGCCAGTTGATGCGTTAAGTGTTATTGATGTACTACCAGACGTAATAGTTGATGCGAGATATGTTTCAATCGCATTACCTGTGTGTTCCAATCGTCCTGATGTCATTTACTTGCTCCTAAACCTTTATATAACATTGATTTCTACTACTAAAACGCCATCCCAATAGGCTTTGATGGGGTGAGAAAGGTCAGTACGTTCCATGCGGTAGTTACTAACTGTTCCGTTAAGAGTGTTGCTGAGTTCTTGAATGGGAACTACTTCTTGCGTATCAGCTAAATCTTCAAAGAAGGAGATAACAGCAAGAGTATCTACTGGATCGTCTTGGTTAAATACTGACTCAATAGAGGAGAGAAGGATGGGGAACCGGATGGTTCGGGAACGCTTGACCTGGGGGACAACACGGAACGAGTAGCGAGTTAGTGTCGGCCCAGTTGTTGTATCCGTGGCAGACCTAGCCATTGTCCAGCGCAGCTCAAACAGCTCACCGCTATCACTTATTGAATATGGTTCAGAGGGTTCGGTACTGCCTACTTCTGAAGACGTACCCACCGGAGAGAAGGTAGTTTCAGCCGAAGTGGCGATAGACGCTGAAACGGTTCCGGCTAGGGGCAAGTGGCGGAAGTTCAGATCGACACCGTGTTTCGATTCAGCAATACCGAAGGAAATGAGGCCAGTATCTAACGTGGCCGATGCGACTTTGGAAGTTGTTTGTGACCAGACACCACTGCCACTGACAGTGAAAACTGGCTGCGAATTAAAGTAGGCGATTGACTGGACATCAGTGGTTGTAGCGGTGGAAGTCATTACGTCTGAGGCATAACCAGGGACTAGATCGCCGCCAGCGTTTGTTTGAGACAGATCGATACGACCCAGCCCGCTAGTACCATCGTTGTTCTTCCAGCCAAAGTACACGAACCGATCTTGTGGCTCAAAAGCGTAAACAGATACACCAAGATTTACTAACGCACCAAACGTTATTGAACCGTCAGCGTTTACAACACCAAGACGGAAGCCAAGGTCAGTACCAACAACAACAAAGCCAAGGTACCCACACATCGACCGGAGTATCTCACCGTCAGGTAGTTCGCCACAGACGGTTGGGTTAGCAAGTGTTGCTGTATCAGTATCAACAGATATTTTGTAGATCAATGATTTATCGCCGGAGAAACCGCCAGCGAGTATGTGGGCAGGGGCATCAGCAAAACAAGTCCATACCCAGTCAGTGTTGGCATGATCGAGAAGCGCGGTGGGCAGTGCGCCAGATGCCGTGATGTTGTATATCTTGTCTTGATAGGACGCCATTAGACGACCCTTGAGGTATGCAACCTGACTGACGCTGCCGGTTACATAAGATGCCGTACTTGCTCCACCGCGAGTTGTTGCATATATACCGTCTGTACCATGCGCCGACCAAACGTTGTAACCGTCAGAGGTTATTGCGGTGGCAGCAGTAGCTGGTTCTCCTGTGATGTCTGACCATGTTGGAGAGCCAGCAGTTATGTCTTGGGTATATTTGATGCTGGTTGAGTCAGTTAGGTAGAGGTAGGAACCAGCGCGAGTGAGATATAGGTTGGTTGAAGCTGACGAACGTTTGGATTCTGTTGCGTAGTGGAGAGAGAACTGGTTCTTAGTCCATACATCAACACCCTTTGATGTGTAGAAACGTGCTTCATCTGATTCAGGGCGGTCGTAGTACCGCTGCCCTGCACCCTTATGCCATGACATGCCTGACCGTAGCCAGACGTACTCACGGTTAAGGGAGTCTTCAGAAGATCGTGATGCAGTGTCAGCCTGGGTGCGGGTTAGCGGAGTTGTAGATAGCCCCCCTGCGCGAAAATCTGGGTGAGTGCGGTCGAGTAGAAACCCCATACCGTTGATAGCAATGTCGTATTTATCTGGTACTTCTGAAGTAGTACCAGATGTCCCTGAGTAAAAGGGGAACGAGAAAGGCTGGGCAAAGGTATACGTCATGTAAATTTGTACCTGTTAGATCGTTGTGGGTACATACGGACAAGACGAGTGCGTTCTTGGTCAAGGCGTTCTGAGTAGCGGTTGAGTAGGCCACGGTAGGAAGCAAGGATGGATTGGCTAGGAACTTCTTCGCTACGGCGTGGGTCTTTCTGAGAAGCCATGTCATTACGAGGTATTTCCCTACCCATAATCATGCCAATAGCAGCACCAAGTTCAAGTAGTTCTACTGCTTCAGTATGGATACCAGAGACTGTTTCAACAACATCAGAGCCGGAAGCAAGGGTGGTAAACCCTGCACGATAACGAATCCGCATTGGGTAGCCGGTCTGTGCTAGTTCGTCGATGAGAATGGCGTTACCAGAAGGGAAGTCGGTTGTTGGCATACCGCGTGCAACTTCGTAGTCGCGGATAAGTCGCCAATCCCCTTCTAATGTTGGATATTGGATACGGATTTCATACACATCTATAAGGTCAGTGATGGAAGTTATGTCGTAACCACGGATAGCTGCGTCGTAGTCAATGTCAAGCGAACGAATACGAAACACACCTTTACCAGACAGCGCCTTTAATTCGTTGTTGATTTCAGTTAGGACAACATGACGGTAGAACCGTGGCCCAACTGTTACAGCGTCGTCGGCTGTATGGGAGGCAGCGGTAGAACCTTTGAAGCCACGGATACAGTCAGTGATGGTTCGTGTGGTGGTGTCTATGTCAAGAACATAGATAATCTCAGTACCGATTTCTATTTCTTGGTTTATCTGGATGCCGCGTAAGGCAGCAGACATAACAATGGTTGTTACTGAGGAGTTAATACTGCTAGCTAATTTGTTGTATTCCTCGCGGGTGTTGCCCTTGAGGTGGTAGAGGGCTTTGTCAATAACGTTGGTAGCGGTTGAAGTCATTACGCATTACTCGATTCTTTAGCCTGGATATTGGCTACGGCAGTGTTGTTTTCTGCAACGATAGAGGTGATGTCCTTGGCTACTTGTAGTTCGTTCTTAGGAATAAGTTCACCCTGAGTGATTTCGAGTGAGTCGGTTGCGTCGCGGGCAAGGTCTGCCGCGCCATCAATACGTTGTGGTTGTAGCCCCTGTCGTCGCAGCTCGCGGTAGGCAGGCATGTCCTTCTCCCATTCCTTTTCGCGGGCGAGGGATTGTTTCAGGTGCGACGAAGACTGGGTGGTTAGGGCAGAAGGAGCCACCGACACAGATAGCCAATGGTCGCGGTTTGTTGGGCAACAACCTCTAGTACAACTCATCCTTGTTCCTCATCTACGTCAACCGTGTACCCAGCAGAAACCAGAGCATCAGCTTCCCGCTGGGTCACGATGTTCCTTGTGCCCAGTCTAAACACTTTAAGAACTGTGTCTGAGGACGTTGGGCGGGTCGTAATGGTGTAGTTAGAAAGGAGGAAAATGTTGGCCCCGCGCAGCTCACCTTGGTAGTGGCGGAACAGACGCTGAGAGGATTCAGGAACTGGTTTGTAACGATCGGACGAACCATTGGGCAGGTAGATAGATGGGTTACGAAGGGCAGCAGTACCTATAAAGACGTAGTGAAGGTCAATGTCACCAATGGCTGTGGTGATTGGGATGGCTGTGGGGTTGACATTGGTTGTGAGAGATAGAGAAGGGCTAGGGACAGTAGAAGTGATGTCAACGGGGGTGACAGTGGCAGTTAATTCAGGCAGGGCAGTGCCGGAGATAGCAGTGGTCATATCAATAACGGTGACGGTTGGCGAGACAGAGGTTGTTACTGTATGACCACTGAGAGTGGTTGTTATTGTAATTGCAGATGGGTACACAGAAGCACTGGAAGGAGGAGCAACAACTGTTCCGTTTAGGAGCAGAAGAAGCGTCATTGCTTAGTCCTTTTCATTTCATTCCTGCTTTACAGATACGGCGGTTTGCGGAACTTGACCCAAACAAACGGCATCGGGCCTGCGTCAATAACAGGTGTAGCCGAAGCAGGACAAGCCCCCGTAACGCCAGTTTCTGCGTAGAACGGGTCGAACGAGGTAGAGGTGTCGATAGTTGAACGGTACACAGGCGATAGTGGAATCCAGGCCGTGTTACCTGCCGTTCTCACACCGCCAGCGGTTGTGCCCTGATTAACAACCGAAACCCAGTAAAGCCCAGGTTCTAAGACAACGTGAGTAGCAACCTCTTGTGCGGTTGTAGTTGAGGTGGTCGCCGTTGTACCTATTTCTCTAATTAAGGTTGAGGGAATTGAACGGTTGATGCCAGGTGCGTACAGACCGAAGCGTGCATTGGTTGCTGTACCAGCAGAGGTTCCAGTCACAATTCCAACCGAAGTAAGAATACAACGTTCGGGAACAAAGATCGGGAAATACCATTGTTTGTCTTTGGTGAAAGTCGTGTTGGCTGTAATCGCTGCATTGACAGGGTGCTGGTAATACCAGTTATCGGTTACACCAAAAAGTGCAACGTGTTCATCTTGAGATGAAGCGGAAACCACCGCTGCATTTTCGTAAGTGTCATACCCGATTGTTGCATCACCAAAAGCATCGTAAATAATTGAGGCACGAACTGCATGACCAAGAGCGTTGGGGTGAACACGGTCGGTGGACATCCAAGAATAATCAACGAGTTGTGTTGCGGCGGTCAGCGTCGTGTGGTTTTGGCGAGTCGTCGAATCGAAACCTCTATAAACTTCAACTTCACAAGTGCCGTTGCCGTTATTCGTAACGGTTGTAACAAGCATGTCCTCGCCGTAACGAGTCATTACCCAACCCGTTCCCATAGCTAGAAACGTTGTTATGTCATTTGGCGTCATGGTGTAGGTGTGAAGCCCTACCGAGTCAGAAGAAGGCATTGAATCATTTGGGTATGCCCCACGAGCATAGAACGCAGCATCAACGTCAGCGATCTGTACTCGGTCGTCGAACTCAGCAACGATTGTTTCGGTGTCGGTATTCAGATTGTCGTATTGGTCGGCGGAAACGTAGATGTAGCTGACTAATCCCGACGCTAACCACCGTGTCATATTTTCTACAACGGCGGGTGACGGTTGATTAGATTCAAGCCATACAGCATCAAACTGAGCGATCGTGTGGGTGTCGGAAGCAACTATGCCGGATAATGTGGCGCGAATTGTTTTGCCAGCGTCAGCAGAGGTGCAAACGAATCGCTTAACAACACAAACTTGCGACCCTGCGAAGCCTTGAGATTGAAGGTTTGTAGTGCCTGTGATTGTTGCGTTTGCCCCATCGGTAGACCAAGTGGCGATTAAGCCTGAATCCATCATGGTTATATATTCGTTGGCAGCGTGAGTCGTTTTTGTCGTGCCGTTGAAGCCGCGAGTGACTGTCCAAGAACTTGTTCCCTGGCCTGCCGTAACAAGCATTTCTTCTGACGAACCAGACATTTTGATACGGAAATTGCCGGACGCTGGAAACGTTGTTGCTCCGTCATTGACCGTTATTGCCGTTGTAACATCCGTGTTGTTCATGGATGCTGTTGTTAGGTATGTCAATCCGTTCATCTGCGACACGAACGAAACGGCTATCGTGCCACCGGCAAATTGGGATGGGATAGTGAACTCAACATAATCAGTATTGGTAGCTGTTGATTTTCTGAACGGGCCTGATGCACCTGACAATGTGGCTGATGATGGATTGACTGTTTGGTCTGACCAGGTGCCAGAAAATGTCAAAGACGTAGACCAGGCAGCAGCGGCAGCGGTGTCGTAGTAGCTACCGAACTCTCGACCGCTTCGGTGTTTTGAGAGTACGCCACGCAATGCGTGTTTCCAGGCATTACGTGTTTGGGCGTGGCCCAGTGTTGTGCCTGCTAACGACCCGTAAATTGCTGCATCATTTATTCCATGAGAAATAAGGAGAGGCCACGGTTGTTGTAGAACTGGTGAAGCTGGAATTGTGCTTGTAACGTCACCAAAGTTGCGTGAAGAATATGGGCCAAGAAATGCGAACGCTCCCGCCCAGCCAGAGTAGGGGGAGTCAAAAGCTGATCGTGTTTTAGCTAGGTAAGAACCTGCGGTAGCAATCGGTTTTAGGTTTGTTTCGGGAATTTGCAACATGGCGGCAAGACGACCCATGAATCCTTGACGTTGGAAACGTGGCGTGCCTGTTGTGGCAACACCGATACCAGCAGTCCAGGAATGGCCTACATAGCAAAGCCCTGAAAGAGATAGCGCACCTGCGCCAATGTTGTTTAAGGATGTCCTTGCATCGGCTACGTCAGAAAGATTGTTTGTAGGGTCTAAACCAGAAGATGAGATATTTAGTTCAGCCATGTCTGCCCCTTATACATATTGCACATCGAACCAACAGTCAGCAGAGCCGATTGTTTTGGTTGGGCCTG
>ERZ1292625.3536-Hain-H41-01um-R1-3536-length-12568-cov-3_pt1 | contig 12568 bp, 16 predicted proteins | sample MGYA00564400_ERZ1292625 | MGnify/ENA primary metagenome ERZ1292625 (study PRJEB36523, sample SAMEA6512639) | groundwater metagenome | collected 2019-01-08 | study: AquaDiva: Metagenomics assemblies of 32 groundwater samples
TTCATCGATTATTGTATTTATTGAAGTATCTTCTCCATAACCAATAGTAGAATCGTTAACTGTAAAAATATTGTATTTTGATTCAGATACTTTTATAGAAGCAGATGAACCTCTTTCTGTACTAGTAAACATTATTGAATTAGCAACACCAGTTAAACCTTCTATAAAATTTTCAAGTCTAGATGTCCAACTAGTTGGAAGAGTAACTCCATATTCATAAAGAGTTCCAGTGTCTTTGTTAAATGCCCATTGATTTTTTGTAGGAGTTACAAGAGCAACTGTATCAAATAATCCAGTCGAAGCATTATAAGTTGCGATTTTATTAGCATTCGCAGATGTAAAATTTGTTCCAATAGTAATTGTACCAGTTTTGATAATATATTTTTTACTATCAAGCAAAGAATATTCCACGAACAAAGAAGCTTCTCTTCTGTACCATTTATCCGTAGATAACATTACAGCAGTAGTATCGGCTACTAAAGTTTGAGCAACAGGAGATAATAGAACCGTTCTGTATATTTGATCATTATTTAAATCAAGAGTATAATCATCGTTAACGAAAGCAACAGTTGTAAAACTTGTAGCTACATCGGTAGCGGTAATATATAAAGTTGTATTTCTAAAAGAATGAGTGCCAACACTCAAAGCAGTTACTGTTTGAAAAGTAGTTGTGTATAATCTTTTTCCAACAGCTCCACCAGTATATGGATCAACTAAATATGTTCCAGCGACACCAGTCGCAGGAGCGCCCCAACCAGTAGCGTTAACTATTTGTCTAAATTGAGTAGTTGAACTAACAAAATAACTATTATCAGGTAACGCAGTAAGAGTTCCTTGTCCAGCACCATCAACAACTTCAAGTGAATTTGTTTCAGTTACAGTAACAGAGTTTCTTTGCTCTACTATATAAGTTCCAGCAGGTTTTTTAGTAAAAGTAGTAGCGCCAAAAACAACTACATCACCAGCGACAACCGCTAATGATCCGGCAGTTAGTGTTCCAGCGTCAGATAATTTATAATGATCGCCAGTAACAGGGGATGCTGCGTTTATATTTGCAACAGTTTCAGTCACTAAATCAGTTATAGTTCCATCAGACGCACCGACCAAAATTTGATCAGCTACCAAACCGTCCACTACAACATAATCTAAATCATAATCAACTCTTAGTTGAGCTTCGATATCGCCTAACCAAGAAGCCATACCAAATAATTTTGCATCGTATACGTTTGAACCAGCATCTTTAAGATGTTTAAAAGCAGCAACTATCCAAGCAACCGCGAAGTTAGCATAAGTACCAGCAGTAACATCAGAAGTTAAAGTCAAAAATTGACATCCAACATCGTCACCGACTCTGTAAAAATATTCAGTAGTTGTATTTCCAGTATTTTTTACGGAAATAATTGTTCCACTTGTATAGCTTGTATTAGTATCTAATACATCTGTAATAAGTATACCTTTATCAGAAGGAGTTAACTCAACAAACACATCTACTAAAACAGTACCAGGATTTGTAAAAACTTCGAATATTAAGTGCATTAAATTATTTTGAAGACCAGTATCAGTCTCGTCATATATAGTAACTTGTAAATCTTTTACATTTAAATTACCGACTAATCTAGCAGCTTCATCAGGAAGATATAAATCAAGAAAAGCTTTTCTTGCGTCTTTTGCAACGCGAGTAAACCAAGCTCGAGATGAATTACGAAGATGATATTCTAACGCTAATCCAGAAGAATCTCTAGAAGCATTAGCGTCAAGTGCTTCGCCGAATAATGATATTTTTTGTTGTTCGCCTAAGTCAATAAAAGTCGGAGTATTTAATGGACCCCATTTTGCGGCACCAATAGAACATGCGATAGTTCCAGTAGGTGGAGCAACAAACTGCTTTTCAGCTGTTTGCTCATATTTAAAACCTTTACCTTTTATGTCTGATACAGTGCCTGCCATTTATATACCTCTTTTAATATTGCTTAATGTTTATAAAACCACTATCTTGCATACTTTGCATTTGTCCAGTGGGAGTTTTTAAATTTTTAAAAATCTTTTTTTCTTTTTTAAGTAAAATATGTTCTTTGCCTTCGACAATGATTTTAACCGGCTGATAAAGTTTATTTCTTATTTCAATCATTTTAACTATTTCCCTTTTAAATATATTTTAGAATAATTTTTATTTTTTAGAAAAAATTTACGGTGTAGGCACAGAATCAGCAATATCTACAACAATATGTCCATCTTCTGTCTCTTCTACAAAATCGTATCCAATTTCCGTCACATTATTACCATCAGAACTTTCTCCTTTACTAGTATCAATGAAATAAACACTTTTAATAGCTGGATATTCTCTTGTAGGATATGGAACAATGGATTGCCCATGAACAGTAAACTGAGTTCTCATTACATCCCTAGTTTCTTTTTCATCTAAACCTTCTAATTCACTTTCGTCAGCCATATTAGATTCCAATTTTAATGGCATGAAAATATAATCTTCGTTATCTGGATTAGTTGGATCTTTATAGATTAAAGATATTTCACCTCTAGGAAATAATGTATAAATTTGATATAAAACATGTTCTCTTTCTTTTACACCTTCAGTATAAAGATAAAACTGATAAGTTAAATCAAATTGCATAGGCGGTCTTTGAACGTGAGCAACAGCTTTTTCTTTATCAACATAAAAAGTTCTGGCTCCAGTCGGTTCTTTATCAGTTCTTCTCTCCCAGTCGATTGCAACGAAATTTAATACTGGTAATTTCATCATACCATTATGACGTTTTAAAAAACTTCTGAATGCTGCTCTAGGAGTTCCATATATTACTTGAAGTTTTCTTAATTGATTATAATTTTCATTATTTATTGTCTTTCCATCATCACTTACTTCAGTTTTTATATCATCAATTCTATATGATTTTATTTGTTTAAAATATTTTGCTATTTGTACAAAATATTCTCTGAATAAAAAATATGGAGCGAACGCAACGCTGTCTTGATTATTTTCTGGAATTATTGGAGCAGCGGGCATCTTATCCTATATTTTTGACGAACGATGGATTTCTTTTTAAGAATTCATTTTTAAATCTTATATAAATATTATTAGCATTCATGTAATGTTCACCGTCCGGCATATCCTTGCCAGAATTTTGATTTCTGTATAAATGTTTTGCCGCTTTTATTAATTCATTTCCCATACCTGTCCAAGTGCCTGCGCCGGAAGATTGCGCAACCGCTAATACAGTTTCAAAATCATCAGCATAATCTACCGATATAATATTGTCAGTTATATTTAAAACAGGATGAACTGAGATTTTAGAATGATATTTTTTATCATTAGTAATAGTTATAATAGTAATAGTACTAAACTCTTCGAAATAATCATCGAATATTTCTTTAGCTAAAACGTAAGTATCATCTAAAGATTTTTTTTCTGAATCTTTAATAAATTTTTCTAATGTTAAGTTTAAATGATCGAATTCTTTTTTATCAATGCTGACATTGATATTAAACATTAAACTTCTTGTTTATCTCTATAACCGGTTTTATTTTCAGAACTAGCTATTTTTCCTTCAAAAACTTCTTTTATTTTTTGAGGAGCAAACTGCAAATAATCTTCGATTGTCTTATCGCCACTCAAAGCTTTATTAACATGCATTTCGATTTTTTTAGCTTCTTCTGGTCTATATAAAAACATTCCGCTTTTAAATTGAACCGGAAATACTCGCGTAATTTTATTTACATCTATCGCTGGATTAATTTTCCACTTAGTTCCATCTTTATACATCCACAAATCTCTTAAAACAGAAAGATTAGTTGACCACCAACCTCTATTTAAACGAGTATCAAATTTTTCTTTTTTACCAGCATATTCCCATAATAGATTTACCAATTTCATATATTCTAAACCGGTAGTATGAGTTGAAAGAAATTTTAATAATTTCCAAGATATCGTTTTTTTAGCTTGTTGCGGAAGTCTTGCTTGAAGTTGTTCTTCGTCATCTAATTTTTTAAGATCTTGAGGAGTGAGTTTATTATTTTTGATTTTAACTTCAGAAACAGATTTCGGAGTTTCTTCACCATAAGAAGAACCATCTTTGGCTTCTTCTATTGATTCATATTCTTCTAATAAAATTGAAACAAGTGATTTCTTCATTATACTTCCTCTTCGTCTTCTTCTTCAGGTTGTTCATCATCGTCATCGGAAGTTTCTTCTTCTTTAGTTGCATATTTAGCAACTATTGCATCAACATTTTCCATGAATGAGACGAATTCTTCTTCATCTAAGTTTTCATGAGCAACTTCGATAACGTGTTCGATTAATTTTACTTTTTCTTCGTCACTTAAATCTTCGACATTAATATCTTCAATATCTGTTTCTTCTGTTTCATCGTCATCATCTTCAGTTTCGTCTTCTGTTTCATCTTCGTCATCGTCTTCGTTAATACCGGTTACATCGTCGTCAGTTTCTTCTTCGAATTCTTTTTCTTCTTTGCTTTCATTGTATTTCGGAGAAGCTTCCATTTTTTTCTTCCATTTGTTAGCTTCAGCTTTATTACCAGCTTTCATGGCTTGATCATAAAGTTTTTTATAACTTTCTGTTATTGGTTCTTTTTTATTAGAAAATTCATTTTCTAAATATTGTTCTATTGCACTTGATATACTCATTTATTATTTTCCTCCGAAATCTTAAAATATATTTCCTTATATTTAATCTAATTTTAAATAATTTTTTATGTATTCAGGGATGTCAGTCATCGCAGTCTGTTGAGCATTGATTATAGCATTCATATACATATAATTATATAAATCAGTAGGAAGAACAGAACCCACATCATAAAATGTATGATTTTGAGGTTGTCCTTGTTCCATATATGTGATTCTAAATACATCACCCTCTTTAGGATGTTCACCAAGTCGAGCAATAATATCACTTAGATTAACAATTAAATTAATTTCTTCTGTTTGAGAAACCCCAAGTTTTTCCAATTCCTGAATAACAGCGCTAATTTCAACATAACCATAAATCTTTACAGGCTCTCTAAATATTCTAGTCGTTCCTTCGGCGCCACCACTTAATTTATCATATTCATCTAAATTAGGCAACGTCTTATCTAAAGCATGACTAAACCAAATAATATCCGGTGAAATAAATTCAAATGCTTCTTGAATAATAGAATTTGCTAATTCATATTCAGGACTTATTGGATCAAATACTTTATAATTTTTTGCTCTTTCAAACATAAATTATCTTCTATTAAAATCAGTATACTCAGATCCAATTGATATCAATTTATTAAAAAAATCTTGATCAAATTTTACACTAGATATAGAATTTTGCATACTTTTTAAATTATCTTTTGCGCTTATATCATTTGAGTTAACTATTTGCATAACTTTTCTCAAAGATTGATCTAAACTTAAATCGTTGAAAAGACCAGAAATCATAGCGGTTATTTTTTTCTCGTTATTAGATCCACCAGTAGGATGCAATAATGGTTTATATGAAGTGTTTTTTAATATATTAGATATATTTATTGCTCCGGTTTTAGGAGAATTTCCTGTTAATCTTTTGAAACTTCCTATAGAAAAAACATTTCCTAATTTTTTAAAAATACGTTTACCAGCATTAACACCGACTTTAGTTAACGCTCCGATATATTCATTATATTCATCTTCATTAATTAAACTCAGATCCTCAAGAATTACATTGTGAATATTAATATTTAATTTTATTCTTTTATTTTCGAATAATATAGTACTCTCAGTCACTTCTTTTGTATTTTTACCGAAATCTTCTTCTGGCTTATTTTCAGTTTTATCATCTTTGATATCTTGAGATTTTACTAAACCAGATATTTGAGTACTTGGTTTAATTATTTTTGTAGCTAATAATAATAAAACAGATTGAAGCGCATATCTTTTTAAAAGTCTAAGTGAATCAGCAGATTTTCCAACTCCTAGAATTTTCGCTGGTCCTTTTAATCCAGGAGTAATAAATCCTCCCTTTGTACTTCCTATAGGTCCATGCATCTTCGCAAATTTTAATGCGTTACTTGTCATAGCGTCTAATTGTCCAGATCTTGGTTGTATATATGTATAAATTGCGTAAATTAAATTACTAAAAAAATTCTGTCTTTCGTTAGGATTAGATCCTTTCTTGAATCTTTCTTCTTCTGTCTCTTCATCATCTCCGTTTTCTTCAAAGAACCCGTGATTTTTTAAGAGCTCGTGCTCGTAATATTTAATCCAATTGCTATTCATTATAATTGCATAAGTGGAAGCGGTCTCATTCGTGTCATTAATTCTTCGTCTAATTTATCAACCATAGCTTGACCTTCAGACACTTGTTCTGCTCCGTCTAATTGTAAACTTCCGCCAGCTTGAAGACTAGTTAATTTTCTTCTAACATTACCTAAAATTATTTTAGCTAATCCTAAAGAGTATTTTTTTATCCATGGTTCTTGTTCACAGTCTTTTAACTCAGGTACTTTTCCGTATAATATTCCAACTTGAGTAAAATCAGCTTCTTGAGGATGAAGAACTATTTCGTCATTAACGATATCCCAGTGTCTATGAATTTGAAGAACTTTTTTAATATCTTCTAATTCTTGTAAATATAAATAATATTTTGCTACATCGAATTCAGCTAATAAACTATCTTGAACGTCAGACGGAAAAACAAAACCAAGTTTCATAGTAGAAGAATCTAAACCACCAATTCCTTGGTTGATAGAATCTCCTTCAAAGATGACATCAACAATATTTCTTTTAGATATATGAGATGGAATTTTAACAATATTATTGTCATCAACATTAACAACTTCAAGACCATAATCATGAGCATCATAATGATAAAACTTTTGAACAGCTTCTATACAACAAACAGTAAGATGTTCGTCAGTCAATTCTATTTTAATTAAAGGCCAACCAAGATTATATAATATATAATTTTTTAATCCTTGAAAAGCTTTTCCATATTTAGGATTGTGTACGTCTTGATCAACTATACCAGAGCTCATTTATTTTTTTTCTACTTGACAATCGCCTTCACATTTATCACAAGTTCTTTCTGGTCCACCTTTAGGATTTTCTAAAGTTCCTGATCCACGACATTTATCACATTTAACCATGATAACTTTCTTATTTTTAGTTGCTGCTTCTTCTAAATATTCTTTAAACTCTTTCATGTTATGCTCCTTGTACTTCAAATCCACCAATTCTTATTAATTGCGAAATCATACCAACGATCTCATCAAGCGCAGTTTCTTTAATTCCTTCTGCGGCTAATTTAGCTTTATATTCAGGATGAGCATTCATTAATTGACGAGCCAATTTTTGTAAATTGTTTATTGTCTGATGAGAACCAGGAGTCTTATCTACTTGTTCAGATCTAACCAAAGCTTTCAATTGTTGACGGAATTTTTTATCGATATGTAAAGCTTTTTTGATATTTTGTTTTGTTTTATTTTTATACTTATCAATTATTTTCTGAGCTTCGGATCTTCCTTCACCTTTTAAAACTTTATTGAAATAAGAATAAAGAGATTTATATTTATCTCCTGATTGCAGCTTATCGGATAGAGTTGGCCATACTAATCTTTCGTTTCCAGAATATTTCTTAATATGTTTCATAGCTAGTTTAACATCTGGATCATCACTAATAACGTCCAGTTGCACTGATTTACGCAAAAGATAGTCGAACACATCATTGATCGACTCATTGTTTGAGTAAGCATGTGCTCCCTTTAAAACCAATCTCTTCCCTGTCTTCTCGAATATTTTATCAAGAACAAATTTAATACTAGCAATTAAAACTTTTAATTCAGAATCTTCTAACTCATAAGCTAGTTTTCCTTTATATCCACTTTCTTTTCTGATAAATTGAGTGTAGTTATTAGCAATATCAATAATATCAAAAATCATACTTTTTAATTCTTTAGCTAATTGAGTTGGAGTAGAAATTCCTTTCATAAATTCAGGATTTTCAGCAACATCGAATATTAAATACATAATATCATCTATAGTTAATGGAACGTTGCCAGGTAACTTTGATGCTCCTCTTTTAGTTAAGTTCATTAAAGCGACTGTAGCTTTTTTAAAGAATTCGGTTTTGTCTCCAAAATCTAAAGAACGTTGTTGTCCGTTCAGTTCGTAAAATCCTCTTTCAAAAATATTTTCTATTTGTCCGCTTTTTCCAGAACGAGCTTCGAAAATATTATATAAAGCTTCATCTAATTTTTTATTATTAATATTAATTTGAGGTTCGAATATATCCATTTTTCATTTTCCTTAAATTATATTTCGAAAATAAATAAAAAAAAAGGGAGTAAAAACTCCCTTTTATAAAGTCCTATTTTAAATTGTTGGATTATGGACCGTAACTTCCAACTAAACTTCCAGGATTAAATCCAGATGTACTAGCCACATTAAGTCTAGCATATTGGAATTGTCCGCGGTAAATTAAATTCTCGTTTACATTACCAGTTTCAGGATTGAAATCACGATAAGTCTTCGCATATCTTGTGAAGAAAATCTTGATTGGATCACCAGTTAACTGATTGTGCATTGTAGGAGTTGCTGTTACTGGAAGATATGGGCAGTGAAGATAACCTGTGTCCAAGTTACCAGTACCTTTATATCCAATTAACAATTCACCTTGAGGATATTGCACATCATTGTAGAATTTAAGTCTTCCAAGATTTCCTTGAAACGCTAAGTTTCTACCATCAGCGCTAACACCACTTCCTACGAAACCACCAACTCTATCAAGAAATGATAAAGTTACAGGGTTTCCTACGATGAAGTTACCTCTTCCTAATCTACCAACATTCCAGATTACGTTAGCAATACGATTGATTCTATCCAAAAGAATTTTGTGAGAATCATCATAGTTACCAATCGGCGTAATTACGCTGCCATAATCTGCAGAATAATCTAAAGTATCATAGATAGCTGCCATTTTACGAACGTCATCAACGATTTCTCTGTTAATACCATTAGTAATATCAAGTTTCATCATGTTTACCATCTCGCTTTCAAGATCGATAGCATGAAGTGTTTTGATATCATAAGCTGCATCAAGAGTGAAACGTCCTCTGATTTGTCTTTTGATAAGTTTTACAGTTTGATCTGTAATTTTAAATCCGTATTCAGGCATATTTACGTTGCCTTCGAAATTTGATTCATATATCAAGTATACGTTAGTTGCCGGAGTTATTGAAAGTCCGCTTCTGTTATATACATTTAAACCAGGCGAAGTACTAGGTGTCGCAATTTTAGCAACTGCTAATTCTGCGACTGCTGATCCAATAGTTGTATTTGCTGCAATGTTTGAGCCAAGATTAGCAGCATCGCCAAAAACTAATGTTCCTGCGACATCACCAGATCCATAATATGCTGCGTTAAATCTAACTGCATCAGTTATTCTACCTTTAGTAGCGCCAGTTGTTGATACTCTTACCAACAAAGCTGTATTAGCAACAACATAAGATGCTTTAGGAGTTACACCGTGAGCTTCATCATCTGTTCCATTATTTGCCCAACTAAAAGCTTTGATCACTGCGTCATCAGCGACAGCTGCGACCGCAACAACTTCTTTTAATTGATTTGAAGAATAATCAAAAGGATCTTGACTTATAGAACCAGTCGTAGCAGGAGTATCCCATACGTCGTCGCCTTTAGTAGTCAAACCTTTTGTAGTATTGCGTTCCCATGTCATTGTAAAAATTGGTGCTCTAGGAGTAGGCATTGCTTGCATACCAACTAGTTCTGCTCCAATAATTTCCGGAATAACACGTCTGATCAAACCGATAAGTGCAAGGTTAACCCCTGTAAAATCTCCAGTTTGAACTTGATCTTCTGCCACTAGGACAGGATTTTTGTTAAGCCACTTGTAGTAGTTTTCCAAAACAATAGCGCAGTTACGTGCCATTGACTCGGATTTGATACCACCATCAGCTTCTAGAGCCACGTGCCATCTATTCATTAGATCAGACTCTAGTTTTTTTCTTTCATTAAATGCTTCGTTATTACCGTACATAATAATTTCCTTTTCTCCTTATTTTATTGAGCTTGTCTTGATCTTAGTAACCATCCAAGAGCTTCAGCCGCTGGTCCTTTTAAACCAAGTTTATCTAAACCTAATATCGTGGTACTTTCATCAATTTGCTCTTTTTCTTCTCCATCTTCATCTTTCGATTCTGATGCTACGACGTTATCTGCAGGTTTTTCGTCTGCATCGTCGTTATTCAAGGCCTCTTTTTCCTTTTTTAGTTTTCCGAATTTTCTTCCACTTCCGGTAGAAACTTCTTCGTTTTTTATAATCTCTGCGATTGCAGAAAATCTATCATAGATTTCATCTTCTTCTTTCGCACCTTCCAAAAATTCACGAATTGTTTGTTGATGAGATTCATTAAATCCTTTTATAAGATCATTAATAATTTCTTTTTTACCTAAAACTTTTGTTTCAGTTTTAAGATTTTCGTTTTCTTTTGAAAGTTCATCTATTTTTTTATGAAGCGCTTCATTGTCTTCGTTAACATTAATAAGTTTCATTGCTTCAGATACTTGAATCAAAGCTTTATATTCTTTTGATTCATAGAAATCGGCTTTAACTCTTTCTTCAATTTCTTTATATAAATCCTCTAGAGCGGATGCCATTTTTCTTGTATCTTCTTTTTCCTTATCTTCTACCATTAATAATGCTGCGGCTTCACAATCTTCTTTAAGTTTGTCTGCTGCCAATTGTACATTTTCAGGTGAATATAATTCATTGTTATTTTTTGTTTCTTCTAACTCTTCGTTCAAAGCTTGCATTTCTTCTTCATACTCTGCAACAACACTTGCGCGAACTTTTTCTTTCACTGCTTCAAAAAAACTACGAAGGCCTTTTTCTTGTTCTTCTCCGAATTCTAATCCTTCGAAGACTTTAAGTATTTCTTTAATATCCATACTATTCTTTTCCTCCGTTTATTTATATTTCCAAATATAAATAAATTTTAAATTTTTTTTAATACCCGCCATTCTTCATTAATTGAACTTCTTTTATTAAGTCCATTAATTTAGCTAAAACAATATCAAATTGCGGGTTAGAAGATGGCATCGGAGATACTGCGATAGTATCTCTCATATTATCAATTCCACATTCTAGTATTTGTATCGCTTCTTCCATTGTCGTTTTTGGTTTTTTGTTTTTCTTTGTAGTTTTATGTGATTTGAAGTTTGTGTTATTAGAAATACCACAACCTTCAGAAATATAATTATCTAGTATTTCACTTATTTCTTTCATGATTTATTTTCCTTTATTACACAAATCTTATTTCTTTTCTAAAAATAATATATTATAACTTATTTTATCTTTCGCCCAGTTAGAGCTTAATCGTGATATAGTTTTATTGAATTTTTTTAAAATATCATCCTCGATTTTTGCTCTAATTCCGCCTATATTTCTTTTGATTTTATCTGCATCAGAACTTTTAGAAAAATCTATAGTAATAGTTCGTGGACCTGTTTTATACACTATCGCATCATCGTCAACAGTAAAAAGCCAGTCATCCACATCTTCAATTTCTTTTTCAATATTCATTTTACCGACGGTTGCAACTTTTTTATAATCACCTTGTAAAGCCATTTCTAAATACTCTTTAAACTCTTTCATTATAAATATCCTCTAACACAGACCAAAGTTTTCTTCCACGATAAGATGGTCTTTCGTTTTGTTGTATCATCAGCATTTGCTCTTCTACTATAGTTTCTAGAATAGAATTATAATTAGACGGATCAGAAACATAATCGTATGTTACCATATTATAATCTTCTGGTACCATTAAAAATCCTTGAGCAGTTTGAAGTGGCTTTCCACCTAAACCTCTAGATGATACACCCGGCTTCCAATTTCTTCTGACTAATCCACCAAGAGTAGCACCATATTGATTTTCTTCAACTACTTCGGATTTGCCATATACGATATTACCATTCATTTCAAGATGAGTACATAAAGCACAAGCTCTTTCAAGAGAAACTCTCTGAGCTTTAATTAAATCTTTCTTTTCTATTCCTGGCAGCGGATGATCCAGTTCCATTGGACGTCCACCTCTAGATTCAATAATAGAAGAAAGTTTTTTTGTTTCTCTAGCTAATAAACTTTCAGTATACATTCTATTATTACGATTAGTAATATTAGCTTGCTGAAATTCACCTTCAAGTATTAATTTTTTTTTCTTAACTCCATTAGCATCTTCAGATATTACTTCTTCATGATATCCAAACGTTTGAGGAACGTGAGCAAAGCTCATATATGCTATCATTTCATTTTGCATTATTAATCTTTTTCTTTCCTACATTTAAGGCATTTATCTTTATCGTCTGGTATTTCTTTACCACATTTAATACAAAACTTTTCTTTTTTTAAATTTTTCTTTTTAATGCCATAATTATTATCTTTATGACTACGAAAATCTTGCATTTCTACCAAATATTCTTCGAACGTTTTCATATTAACTTAATTTGACAGAACCAAAATTAAAATTTCTTGAATCTCTTTCAGAAGCTGATTTAAAACCACCTTGTTTTGTTGGAT
>ERZ1292625.3537-Hain-H41-01um-R1-3537-length-12566-cov-7_pt1 | contig 12566 bp, 30 predicted proteins | sample MGYA00564400_ERZ1292625 | MGnify/ENA primary metagenome ERZ1292625 (study PRJEB36523, sample SAMEA6512639) | groundwater metagenome | collected 2019-01-08 | study: AquaDiva: Metagenomics assemblies of 32 groundwater samples
CAATAAGCAGTGAAACCTTCTTTCTTCGTTATCTCACCCATCTTACCATCTAACTTGTTAGGCTCAATAAGGCTTTTAAGATTCGAACGAAGTTTACGACCATCGTAAGTTACCACAATATCCGTATTAGTCTTCAACAATTTACCACCTACCGTATGAGCATATTGTCGAACATTGACAATTGCTTTTTTATCACAAAATTCGCAATTCATATTTACTCACTTTTGATTAGACATCAGTTAATTATACTGTAATATACAAAGACCAAAGTGTAGATACAAATTTACCTTTCTCTTAGTCTTTTATCATTCTTTTCTTCCAAGTAACCTGCTCGCATTAAACGAGTATAGTCAATACTGATTTTAACGAAGCCAAGACTTGCAAGTTGTATCAAATTCTCTTGAATATGAGCTTGTAAGTTTCTTTCTGCTTGTTCTTTATCTTTAATTCTTTGAGCGAGTTGTACTACAATATCCATATTAACTTTTCAATTTGTTAGTTTGTGAAATAGTTTAATTGTTACAATTTACAACGATTTATTTACAGATGCAAATTACTTATCAGTTGCAATTCTATGCAGTTTATTTAATTCTTTGAAAGTAGTTTCGCTCAATGAAACTTCTTTAGTAGGAAATATCAATTTCTCTTGTGGTGTATCTTTATACACTTTCATTACAAACATTCTATTGAATGTTACTCCATCTTCTTTAACGATAAACTTACTAACATAATTTCGTTGACCACTTGTTAATCTTACCCATTTCTGTTTGCACTTTAATACATTTTGTGCAACAATTTTTTCTTGCATATTCATAAAACCTACTCACTTTGTTAATTATTGAAAAACTGAATTTCATACAATTTACAAAGAAAAATAAATAGATGCAAACATCAATACACAACTGCGGACTCACTCCGATACATGTCGAATCATTCCGCATATTAACATATAAAAATAAAGGTAGATAATTTCGGATGTGTATCCATCTATCAGCTACTGATAGTTAATAGTAACAAGCCATGCGAACTTATTACTAAGACAGATGTATATCCTACTCTTATCTACCTTTAAAATTTTTAAAGATTACTTTAGACACTTATTCGTACAAACCCGGTGTTAACTCTACCCATTCTCCATTATCTTCATGTTGTTCACTTATCTCATGTACAACAACCGTAGCAGAAGATATTAAAAGCATTGCATCAAACTCATCTAATGCTTTTCTTTCTGCTTCTTTTTGATTTTCTACCTCTACTGTATAAGTGAGAGGTAACACCATAGTAACTCTAAATTTTTTCATATAAATCTTTCAAATTGTTACAAACTTTCATTGTTACAATTTACAACAATTAACTTCAAGATGCAAATGTCATTAACGACTTTACAGCACCATGAACATCTTTTGGCTTTACCTCAAGTGTTTTATTTTTCTTTGTAGAATGAATAATAAAAACACCTTTACCTTGCTCTATCTTAAAATTCTTTGATATAGGTAATCTGCCAATAAGTGATTTAAGACTTTTCATAATAACCTTTGTTAAGTGGAATAATTAGTTGTTTAACAACACAATATACATAGAATAATTTTTAGATGCAAATTACTCAATTACAAAGTATGCTTCACCCTCTTCAAGATACAAATTACTTTTTACGAGGATAGACATTAATGATTATAGCATAAGAGGGTTCATATATAAATCCATTTGTACAATGAGAACAAAGAACCGGAATCTCTCTTTCTAATTTTTCCACAATAGAAGTTAAACCACCCTCTATATGAACTGAGAATCTACTTGTTACTACTATTCTATTTATTTCAGAAGGTTTATGTCCATAACATACTACCTTATATCTTGTAAACTTCTTTAGTTTATCTTTATATACCTGATAGAGAGTAAGGTTGCAATACTTTTTAAGTATCTCACGGAGTATTTTTGTATATTGCATAATCGTTTAATTTGTTAGTTTGTACAAATTCATTTGTTACAATTTACATAGAATTAATTGTAGATGCAAATTACTACTATACGATGTCAAGTTGTTCTACATATTGGTAAGCAACTGACGAAGTATAACAAATCGTCTATATCTTTGTGCCGATATCTCGGTGTTGATACGAATTGTAAATTACTTTGTATCGAGTATAATCATTTTACTATTACATATTTTCAATTTCAAAACCCTCAAAGCGAATCAATGCTCGCTTGTAACATTAAGTCGCGAAATAGTGGCAGTGAAAATCGTTTAGACTAGTTCTGGGTGAGGAAGGACACCTTGTCTACTTCTGCTCTACTTCTGCTCTACTTCTGCTCTACTTCTGCTCTACTTCTATCTTCCCTCTTACCTATCTCTTCTTTATCTTTTTACCATCCAACCTATCTAATATCTATCTTTCTACAAAATTTTTGGTGAGTTTTGACGACTTTTTAAACCGTTTAAAAATCGATATTATCTATAACTTTTGTAAACCTTCTTAATATAAATAGATTCATCCTTTACTAACTCAGTATGTATTTCATCCCAAAATACAGATCCATCCTCTGTCTTAGTCCAAATAAAGGCAAAGAGGATAAAATCAGATTTAGAATCTTTAATACTTGGATAAATTTCTTCATCTAATTTTACTGCTTTTAAGAGTTTATCTTTATAAGGTGCTTCACTAAAATGCTTTTCTATAAATTCTTTATTAGTCATTTTCTTTATCATGTAATTTTACATATATCTCACACCAAAATTTGGAACCTTCTTTTGTTTCAAGCCAACGAAAATTCATAATAAACTCAGATTTAAAAGTTACGGTTACCTGTTCTTTTAATCTACCTCTATAAACCTTTAATAAATTGGGTTTATATTTAGCTCTACTGAAATATTTTTCTATAAATTGTTTATTAGTCATACTGTTAATTTACAAAGATTATTTATTAGATTCAAATTCCGTTATTTTATATTTCTTTAAAACTTTATCCACATCTTCTTCTTTACACTCAATCATCCAGCTTATTAGTCCGTAAGAATAAAGCCATATACATTTCTTACCTTCTGATGTGCTATTATTTATGTGGGTATATCTTAATTCGCTTGTTTCTTCTCGTTTATAATCTTTTAAAGACTACTTTTTACCTGGATTATGAGCAAACTTATAGACACATTAGTCATTTTTAACTCCATTTATTCCATCCTTTACACCTATCCAATAGGAATTATCTTTTAAGCTGTTAGAGATTATGAATGTGTCTATAAAATTATATATGTCTAATACAGACGATACTTCTTCGTCTTTTATAATTTCTAAGAGCTTAGTCTTTAATATACCCGTGAAATTATCTGCTATGTATTGCTTTATTGAAATTACATTCAGAGAACAATAGAAGTTTAACCAATAATCGTACCCTTCTCCTGTCTGACTCCAAATGAAAGACTCATATAACAAGAATTTATCTTTTCTTATATTACCTATCTGCCTTTGGTCTTTGTTTTGCTTCTTACAATTATTTAAAATCTGAGTCCTATATGGCTCTTCAAAATTTTCATTAGTGTATTGTTCAACTGTCATTGCTATTATTTATCCTTTCAACCTTTATTTTACCTTGTTACGATGTTTGTTATTGGTAACTTGATAATCGGTCATTACTTTAATTAAGGGTAAGTCACGAGTTTAATATCGGTTATCTCATCTGCTTTTTGTATAACTGTTTCTTTACCCCAACCACCTTTTTCCATATATAATTCTTATAATTTATTGTCTATTCTAATCCAATAGTCTAATCCCTCTGGACTCTCAGCCCAACTAAAGGCTGACTTTAAGAAATCAGTTACATAAATTTCTGTGTCTTCTAAAAATTTACAATTCTTAAAATATTTGTCTCTAATCTCTGGGCTAAGAAATTTATTTGCAAATTCTTTATGTGTCATTATTTAATCTTTATATTTGTTATATCTAATCTACATATTCCATTGTTTTGTTCTCGAAATCAAATCTCATACTTACCTCACCTATAAGTAATATCTGAACTTTTGGATGCTCTTCTAACTTGCCTTCTTTACATAAGATTCTTTTATATATTCCTTTTTCTATGAATTTCCTGTACTGAAGCGTATATCTATTAACACAAGTTAATTCAAAGCCTGTCTTATTATAGAAGACTTCTTGAGTTTCTTTACTTGTTGCCCATGCTTGAGACCGAACTTCGTAGCTTATATCTTCAAATAGTTTTATTTTTGCCATTTTTCTAATTCATCTCCAACCTAATATTTGCTGAACCTGATTTGCTGTATCTCTTGGATATCCTTCTCTTATACAGCCTAATAAAAATATTTGAGCTTGAAGCTTATCTTTGAATTGACTTAGAAAGCTAACAAGTACTCCATAGCCATCTTTAGTGGTTAAATCTTGCTTTGCCATTTCTAAAAGCTCTTTAATTTCTGGTCTAATTGAGTCAATAACTTGGTCAATAGCTATTTCTTCTTTGGTCTTAATCAATATGCTCATTTTTAATCTTCATAATATTCTGAAATATCTAAATATTTTCTACAAATATCAGCAGTTTCTTTCTGATTTTTTATTCTAGCAGCAGTATAAGCATAAGCAGCAGAAGTATAAGCATAAGCAGCAGAAGTATAAGCATAAGCAGCAGAAGCAGCAGCATAAGCAGAAGCAGCAGAAGAAGCAGCAGAAGCATCATAAGCAGCAGAAGCAGCAGCATAAGCAGCAGAAGCAGAAGCAGCAGAAGCAGCAGAAGCATCATAAGCAGCAGAAGCAGCAGCATCTAATTCTTCTCTTGTTATTTTACCTTCTCCGAAAGCTATTGCAGCATCTACTGCTTTAATACTTCTTTCATCTTTCATCAGATATCTTATCGTATTTACACAATGACCTTTTGCTAAAGTTAATTGACGAAGATTTTTTGAGTATAACTTATTGTACAACCACAAAAGCCAATCCCCTCTTTCACAAATATTCCAAATAACTTGTAAATCATACTTACACTCTTCAACAAATGGAATACTTTCACTACAAGCATTCCACTCATCAAGTTTTTCTTTTAATTTATCTTGTGTCATTCAAACCTTTCATATTATTTTCATTATCAATTTACTCAGAATTTTTGATAGATGCAATTTATTCTGGATATAAATAAAAATTCTTACTCTTTTATTTCTATCTGCAATCTTAATCCAATAATCAAAACCTTGGGGACTCTTAGACCAACTAAAGCTACTTCTTATAAAATTTTGCCATTCTGCATTTGTATTAGCATACTCAAATTTTATACGGTACCAAAGATAATTTGGTCTAACAGAAGCAAAATTTTCTATAAATTGTCTTTGTTCTTCAAATAACAAACATTCTAATGGTCTCATACATATTCTATATTTATTAAGAAATCTTTATCTAATCTTCCTTCACCTTTAAAGAAAGAATCTGAGATTTTCTGTTCTATGAGATGTAATAATCTTTGCTGAAAATTCTTACCTTGTTCTATTGTTCCAATTGGAATATATTCCGGACATAAAGGTAATCTTTTAACGCCACTTTCGCGAAGAAAGACATCAAAGGACCTGGTTTTCTTATCAACAACTTTAATTTGAAATATTCTCATCTTACTTCTTCATTTCTTTTCCTTAAACATTTCAATATAGTTTCTAGGTGACATACTCAATAAACCTGTTTTATTTGACATATACTCTACAAAATCATTAGGTTTAAGTATCTTAAAACCAAAGCGTTCATTTATAGCATTACAAACAAGCTTAAATTTCGTATGAATTTCTTCGTGTATTGCTTTATGAGCTAAATATGATTTAGCATTTCTTGCAGTGATTAAATCTTCAATGTCTAATTCTAAACCTAAAAATATTGAGGCTTTCTTTTTCTCCCAAGCGACAGCATGTTGACCTCTATTTTCAAAATACCAAAGATTGAAATCTAAAATAATGTCTTTACTTTTCATAATCTTTTTATGCTAATAAATCTATAATAAAACCTTTTTGACAGTCTTTAGCTTCTTTTTCAGCTTCGTCGTAAGTCTCAAAAACCTTATTTTTACCTTCTTCATCTGTCACAAGAGTAGCTTGTGCAAGACTCGGAAATAACTCAATTACTAAATATCTCACATTTAACCCTTTCAAAATTTGTACATATCAATTTACAAAGATTAAGTTGTAGATGCAACAATTTTAAGAATTAAAGTATAGCATAAAGGAACTAATATAGTTCCTATATAATGAGGTTCTTCTCGTTTCCACTCAAAAGACTCACAAGTGTACCATCTTTTTAATATATTTTCTATGAAAGAAAAATCTTTAATATCTTTACCTTTGAAATGAATCTTTAATCTAAGAATATTATCTTTCTTTTTCTGAGAATGAGCAAAGATTTCAAGACCATATCTTCTAAACAAGTCTTTTATTTCATAAATTCTACTAATCTTCATCGTAATCTCTCGCTATTTGTCTATCTCTTTCAATAGACTTTTTTAACCATCTAAACCATGTGATAGCACCTATAAAAATAAGGGAGAACAAAGTTATCTTAACCATCTAATTGTCCTATCTCATACCAGAAGCATGAAGGTAGATAAACATTTGATAAATCTTTACATTCTTTAAACAAAGGTGCAATCTCTTTAACTGAAAAACCTGCTAATCCACAGCCTACTTTTGTAACCAAGAAAACATGATTCTTCATACCTTTTGCACAGAAAATAAAAGCATCTACATATTCTTTTACTTTATCTATTGTTAATGTATTTAATTTCTTGTCTTTGGTAGGTATAGCAAAACTCTTCCCTTGTAATCCAAATTCTTGACCTCTCACAGCACCAAATTTCTGATAAGCATATAAAGCTGCACCTTTTCCATGTATCCCAGCTTCATTTGAACCAAAGACAAATATCTCATTGTCTTTTAAAGACTCAATTTTTTGAGGTGTTACATTTTTCATGTTGTTAATATATGAATTTCTATATACAGATACAAGTGTTCAAAAATTCTTTTTATTTACTGTCATTCAGTGTAACATAATGTAATTTTTAATCTTATGTTAAATCACTGTACTACTACTTACCTTCAATTATTTTCATCAATCAGTATCAAAGTATCAACTTTGAAATAAATTCAAGGTAAGTCACGAAATCACTTGTAATATTTTTTCTTGTATTTCTTAATAATACTACGAATTTGTTTTTCACTAAGATTCATATTAAGATAATCTTGAATAGCATGACCTACTTCGTGCATTAAAGTATCTAATAACATTTCTTTAACATCTTTAGGTTCTAAGTCTAACTCAGTAGCAGCTAGAAATATTAACTCTACATTTGTTAAGATAACACCTGAATATTCTGTTTTAATAGAAGGTTGAAGATAATGAGCGAAGCCCATTTTATCTTCATCTTTTCTGAATATCTTTATTTTTAATTTATGTTTCTTCATAACTACAATTCGTTTTATAATAGAAATAGCCCAAATTGCTTTGGGCTATTTCTTGAAGTATTTATTATGCTAACCGATTAAACCACCAGACCCATGATAAGTCTGATTCACGAGCGTACGGTTTGTATTAACTCTATGATACCTAAGTTTTGAAGAATTTATATAAGTAGTCTTCTCTGCTTTGTTATATCCGACAAACTTGTCATTTTGTAAAACTCCAGTTTCTTGTGCTTCAAGGTAACCTACATCAAGATTAATCAAACACATTAACGGGGGCAAATCCGGCATTGAAATTTCTAAATTAATCATCTGAGTTATCTGCACAGGCGGACTTTCAAATTGAAACTGCATTTCTGATGCAAGACAAATTGAAGTAACGGGCACAAAACTCAAACAAAGAATCAAGAATAATGATAAATTTTTCATAGTTCTTTCAAGTTAGTTTTTGAGATTGTTGTGAATTAGTAAGTAAATATACAAAGATTAAATTTTAGAATCAAGTTTATAATAGGTTCAAATATTTCATAAGTTTCTTATAATTTTTAAAAGTCTCTAATTTTTGAGAATCTTTAAGACTATAAATTTCATAAGACAATTTCTCATTGACTACGATTTCAACCTGCTTGCATGAAACTGTTAAATATCTAAAACAATCTTCTGGACCTATATTATAGGCAAACTCAATTTTTTTAGAAATCAAATCTCTTGATATTCGTCCAAGTTCTATAGATTCTGCTGTTTCTTGTAAATTTTTCATCTTTTAAATAAAAGGTGTAAACTTTCATTTACACCTTTTTGTTATCCTTATATTATTCCACTGACATTTCAGGTTAATTACATTGACAGTTAAATATACAAAGAAAAATTTTTGGAATCAAATAAATTATTTTTCTTTATATCTTCTTTTTGTCTTTTATAGAATCGTATCTAAGCTCACTTGTTTATCACAGCCATCAAAAAATTAAGGCTGGATAATATTTCTACTATCCAGCCTTATTAAGGAGTAATTAAGCGATGATTGAAACATTGACATCTTCAAGCTTCACCCCTTTAGAAACTTGTTCATACATATCAGGTGTCATTACGATATAGTAAGTATCGTATTTAATTGCCACAAAGCCTTGTTCGTCTGCACGAATAATTGGATATGACAAACCACCCAACAATTTATATGTATGCGTGTCATTCGAGTCAAATTTTGCCTCAAACTCAGGAACATTACCGTATGTTGCGTTGGCTTTATTCTCCGTCTTATTTGACCGTTTGCAAGGAAGTGGTGAAATTTCATTTATCCCGCAAAATAGTTCAAGCAATGCTCGTCTTGAAACAATCAAAGGTAATTCAACTTCATCTCCTTTCTTTTCAACGATAATAGATGCCAATACACCTGTAAAAGAAGAGTGCAACATAATTTCTTTTGCACCTACAACAAATTTGACATCTACAGGTAATTCTTTCTTACGAGCTACAGCTTCATAAGCTTTCTTGAAATCAACCTTCATTACTGTACCGTCTTTGAGACCGTCAGCTTTTTCTAAAGCTGCTGCAACATCCATGACAGGTTTTTGAATGGGAATAACAGAATCTTTTGTTTCTGATACTATTTCGACAGTTTGTTCTGTAGCAACTGCTACATTTAACTCAGTCTGAGGTTTTTCCTCAACTTTCTGAGTTTTGTGTTTATTCTTTTTGCTCATTGTGAACTCCAAAAATTAAGATTTTAAATTGTGAATTAGTGTACAAATATACAAAGACTAAAATGACGAATCAAATTGTTCCTAATCATCTTTTTCTTGTGCAAATTTGAATGTACCAATGTACATAGATTGTAAGTTAGATGCAAATTTACTCTAGACTATTGAAAATTTCCTCGACATAATCAGCTTCTAATGTAGAACAATAGAGTCGTTATAAATATCCTTTTAAATCTTCAGCCCTAACAAGGACATTTTGAGATTTATCTCCTACTTCTAAATCTGTACAATTCTCGAACACTAAATTATAATATCCTTTAAAGCTTGATTTCAAAATAGATACTGAAGAATCATGATTAATAGTGCTAATTTCTACATGATTTCTAATTTTTATTTCCATCTTTATCTTTCTTTAAGGTTAGATTTTTTTCACATTTATTTATATGTAGCCAATCACAGATACAGGCACAATGAGGACATACATACTCTGTTATTGACCTTGTAGTCTGAGTAAAAGGATTATATTCCTTATCTTTTACAATACCAAGCATTGAATTGATTCTCAACAAAGTTTTTAAATTCCTTATCTGATAAGGAAGACACATAATCTATATCTATATCTTTTACCTCAAGACCTTCAATAAGATTTTCTGCTTCTTCAGTTAGATAAAGTAAATTATGAGCCGCTCGATAATTTTGGTCAGATAAAGCTTTTCTTGCTAATTTTATCTTTGTAAGTAAATATAAATTATCCATATTATTCTTCCATTTCTGGTAATTGTTCTTGAAATTCTTCACCTTCGACTACGATTGATAATCCAGGATATTTCTCTCCTGTTGGTTTTATCTTTTCTACTTGACGAAAAGTAGCATAAGGAAATACACGATTCATACTATTATTAAACGCAGAGTTACTTCTGCATCTTAATCGTACATTCTTACATAATTTAGTAAGAATCCACAATTGTCTTGTTGTGAGTTTGCCGAAATTTTCTTCAAATTCTTTTCTTAAATCACCTGTTATATCCATAAAATCCTTTGTTTTGTTGAACTTTTTACAAATATACAAAGATTTTTATTTAGATACAAGTGTAATATTAGGTATGATTATTTCTTTATCGAGTATACGAGTAGGCTTTTGATTATGCAACCACTTCTTATTAATAATATAAACAAAATCTGAACGGTAAGGTTTAAACACACTATTATATGTATCTTCAAAATATTTAGGTTGGTATTTACCCCCAAATTTATACAGCATATTGTACAATCTGTTTAAATCTATTATCTTCCACCCTTTAAACTCTCTTTGAGTTAAAACTGCATTTTTAATAAAATCTTCATAAATATCTAATAATTCATACAATCTAAAAGTCTTATAATAAGATAATTTTTGCTCAAAATTATATAAACCTGATAATTTAGCGAGAATCTTATTTTCCCATTCTATTAAAGATATAAAAGAATAAAATGGAATACAAAAAAGTTTTGTTGGAGTCCCTAATTTTTTTGAAATTCGTTGTAATATAAAAGATATACTTGTATTTCCATTAGAATCTATTAAACAATCGGAATCTTTAAATAAAGTTGCTTGTTCAAGAATAAGATTTATTTGCTTTACAGATAATTGTTTAGGTAATAAATTCTTCTTAATTTCAACTTTTTCTCTTTTTTCTATTAACTTAAAACCCCATTTATCTAATTTACGAAAAGTTAAATCTTTATCAATAACAATAATTTCTATTGTATTTTCGTCTAATGCAAGTATATTATCATCTTCTATACCACTCGTATGTAATGCCGAATAAAAAGAATCCAAAACAATATCATTCCAGCTATTCACCCCAAAAGCTGTACGAAAACCTAAAAAGAAAGTTATTATCTTTTGGTTATCTTTTTGAAGTTGATACTCAACCCACTTTTTATTTACAGATATCTCAGGCATTCAAGTAAACTACTAATTCTTATACCTTGTTTAAAGTCTCGATTATAAGGCATATCTTTTACAAAAATCTTCTTATTAAAATCTAATTTTTCAAGAATTCTGGGGTCGTCATCTATCCAAGCATCAGCTTTAATGAGGTGCTTATCCAAAGTAAATTCTATAGTTAGAAATTTTTCATAAGAGGGATAAATTATTTCTGCTACAAAATCTTGCACATAATATTCGATAGGATTAGCTGTCCCTAATATTAATTCTATACCTTTATGTTTCAATTGTTTAAGAAACTTGGGTAATTCAGGAACATAAGGCATTGTATCAATATCAAAGATAACAGTTTTATGAGTATCCCACACAAATTCTGATATATACTCAGATTTATATTCAGGAAACATAGATTTAAAATCAATTTCAGTTCTTGAACAAACAATAGTAGATTTATGAAATTGAACAAAAACCTCCATAATTCTTTGAGTCGTTCTTGTCATTACATCGTCTAAATCTACAACAAGTCTCATATTCTTGTATATCTTTCTGCTACAGACTTAAAATCGTATTTCAGTGCAATAACTGACATATTCCAAATTTCCAATCTCCAACAATGTCCGTTAGGAAACTCTATTAAAGCATTCAATTTTTGCTTTTCTTCACATTTCCAGTCAACTGGAGTTATATCTCCTATCAAGCCTTCTTTAACAGCTGAATAAAGATAATTATTATAAAAATCTGGAGAAAATTTTCCAGCTATCAATTGATTTTCAATCCAAACTAGATAAGGTATCATACTCACTCATAATATGCTTAACATAAGAATTATCATTTACTCTTATCAATTTTCCTCGAATCTTTTTTAATCCACCACTATAAGCCGCAACAACATTCTTAACTTGTTTATGCTTTGTTCTTAAATATTCTAAATACTCTGCAGCTAAAAATGGATTTACATAAGGGTCATATAAATCAGAAATCTTTAAATTTCTTTTAGAAAGAATAAAATTTGCAGTTCTTAACTGTATTTGATAAGCTCCATGAGATTTTCCAAAATCTCCTGTTGCTTTAAAGTCAAAGTTTGTTTCTTTCTTTCCTATTGGATAAAGAAGTTTCTGTGTAATTTGTGATGGAATCTTTAATTTTATTTCTAAAGAATCCAAACGACTATCGATGTCATTACAACGACTTATCAAACTATCATATAAAAATCCTAAATATAATAGCATAAAAGTCAATACAAAAATGGCACCGTAACCTAATACTAACTGCCATTTCTTCATTATTTCACCTTAGGTTTTAAGATAGTTGGTTTTACTTCTTCTTTTTGTTCTTCATCTGCAAAAAATGCCGGGATTGCTTCTTCAAGTAAATTGTCTACTACATCTTTAGCAGACATACCATATTTACCACCTATCATAATGATAGATTCTGCAATTTGCTTTTCTTTTTCATCAGAGAAAGAATATTTAAGAGAAATATGAAGATTTTCTCTTTCTTTATCTAA
>ERZ1292625.821-Hain-H41-01um-R1-821-length-42091-cov-11_pt2 | contig 12561 bp, 19 predicted proteins | sample MGYA00564400_ERZ1292625 | MGnify/ENA primary metagenome ERZ1292625 (study PRJEB36523, sample SAMEA6512639) | groundwater metagenome | collected 2019-01-08 | study: AquaDiva: Metagenomics assemblies of 32 groundwater samples
GACCGCTCTCTTTCCAAAATAAACAAACGTCTGAAGTGGTTTGATGATGAAGTTCTTCCTGCCATAGAATATTTTAAGAAAAATAAAGCCTACCGCTTCATAGAAGTAAATGGCGAACAGAAAGTTGAGAAGGTGCATTCCGATATTGTTTCCGCCTATGATCAAGCTTAAAACTCAAGAGGAAATAGAAATCTTGAAAGAGGGAGGCAAGAGGCACGCAAACATTTTGAAAACCCTCTCAACCCTTGTTAAACCAGGTGTTTCAACAGCTTTTCTTGAAGAAGAAACCCTGCGCATGATAAAAGAAGGAGGCGACAAGCCAGCTTTTTTGGGTTACAAACCAGCGTTTGCCAAGAGAGCCTTTCCTGCAGCTCTCTGTGTTTCTGTAAACGACGAGATAGTTCATGGTATACCAAACGAGAAGCCAAAAATCTTAAAAGAAGGAGACATTGTTGGCATGGACTTGGGCATAATACACAAAGGTCTTATCACTGATGCTGCTGTCACTGTGCCGGTGGGCAAAGTAGATAGAGAGTCAGAGAAACTCATTGAGACAACAAAAAAAGCTTTGGCCCGTGGCATTGAAGCAGCCAAGCTCGGAAAAAATATTGGGGACATTGGTTTTGCGATAAGTAAGGCAGTGGAAGGTACCGGCTTTAGCATTGCCGAAGATTTGGCAGGACACGGCGTTGGACACGAGGTGCATGAAGACCCATATGTTCCAAACTTTGGTACTTCTGGTCAGGGTGAGAAACTGGTTTCAGGACTTGTCCTTGCTCTTGAGCCGATGGTCAATGTTGGTACGGGGAAAATAAAATTTGTAAGTGATGGATACACCATAAAGACCCGTGATGGCAAAAAAAGTGCCCACTTTGAACACACTATTGCAATTACAGAAAAAGGCACCATAATATTAACCCAATGACACATCCGAAACACGAGAAAACATTTGTCGCCATAAAGCCCGATGGCATACAGCGCTCCCTTATCGGAGAAATTATCAAGCGTCTAGAGCGTGTGGGATTGAAACTCGTAGCTCTCAAGATGCTTGTGGCTAAAGAAGACCAGATAAAGAAACATTACAATAAGCTTGATGAGAAAATTAGAAATAATCTTGTTCCCTACATGACCAGTGGCCCTATCATTGCCATGGTTTGGCAGGGGGCTCACTCGGTAAAGCTCGTTAGAAAGATTGTTGGCTCTACAGAACCACTTACTTCTGACGTTGGCACTATAAGAGGGGACTTGGTTTTGGACTCATACGCTGTTTCAGATGCAGACGGCAGAGCTGTGAGGAACTTGATACATGCTTCTGGTAATGTTCTAGAAGCAGAAGAAGAGATAAAGCACTGGTTTAGTCCCGAAGAGCTTATAAACTACCGCCTAGTGGCCGAAGAGATACTTTATGACGTTAATTTAGACGGCTATTTGGAGTAGGGCTATTTGATAAATAAAAATAAGGGGAAATACAGAATATTTTTAAGTAAAAGTCTATACGATATCAACAGCTTTTTTATAATCTTAGGATATAATAGTAACAGGGTTATTTGAGGTATTATCTAGCTAAAATATTTTCAGGGAGTCTAAATCATTTCAGCCCTTGGGTTGAAATTGCAGACACCCACCTAGTTTTTAAACTAGGGTATACCAAAATAACCCCACAAAAGAGCTCCGCACCCGCGGAGAATTTTTGTTAAAATGAGGCTGTGAAAAAATATTCACTTCTTTACATCACCCTTACCCTTATCGTCATCATAGGGGTGCTCCACTTAGCGGCACAAGTGTTTTATTTCTACTGGACTCTTTGGTGGTTTGACATGGTGATGCACTTTTTGGGCGGACTTTCTGTCGGACTATTTGCTATTTGGTTTTTCTTTCACTCAAATCTTTTTTTCAAGCGAATGCCAAAAAGGTCAGAAGCAGTTTTCCTCGCCCTTGTAGCAGTTATGGTTGTGGGTGTTAGTTGGGAAATTTTTGAATACGTAAACGATATCTCCATAGCCACGGAAGGTTATGCTCCAGACACTTTTCATGACTTACTTTCTGATGTCTTAGGCGCCAGTCTCGGCGGCGTGTTTGGTTCGCAAAAAAAGCAGGTTACCTAACGGACTCAATAATTTTTTTGAAAACTTCTGGGTTCTCGAGCGCAACTTGTGCAAGCATTTTTCTATTTAGTTCAACATTCTTTTTCTTCAAAAGAGGGATAAATTTTGAATATGATAAACCATTTTGTTTCAGAGCTGCGGAGAGGCGCACATTCCAGAGACGACGGAAATCTCCCTTCTTATCTTTCCTGTGAGCGAAGGCATAAGTACCTGCGTGGAAAATTGCTTCGTTGGCCTGCCTCTCTTTCTTGGAGCGACCATAGCGGTAACCCTTCACCTTGCGGAGAATATTTTTTCTTGATTTGAGTGCGTTTACGCCTTTCTTTACTCTGGTCATGGGACTATATGTTTACTAGATAGCGGCTCTTAAGTTTATTAGACATATGAAATGGGACATCACGGTTTTTGCCGGCTCTCACTGCTCGGCGCTCCTTAGCGTTGAAGTGATTCTGCCCCGCTTTACGGGCAATAAGCTTACCTTTCTTGGTACGCTTGAGGCGCTTGGTATAAGACTTATTCGTTTTCATCGCCATATTAAGCTTTATATCTTACCTATTTTGGCTTAAATGTCTAGTTTAGCCGTCCGCCTGAGTAGGCGGATTAGGCCTAAGCCTTCTCTATGATAATAGTGATTCCTTTAGGGCTTTTCTTGGCGGAGTCAGCAATCTTGTATTCCACGGTCACAAACTTAAGCATGCGTTCAAGACGTTCGCCTAGGAACTTCTCATCCATATATTTTGCTCTACCAGGGAGGAAGAGGTTTACCTTAACTCGGTGACCCATAGAGAGCCACTCACTAGTTTTCTTCGCTTTCAGTTCCAAGTCATGATTCCCTGTGCCAAGTTTGACTTGCACACTTTTTACTTCTGTTGAGTGGGACTTCTTAGCAAGCTTTCCCTTTTTATTTTCTTCATAAAGATATTTACCAAAGTCAGCAATCTTTGTGATGGGTGGGGCAGCATTCGGAGAAATCTCTATGAGATCAAGCCCGAGCTCCTCGGTTTTCCTCAAAGCTTCCTCAAGAGTGAGGATACCTAGGTTCTCTCCTTTCGGTCCTATAACACGAAGTTCGCGCGCTCTTATCTGCTGATTAATGCGGGGTTGTTGCAATGTCTTATTTACTAGTAGAGAGATTATACACTAGTCTCTGTTTACTATCTAGGCGTCCACGACTACAATATAGCTATGGAATACAAGCACAATCCGCCGACGCTTCAAGAGTTAAGACACACGAGGAAACCGATAGAACAACCACACATGGTGGTAAGGGCAAACTTCTCGCCCCTAGAACATTTTGCTCTTAAGATAACGAGAGGGGTGGGTACCATGGGTTTTTTCTTTATCCTGACTTTTTGGACTATCGGTTGGATATTCTGGAATATATTGGCACCACTGGAGTTTCGCTTTGATCCGGCACCAGCATTTGTTATATGGCTTTTCGCCTCAAACATTTTGCAACTCATCCTTCTGCCACTCATTATGGTGGGACAAAATTTGGAAGGGAAGTTTGCCGAGAGACGCGCCCAAGCAGACTTTGAGATAAACAAGAAGGCGGAACACGAGATAGAGGTTATAATCGCTCACCTAGAGAACCAAAACGAACTACTTCTGGAGCTAACTAGAAAACTTGATAGAAAGTAGACATGTGTCTTATTTTGTGTTAGACTGGATTGGTGTGTAGGGTCGCATTGTCGCAGGACCTAGTGAATAAACTTCACTCCATGTCGGGACGTCTAGGGGCCCCCTCCAAGATGTCGGTTCGCCATCGACTCCTACCGCGGCCGCGCGGTCTCTTGCGCGGTCCTTTTTATTTTATAATTTTCTGTTAAGATTATAGGTAAGTGGGCGGGCGTAGAGTCTCAAAGATGTTGCATCCCCGAACCTTGGTCCGACACTCCCTTCTGGACCACGCTCTGCGAGACTTACGTCCCGCCCACGCCACACGAGACTGCGCTTATGTGCAGTCTTATTATTTACAAACACGTTTGTAAGGAATAGCATTAAAGAACGTCTTCTAAGGTGCGTGTAGCCACCAAAGGCACCGATAGTTAGGATTATTAACTCAAAAAACATTATATGAACCGAAAAAATCTTTTTACAGCGACAATTATTAGCATCATTCTCTTAGCACTTTCTGTTTCAGTATCATATGCGAAAAATGGAGCGGATGATGGCACACCTGATCAAGGACCAGGCGACTTCAATGTCAACGGAACTCTGTCATCAAACTCTGCAGACGACGATGACGGAACCCCAGACCAAGGACCCGGCGATTTTAATGCTGACGGCACTGCTGTTACAGAGGACGACGATGATGACGATGGCACACCGGACCAAGGGCGGGGCGAAGATGATTCAGATGATTCTCTTGATAGCGATGATGACGTCGACGATGACGGTGATGAGGACAGCGATAATGATGATGACGAAGATGGCGAAGGGGAGAGGCACCGCAGCAGTGTCGCCGACATTGTTTCCTCACTTGAGGATCTTGCCGACAAGGACCGTGGCCACGGCAATGATCTTAGAAAGATTGCCCTTGAGCAAGCTTCTTCAAGCGAAGAATTAAGCAGAAGCATGGATGAAGTTGAGAAACGCAATGCGTTTCTTGAGTTTCTCTTTGGCGCAGACTTCAAGAACATTGGGACATTAAGAAGTGAACTCGTCAGAACCCAAAACAACATTAACCAACTTGAAAGAGTCAGAGACGACGTTACTAACCCAGACTTACAAGCAAGTATTGATGCTCAAATTGCTGCGCTACAGAAAGCAAACGATGACGCGGTGGCTTTCGTAGAAGAGCACGAGGATAGCTTCAGTATCTTTGGTTGGGTTGTCAAGTTGTTCCAATAAAATAGCACCACTCTGTCAAAACCTTGTTGGGAAACCAGGTTTGCTTTTATCTAGTATGGGGGTATCCTAACCTTAGGAAGCATAATTAACCGTCGGCAACAATCGGAGGGCTAGGACATGGACATGCCAACCGAAAAGCTGTCACGAGACGAATTCAATCGGTTCTTTGTCCGATATAAGAAAATACACTACAGACAGGGTGTCACAGGATGTGTTTGCAGGGAATGTGGCGGAGATATATTGGACGTTGGGGCAGAGGTCTCAATCCACTACGCCGACTTCGGCAACAAATGCTCCGACTCTGGAGAGATACAGAGTTTCGGGCTCCCTTTCTGTCCAACCTGCGAGGGCATGCCGAAAAAGAGACGTACTTGTATACACCTACAGGAATTTCCACCGGGAACCATCTTCAACTGATAAGTTTTCTATGGAAAGGAGAAGAAGTGAGAAACTTTTTCGTAAGAATTGACCACGCCGTCTCACCATCGCTTTGGCTTTCCATTGCCACTGGTGGGATAGTCGGCACCGTGCTTTCCATCGTCGTCTACCTCAACTAGTGCGCTGCATCTCTTAACCCCGCCGAAAGTTCGGCGGGGTTTATCTACAACGATTTTAATATTTTTGGTTACTTCCTAGTGATATACTTATCTTATGAATCTAAGCAAAGCGATAATTCCACTCATAAAAGGGGATGTCGCCGATGATGCCGAAACGCTCAAGAAATTTAGCCACGACACAAGTATTTTTGAGATAAAGCCCGCTCTAGTTGTGTCACCCAAAGATGCCGATGATGTCTCGGCACTTGTACGATTTGTCGCAGAGACGAAAAAGGGTGGCGAAAATATTTCTCTCACTGCCCGATGTGCCGGCACCGACATGTCCGGGGGTCCTCTGACCAACTCTATTGTTGTTTCGTTTACCAAGTACATGAACAGATTCTTAGGTATAGAAAAAAACGAGGCCATAGTCGAGCCGGGAATGTATTATCGTGACTTTGAAAAAGAAACTTTGGCAAAAAGTGGTTCCATCCTCGCATCTTACCCAGCTTCGCGAGAACTCTGTGCTCTGGGTGGCATGATTGCCGACAACGCTGGCGGAGAACTGACGCTCCGATACGGCAAAACCGATAAATTTGTTAAAGAACTTGATGTAGTTTTATCTGACGGCTCAAAGGCGACCATGCGAGCGCTTACAAAATCAGAACTTGAAAAAAAGAAGGCGGAAAAATCTTTGGAAGGGGAGATTTATACCAAGATGGATGAGCTTTTGGAGAAAAATCGTAAGGCGATAAGAGCCGCCCGTCCAAATGTTTCAAAAAATTCCGCAGGCTACGCTCTCTGGAATGTGGTGGACGAGAAGCAGAACACCTTTGACCTCACCAAACTCATTGTCGGCTCTCAAGGAACACTCGGACTGGTTACCAAGGCAAAACTGGAGCTCATTAAGCCGAAGTCTCGTCGCGCCATGCTTGTCGTCTTTCTCTCGGACCTAGGCAAACTTCCGGAAATTGTAAAGAGGGTGCGAAAGTTTGACCCAGAATCGTTTGAATCCTACGACGACCACACATTTAAATTGGCGGCGAAATATGGTTATGAATTTATAAAAAACATGGGGCTAAGGCAAGCCATTTCACTTGCCTTCGCCTTTATCCCCGAAGTTTGGATGGCCATAACCGGTGGGATACCCAAGCTCGTTCTTCTTGCCGAGTTTGCCGAAGATACGGATGAAGAGGCGCAAAAGAAAGCGCATCAAGCCCGTGAGACACTCAAAGATTTATCGGTCTCTACCCAGATTGCTCTCGGCTCTATGGAGAAGAAATATTGGAAAATAAGACGCGAGAGCTTCGCCCTTCTTAGAAAGCATGTTCATGGCTTGCATGCCGCACCATTTATCGACGACATCGTCGTTCATCCAGACGACTACCCTAAGTTTCTGCCCGAACTTGCCACACTTTTATCCCAATATGACATCATGCACACTATCGCAGGGCACATTGGAGATGCTAACTTCCACATCATCCCTCTAATTGACCTCGGTAGACCCGAACACAGAAAAGCAGTCATGGAGCTCACGCCGAAAGTCTATACGCTCGTGGCGAAATACAAGGGCTCAATAACAGGTGAGCATGGCGACGGCATTATCCGCACCCCGTATCTCAATTTGATGTATAGCACAGAGATTTTAAAACTTTTTGCGGAGACCAAAAACATCTTTGACCCACAAAACATCTTTAACCCAGGTAAAAAAGTTGGGGGTACTATCGCCGATATAGAAAAGTTTATGACAAGGCCAATACCCGTGCCTAAACCAGTTTAAGCAAGTGAAGGAGGAAGAATCCCGCGATAGCAAGGACAGAAAGGATTACAAAAATCGCTTCTAAGAAAATAATTTTTGAAAGAGGTGGTTTCTCGCTTTTTATAAATCCTAAAACAATGCTCAAGAAGGCGAAAAGTCCGAGCGAAAGAGCGCCCTTGCCGAGCCAGTGGTGGTAGAAGGTGGCTTTAAGCCAATTTTTCAGCGCTGGAACTTCCTCGGCGGTGATAATAAGTATCGCAAGCATTATCACTGTCGCCATAACCGCTATAGCGACCGAACGAACCCAAGTCTGTTGTGGAGAGTTTGTCATATTGATCCTGAGACAAAGATACCAGAGGCAGCGACCGCAACACCGATGACGAAGGCAACGAGGGTGAGGAAGGCCGTCTTTTTTCTAAGCTCGTCGTCTGGGTTATTTTTAAGATAGGTCACAGAAAGTGCAATGGAAAGTGCTACAAATGGTAGCACCAAGAAAATATGTTCCTTCGTCTCCATGAAAAAGTTGTGAGCAAAGGGCGCGTTACCTGCAAGGATTCTTGGCTTCACACTTGTGCCGTAGTAGGTCACGTAGTAATACGCCGAAGTGCCCCAAGAAATGAGATACATCACAAAAGCCGACCACGCCAAGCGCATGATAGAGGCGTAGTCAGGTGTCTTCTTTAGAATGTGCATCAGGGTGACGTTATGAAGTCCGATACCGAGCACTCCGGTTAAAACATGGACGACAAGAAATGTGGCAAGAGTTGTGGTCATGTTATTTGCCTAGGGCCATGAAGGCTGTTTCTGATAAATTCCAAGACAAAACCCACAAGTATCGTGGCAATAGCGAAGTAGAGAAGTAGTTCAAGATATGAGGCGCTGGTTTTGCCTATAATTCCCAAAATGAGGGCGGTGTACCAGCCCGTAAGCGAGACGGCAGCGCCGACCGCGAGAGGGATTTTACGAATCTGGAGGAGAAGGGCGTTTGTCACAAGTACTCCGACGACCGTCATCTTCGCCCAGAAGGTTGGACTTGAAAGGGGCTCAACGTACTCCGTCAGGCGCATGTAGAGGAGGAAGCCAAACCCCGATACAACAAGGATAAATAATCCTATACGAAGCACGGTAAAGGTTATTGTAAGAGTCTTTCGTTCATCATCGGAGAGGATGTCGTCGCTATTGAAACGGGCGTAGTAGATTTCGGCAAAGGTTGCGGCACCAACTCCGAGAACAGTACCGATAATGTGGACAACTACCAAAAGTTCGTAGAAAGTCATACACACTAAGTATACTAAATTAAACGGACAAGAGTATAATTAAGTGTATGGCATTATTTAATAAAAGAAATTTGGTTATAGGGATTCTCGTGGTTTTGGTGGCAGCACTTGCGTATCGCTACGTAGTGAAACCAGAGACAGAAGAAGCGGATTCTGCCTTTGTTCGTGAAGTAAGCACCATAGCTTCATTTGAAGTGCCCGATGGCACCGACAAAGTGCGCTTCACCCTCGGTCTTGATGACGACGGGAGAGTAATCTCTGTGAAGACGACAGATGTTCTCGCGGGGGACACTGCCGACGAGCACATGGTTGAGTTTTCCAACAACCTTCTCGTCATGATTCAAGGCAAGAAGCTAAGTGAACTCACAAACATCGACCGAGTTGGCACTTCTTCTCTCACAACCAAGGCATTCAACTCTTCTCTACCAGCCCTTAAGGCACAGATCTAAATGGAAGATAAGAGTGCAGGCTTCCAGTTCACCGGTATCGGGACGAGTTGGTGCGTTCTTATAGACGGCGAGGTTTTGGACAAAGATACTCGTGAGAAAATTTTGGATTATGTTCAAGTCTTTGATAACCGTTTTTCCCGTTTTATAAATACTTCGGAAGCATCGAGCTTTCGCAATTCTCCAGCGGGCAAGTATCCTCTCTCTAGCGAGTTTGCTCTGATACTCAAGCGTGCAGACGAGCTTCGCGAACTCACAAGTGGACTCTCGGACCCTGCGGTTGGTGCACTCTTAGAACTTGCGGGTTACGATTCGGACTACAGCATGTCTCCGAAGGCAGACCTCAAAAACTTTGTCCTGCCGAAGTGGCAACTTGACGGAGAGACTCTGGAGCTTGACCGCGGAGCGGTCTTTGACATCGGCGGGATGGGCAAGGGCTATCTCATAGATAAAATTGCCGAGATTTTGGAAAAAAATGGATACAGGCATTACATGGTGGACGGCGGTGGAGACATTTTTGCCACGACAAAATCTGACGGAAGTCCGTGGAGGGTGGCGATAGAGTATCCGGGTAAACCAGACATGGCAGCTGGTGTGGTAGAGCTTAAGAATCAGGGACTTGCGGTCTCGGACACCTTCAGACGCAGGTGGGGAAACTGGCACCACATAGTCCACCCGGTTTTGAAAACTCCTGTTGAGAGTGTTTTGGGTGTCGCGGCAGTTTCTGGAAACGCTTGGGATGCCGACTCTGCTACTTCAGCACTCTTTTTTGCCGATGAGGACAAATACTCCGCAGTCGCCGATGCCTTTGGTGCAAGTTATCTTGTTTTTAAAAGTGACGGCAGGACGCGCGTCAGTAAAAACTGGAAAGGAGAACTATTTGTATAAGAGAAAATTTACTAGATACCTTTGGCACCGAGCTCTGATACATCCTTGACCCAGTCGTCATGCTTTTTTTGGTCTGCGTGTTCGCACGGACCCATGGTAGTGACTTCCACATCCATACCGGAGAAACCCAAAATGCCTCGCGAGATTTCGTTGGTATAGTCGCCGTACTTTAAGCGGGTCATGAAGGGACTATGCGCGCCGTCGATGACTATAACTCTTGCGGTCTTACCCTTGAGTAACTCCTTTACATCATCTGTCTCTTTATCAAACGAGAAGGCAAAACCTGGGAGCCACATGCGGTCAAACATTCCTTTGAGTAAAGCTGGCATACTCGTCCACCAGTTGGGGTAGAGGACCACGAAGTGGTCTGCCCAACGGACGTTCTCTTGAACTTTGAGAAGGTCGGGTTCAAGAGCTTGAATCTTCGTATAGCCCTCGTGGAGAACGGGGTCAAATTTCAATTCACCGAGGTTGAGACGTCGTACATCATGTCCTGCTTCACGAGCCGCCTTTTCATAGACATCACCGAGTTCGGCGGTGAAACCCTTGAGGTGCGAGTGTCCGACGAGTAAGAAAATTTTCTTTTTTGAATTCATAGAGACAGTATATCGTATTTTTATCCCCTTTTTATAAAAGAAAACCGTCTAGCTCATCGGGCTAGACGGTCCGGTGTGGGTGCGACCGGAAGTGTTTATCCAACTTGCCCCAGATAATCCATCTTTTACAGTCCAAGCACTGGATGTCTCGTTTCTTGCAACAAATCTTGCAAGGAGGGGCACCCATTTTTATGTGGCATTCGCATTCACACTCGTATGCCTCAAGTGTCCTAATCATGGCACCTCCTTCGTGTCTAAAGGAAGACTACTCCCGTCTTTTATAAAAATCAAATTTTTTCTGAGCTATAATTGACTTTTGTTTATTACCGTGATATTGTCGAGATGGACTAACTCACTTGGGAGAAACAACAATGTTAGCGTACCTCGTTCTCGCCCTAATTATTGTCACCTCATCCGCCATGGTCTGGTTCGGCATGAGATTTTCCTACGAATTGGACGGACGCGGTCCCATCGTGATCTTGTTCCGGTCATTTGGCGGTTGCCTGCTCTCACTCTTCGGCATGTGGGGTGTCGTGATTGGGCTCTTGGGTCTGACCATCCACACCCTGATGATGACTGACCCGGTGATTGCCGCCAGGCTTCTCGGTCTCGACTACTGACCAAAGCCGGCCAACCCGAAACCCCGCGACTATAGCGGGGTTTCATTTTATAAAAATAAAACCGTCTAGCCCGATGAGCTAGACGGTTTGTCGTTCATGCATGACGGGAAGTGTAAATACATTTTCCCATCAACAATCCATCTTCCGCACTTCTTACACTGCTCTTCTTTGTTTTCGACGCAGGTTTTGCAAGGATGGGCCTTTCTGTCTTCGTGACAGCTATGCTCGCATTCGTGGGGTACGAGAGTTCTGGACATGAGACCTCCGAGGTTGTCTGGGGGAGAAGATTACTCTTTGCTTGTGTAAAAATCAAATTTTCCTGTGTTAGAATATTTCGAAATGCACAAAATCATTCGCTTCATCGCTTCTTACTGGCCGTGGCTCAATCGCTTAATCTACCGCCCGTTCAGAGGTGCACGCAGAGGTTACTGGTATCGACTGCCGTGGAATAGCTCTGGGGGTTATCCTGCATAAACGCATAGAGAGGTTATTTCCAAACTTTTTGATATAGTGGTGGAGGAAGTTTCGCACCACCCGAAAAAGAGGAGGGAGGATGCTCAAACCGGACTTCAGGCTTATCTGGCAGCGTATTATGGAAAGGATTGTGGAGGAAGCGAGGGAAACGGATCCCGAAGGTGCCGAGAGGCTCCAAGAGATATCGGACGAGTTTACCAATCTTCCGGACGAGGATTTCCAACTGTGGCTTGAAGTAGTCTCGGGAGATCCCCAAACTCTCAAGGAAGCGTCGGAGGCGCTCGCCTCGCAGATGAACGATGAGCTTACCGTCAAGCTCGCCAAGTTTTGCATCAGAGCCGTGGTCTCTGGCATGAACGACGAAAACCGCATTCAAGAAGAAGAGATTGCATTGCTCGAGATATCAAACCCCGGCCTCCAGAACCACCACTAGAGACCCGCAACGCGGGTCTCTTTTTTATCCCGTTAGAAGTTTACTAACAATTAATTATCATCAGACGCCGCACAAGCTGAACTTCTAACGGGATTTATATAAAAAACCTGCCCACTCTCATTTTGGAGTAGGCAGGGTGTGGTAGTGTCCATGGCTCTTCACGTGGGCGTCGAAGTCTCCGCCGATATGCTTGCCACAGACACGGCACATGTCGACACAGCAGGCGGCAATATGCGGGACATTTCTGCCCTTGTGGCAGTCGCAGAAACATTCCCACCACTTAGGAATTTCCAAGTTTTTCAAGAGTTTCTCCTCATATCTTTCCGCAGTCAGACTACGCTCCATTTACACAAAAATCAAATTATAAAAACAACCCCCGCTAGGCGGGGGTTTCAAGGGGACTCCTTGCGACAGTCAGGGCAATGTTTGTTCACGAGATAATTCACGTGTGTTACTCGCCCGCAACCTAGGCAACGTTTTGCCAGTCCGACGAAGATAAATGCCTCCTTGTTCCAGAGCCCATGTTCCACAAGCCAAGGACTTTCTTCCTGATTCGGCGTTGCCACTTTTTGGT
>ERZ1292625.3539-Hain-H41-01um-R1-3539-length-12557-cov-4_pt1 | contig 12557 bp, 13 predicted proteins | sample MGYA00564400_ERZ1292625 | MGnify/ENA primary metagenome ERZ1292625 (study PRJEB36523, sample SAMEA6512639) | groundwater metagenome | collected 2019-01-08 | study: AquaDiva: Metagenomics assemblies of 32 groundwater samples
AAATGAGTACGAAAAGTCTCCATTGGTTTAAGTTGTCATAGCTGGGTGTGATTTGGATAGCAATCCAGAGTGGAATTGCCCGAACAAAGAAAATTATGCCGTCTTCCGGAGGACATAATAAAAAGTAAATTGTTAAAATTATAGTTTCATAAATAACTAATTCTCGAGGGATGTATCCAAGTAAGACAGCTCCAACAAACAATAGGTGTAAAACAAAAAGCGGATTGAGGAGTTTATTAATTAATTTCATGGAAAAATCTTTCAGCGAATTTACGCCAAGTTAATTGTGGGATTATTTTTTTGTAATCTTCTTTAATTATCTCACGCTTCTCCTGATCTGAAAGTCCTTGTTTAAAAGATTCGGCGATAGAATCAAGGTGTTTGGGGTTCCCAACAAAGAAAGCTGAATTACCAAAGAGCTCTCGATTTATTTGTGTATCTTGCACTACAACTGGCACACCATAACTCGCAGATTCGACTGGGGGTAGACCAAAGGCTTCGTTTGAGGAGATATATACAAATAATTCTGCATGAGCGTATAGAGTCGCAAGTTTGGCATCATCTTCAATGTATTCATAATGAATAATTCGTTCGGACTTGAGAGAGTCATTTATTCGTCGAACAGTCTTTGCTATTAATGCTGGTTCGTATTTGTCTTTACCAACTAAAATAAATTTAAGTTCAGGGAATTCAGGTGCAATTTTTTCGAAAGCGAGCAAAGATTGATAGGCATGACGTCGAGGAAACATTTGGCCTACAAACAACATGTAACGACCATGAATATTTTCGCCAGTGTTTTGGGTTGGGCTGACGCCAAGATGAGAAACAAATATGTTATTGGGGTCTATAGAGTAAAGATGGGCCACCTCTCGTTTAGAAGATTCTGATATGGCTAATATTTTTTTGGCTTGCTCTGAAGCCCAGTTGGTAAATAACCAGTAAGCTAGACGATATCTAAATGGCAAATTACCGTATTTATATTCATGGTAAACATCACCAGTTAACATGACCACTGACTTGCCTATATATAGAGGTGGCAACATATAGGCTGGGAAGAACATCCAGTCTAATCTGTCCCACATGGCTCGTAGTGGCATTAGGATATGATAAAAAATATTAAATGAGCTTGTGTCTAGAACGTGAATTTTGAAAATATCTTTTTTAAATATTTCATCGGTTGGTATGCCTTGTTTAAAATATAAGTGCAATTCATATTTCTTTTGCCATTCTGAATCTTGGGCAAATTCTTTTAATAAATTTAAGGTCATGTGACCCACGCCCCATCTCGATTGACCATCTTCAAGATTTTCACATTCAATACCAATTTTAACTTTATTGGTCTCAATGTGTCCCATTTTACCTTGATAGAAATCAATCACTCCAGCAATAATAGCTTTTGATTTTTTTGTGTTTCTACCGATTAACAACTTAATTACTTGCCTAACGATTATAAGTACGCTCCAAGGGATAGTTAGTATCTTTGTTATTATTCCTCCATTTTTTAAATTGAAATAAAGAGCGTTGCGATAATGGTAGCGATGAATCAATGATCCACCGAGCTCTTTTTTAGTTGTTGTCGATTGCCCGTGGTGAATAATTGGCTTATTTAAATAGTCTGTTTTGAGTCCTAATTTTTTAGCTATGTATGAGTAATCTATATCTTCAAAGTATAAGAAATATTTTTCGTCCATCGGCCCAAGCTTTTCAAATGCTTCTCGAGATATCGCCATGCCAGCTCCAATAATATATCTATTTCGAACTCGAGCCTCAGCTTTATAAACGTGGAAATCTTGTCGAGTTGGAGTCTTAAGCCAAGCCAGGCGACCACTATAGGCCACATTGCCACCCTCCTCAGCTACAGGCATCCCCACAAGCCCCTCCTTGCCCTCTAAACCGGCCCTTAAAAGAGCCGTGAAGTCGTTCTCAACCCAAGTGTCATTATTGATTAAAACGGCCCAACTTGCCCCGTCCTGTGAGGCGGGGTCGTTCATATCTTGGAAGGCTTGGCGAAGGGCCACATTATTACCTCCAGAAAAGCCTAAATTGGCCTTATTTTCTATTAAGAGTATGTCTTTGCCTGCTATATAATCTCTTAGTTTTTGAACATCTCCAGAGCCATTGTCGGCGACAATTATCGAGAAATCTTTATCGTTCTGAGAGGCTAGAGAATCTAGGAGTTTAATGGTGTGTTCAGCGCCATTAAAATTGAGGGTGATTAGGGTGATTTTCACCATCAAAGTGTACTAAAAATTGGACTAAATTTCAATCCTACCGCCAGAAGACACGATGAAGTTGTTTTGAACTTTTTTTATGCTTTTTTCTGCGGTTCCTGAATATTCTTTATCTATTAAATCAGAAGCTTTCCTAAATTCTTTATCTTTCGCTAAAATGTCAGGGTGAACTTGAAAAGCTCTTTGATTCCAGCCAATTAGGTGCAAGCCAGATAATCTTCTGACTCTTGATAGAGCCACATAGCCTTGGCCGTACTCAAAAACCTCACTTAAATCCATTACCGCTTCGTCTAAACTCATACCTTGGCTTTTGTGAACGGTAATTGCCCACGCCAAACGTAAAGGCATTTGAGATATTCCAGCTTTAACTTGACCATCTTCCTCTATGCCCCAAACCATTGGCTCAACAATAACCACATTTCCAAATCTCGTTTGAATTATTGGATAACCATCTCCTTCGCGAAAGCCTTTTACAATTCCTAATGTGCCATTTACAAAACCTCCTCTTAAATTATTTTTTGTAAACATTACTGAAGCCCCCGCTTTTAAAGACAAGACTTCTGGCGACAGACAACCTTTTTTCAAAGTCGACACCAAGTTGGGCAGGCCGTAGGAGCTCATTTTAAAATCCCTTTGCTCATCCGGAAGCTGGGAAAGCATGTCGGCATTCACTAAGTCCACATCTACATTGTGTGAGAAAAGTTTGGGTGCATCTTCAGGAACTTTGTCATAAGTACTTCTTCGGCTTTCAATATGATTAATATGCTCCATACCGAAAGTGCTATTTCTAATCGATGATAAGACACTTAAGTATTCTTTGTCATCTTGGCGATGTTGTTCTGTTAGGTAACAAACTGTAGGGTCAGTTCTTATCCAAGCCAATGAGTCATAGGCAAATTTGGCTTCGGGTTCATCTAAAAGAACAATCTGCTCAGATTCATCTTCGGGGCGCTTCTTTCTGATGATTGGTGGTAATTGAAAAAAGTCTCCCACCAAAATAACTTGGAGGCCTCCAAAGGGCTTATTCCCCAAAAGTGAATCTTGGTTTTTCTTGGCTTCGCGACAAATCACCTCAACCATATTTAGAGTTGCAGGTGCTAGCATTGAAACCTCGTCAATTATTAAAACATGAGTATCCCTAATTCTTTGGCCGATATGTTTACTCGAAGCAATGCGTCGAATGTCTTTAATATCTAGGCTGTCATTTATGCCAATTCCACTCCAAGAGTGTATGGTCATGCCACCAATGTGAGTTGCCGCAATACCTGTTGAGGCTGTAATGGCTGGTTTAATACCGTGATTACGTAAATAGGCCACGTATTCATTAATCGTGTAGCTTTTACCTGCTCCAGGCTCGCCTGTTAAAAAAACATTAGCCCCCGTCTTTAAGATTATGAGTGCTTCAGCTTGGGTCACGAAGTAGATTATAACACCCTAGAAGCTTTTCGTAGCTAGGGCAACAATCTCAACCCATGGGACACAACCGTTGTATTTTGTGTCATCCCAATAGCAGTTAGCAGAAAGTTTTCCGTCTATGCTAATCATTTCACCGCGAGTAATATTTTTTGTAGTTGGGCTTTCACGAAGAGGATCATCTTGATCAACATCAGTTGGTTCAGCAATAAAATGAGTATACGAAGCAGTAGCATCAGAATTTTTTAAAAGAAGTCTGCCATAAGTCATTTTTGAAATTACTCGACCGGCAAGTAAGACTTTCTGGGGTGGTTTAATTTCCTGAATATCCTCAGGGACAGGGTGAGGATTTAAAGTTTCTACGGCTGACAAAATATTTGCTGGCTGAGGAACAGAATCTCGGACCTTAACAGACAACACGCCGAACACGAGAAATACAGCGAGAGAGTAGATTAAGAAGTCTTTGTTGAAGAGGGCCTTCATTTCTCTTTATTCTATGCCTCCTGTGGACTTCGTCAATATTAGTTTATATCAAAAACTTTTCTTCGTGAGGTCTGCCCAGATACTAATCGGATGTTTAGGATTGGAATATTAAAATATTTGGCAAGAGCTTTAGTTATTGCTTCATTGGCTTTGCCGTCTACGGGCGGCTCTTTTACTGAAACTTTATAGATATCAGGCTCGGGTTTTGGATTACCCAAACTTAAAGTCGGTTGAGTCATTAACTCAACTTTCTCTTCTCGGGCCGATGGTTTGGCCTTAACGATGATTCTCATTTCTCCACTCGGCAAGTTTACCAGCCTTTCGTTCTATTGGATCAGCTTTCCTTAAAGATTTTAAAAACTCTTTAGGTGCAATCTCGTAGTACTTAATTTTATCTAGTTCCTCATCAATTCCCCAGAGGTCGCCATCTTGGAGCATCCAATAGGGTTCAAAATCGTTTAAGTTAAGTAGTGCAGAATAACGCTTCAGGGTTTTCTGTCCATTATTTAAAAAATATTCGTGAAAATATGACATCACTAATTCTCGTATGGTTTTATAAACTGGTTCGCGATATCTCAAAACTGGATGATTAGTTTTTGAAAGCGCGCCCCAAAGGCCTTTAATTTTGAATGGAGCAATGACGTGGTCATAATCGTCATTAGTACTAGCGAGGTTCATTAGTACTGGCTTATGTCCATGCAGAGATAATATATATGCCCCAAGCATGGCGCCCTCAATACAATGAGCACTATTTGTTCGTAATACTAGGATTGGTGATTTAACTGTGTCTTTGCCATTTCTTTCAAAGTTCTTGGGAATTTTATTTAAAAAATCCTGAATTTTAGCAGGAGTGTTTAGTCGGTTCATTAGAGCTATCTCTTTTTTGGTGAAAGCGAGCATTCTGGGAATGGTCTCCTGTTGGCTGCTTTAGCGCCAACGAGGATTTCTCTATGTTACCGCTTAAATAGTTCTTCTGTGAGTTCAGTAATACCGATTTTCTTTTCGGCTGAGTAGGGCACAATTTTATGGTCGCCAATTAATTTCTTGATGCTGGCCATTTGTTTAACGTATTCTGATTTCTTAATCTTGTCGACTTTGTTAGCCACAATAATAATATTCTTTTGTTTCTGTTCTAAACCTTTAAGAATTTCTAAATCGTTGTTTGTTGGGCCAACTTCGGCGTCGATGATTAATAAAACCAACTTTTGTTTGTAGTGTGAAGCAAAGAGATACCAAAATATAATTTTCTTAAGTCTGTCTTGGCCTTCCCAGTTCGCTTGAGCATAGCCATAACCAGGCAAATCAACTAAATAAAATGACCTATTAATTAAAAATAGGTTAATTTCTTGAGTGCGTCCAGGAAATGAACTAGTGCGAGCTAGGTCTTTTTGACCAGTAAGTGAGTTGATTACACTCGACTTGCCGACATTAGAGCGTCCGATAAGGGCAATTTGAGGTGTGCCGTCATCTAAAGCTTCATCATCCCCCACAACACCCTTCGCAAATTTTGCAGATGTGATTCTAGACATAATTATTTAAAAAAGGGAGGGGTCGCGCCACAACACGCAACCCCTCATCAGGCCGAATTAGCTGGCTTGGTGTTTCTCGATGACGCAGTTGTCTGGCCCCGAACAGGAGCCATTCGCGCCGAACGGACAAGGTTCAGCTCGATGGTTGTGGCCGACGCCTCGTTTCTCCGTGGGGAAGAGGCATCTGATGCCCATCCGCCAACGGGCCCTGCGATGTTGCAGTTCGTCCAGTGAAAGCACTGGCGTCTCGTCGCGTCCACTCGGAGCTTCGAGACTGGAGAGGCGGGCACCCCATGGCGCCAATCTCTGTGTTGAAGCAATATCTTGTAGAACTTCCCTTAGTACCGACACAGCCGTGGACGCATCCTCCGACATTCCTTTCGTGAACCCTAATTATCTACCTAATTTGAGGATTTGTCAAAACAAAATAGAGACGGATGACGCTCGTCTCTATTGCGCTCCAAGAATTTCACTTGGAGATTATTTGTGCCGTGCCTTTTTCTTGGCAGGCTTTTGGTCTGCGCGGACAAGCTCGGTAAAAAGGATGCATGGTGAAGTCTCGTGGCCAGTCTCGACGAGGCCCATCATCCATTTCAGGTTGCTGTTCCATGCTTCCGTGGTAGCCACGGATTTGCTCGGAACGAGCCTTCTTCCTCTTACGCTTCTTCGGCTTGCCACGAATCTTAGCTCCCATCATTTCTCCTAATAGGTGATGGCTGTGTCGTTTGTTTTGAGAGTGTCGTGGACGGCCTCCATCACTCGGGTATTGAGATTGTTTGTGAACTTACTTCTGTCCACAAATGAGACCGTGTCTCTCAAGAGACCCCTGATGTTAGCGACCGCTCTAGGTCTTGAATCAAAGGCTGGGCCAGAAACCACTAGCTTCTTGTACTCCCCACTCGGGCCTCGAGCGATTTCATACCCGAATCGGCCTTCAGATTGCAGAATGTGGAATTGAAGATCAAGCGCTTCCCGCGCAATCTCCATCGACGTGAAGATGGAAACGGCGGTGTGCCTGTCTGGCGTTGTCTCCATTACCCCTCCGCTACGTGAACGTCTGGGCGGTGCCGGTTGCCCTGAGGTCTGCAAGAATCTTTTCAATCACTTCTGGCGTGAGCCTCGACTCAAGCTCTTCCTTGGCGATGTGGTGAGCAACAGGGTCGAGGACCTCGTTCTTGATAATGGCGATCGCTTTTTCTCGCGACTCCAAGACAAGCGGTCCATCAAGCATCACCTTGAATCGGTGTCCAGGCCCGCGAGTAATCAAGATCCCGAACTTGCCACCTTTTTCAGGGATGCTGAACTGAAGGTCTTCAGCATTTCCCGCTATCTCTAAAGCTGTAATTATCGTGACTCCCATGACTCCTCCCAATGGCATATTATTGCTCGAAATTGGCAAATTGTCAAACCCCGCCAACGATGGCGGGGCAAGCTAAATTGATACAGCCTGTCGGAGAATGTTTTTGTGCTGCTTAATACAGGTTATGCAACAAATGACCTTAGTTGAGGGTCGAGTTGAGTCATCGTTATAGAAATCTTCGCAGGCTTTGTTGCAGTAGACGCACTTGCCCATAATTACTCGTTTAGGCACATCTACGACTGGGGTAACCATACGATTATCAAAAACAAATAGTGAGCCCTTAAAATTCTTGTTTGGATATTTCTGCATATAGGCATGAATGCCGTCTTTGAGTTGGTACATATCTTCAAAGCCCTCTCTCTTTAAAAGGCAAGAAGCTTTTTCACATCTAATTCCGCCCGTACAGACAATAATTATCTTTTTCTTTTTTAAAGCTTTAAGTTTTGGAATTTTGCTTGGTAAATCTCTGAAGTTTTTAATATTTGGATGAATGGTTCTTTCAAATTGACCAACTTCTATTTCAAAGTTGTTTCTTAAATCTAAAACCACAAAATCCTTATCTTTTTTATATAGTCTTTCTAATTCAGCTGGCGTAATAGATTTGGCCGTTTCCTTTTTAACATTAAATTTACCGGCGCCTAGAGTTACAACTTCAGGTCGAACTTTGACCATAAGTTTAGTAAACCCTTTGCCAGTGCCTTTGCTTTTCTTAAATACAACATTTTTAAAATTTCGTTTAGCGTGCATCCCTCGGATATATTTATTTATATCCTTAGTCTCGCCTTCAAGAGTCGCATTAACCCCTTCAGTCGCAATTAAAAATCTCCCTTTCAAATTTAGGGATTCACAAATTTTTCTCTGCTCCTTCATAAGTTTCTTGGTATTCTTAACCTCAAAAAACTTATAAAAAAGAATAATTGTATACCTTGCCTCGGCTTTAGACGGGTTTGGAGACTTCATATATTGGCAATATTATAACATTTATCTATGCTAATCACGCTCTGGATGGAAATGCGTGAACCGCCTTCGCTTCCAGGGCCGATGTCGGCGATGTTCGTGAAGCCCTCCATGAGCTCCAAGTTGTAGTCGAGGTTGCCCTCGTTGACCCAGCGGGACGGCAGTGGCTGGCCCACACCCTTGGCAAGCCAAGCAAAGCGGACTTTCAAAATACCGCCCCTGTTCTCAGCGCTCGCGACTTCACCGCGCAAGAGGTAGCGCTCGATTTCGTTCTGGATCTCCATCTGACCGCCGACGTACCGCGCCAACAATTCGTCTGTTAACCGCATGACTGCTCCTTATAAACCAACAATACCACCGAAAAGTGGTATTGTCAATTAATATTATTTACTACCCCTCCCCTAGAAGCAGGTGGTATAATTAGTACATTAAAAACTTAATGGTGGGTTCATTGTAAAAATATCCACTTATGATATGGTGCTTTCTTATATAAGTAAGGATATACTTAATTTGATTCATATGTGGTTGCAAGACCTTCTTGTTCTGTTCGATATCACACCCGATAAATACCCATTCTTGGTATTGGGTATTTTGATAATTGCCAGTGCTGGTTACATACGATTTTCAATTGGGAGGAAACTTGGAAAGATAAAGGACAACGTCCTGATTGTTATTACTCACTTATCTTCGAGTGCATCAAGACGAGGGCGATTAGACACATCCTTAATACAAGTTATGAGTCCGATGACCATAACCGACAAGGGGCACACTCTGTTGGCAGACAGTGGTCTTAAGAGAATCCTAGCAGTGGATGTTCATCGAGAAGAATTCATGTCTAATTTGTCGGACCAAAAACCCAAGACTAAATTAGATGTTGAAAGTTTAGCAATTGTCTCTTTTTCTACATTTCTAGAGAAAGAATTTATGAATCCCATAAAAACATACCTCTATGACCACCCTAACGAAAGAGAAGTTTTCTCCATTTTGGCAGGCCTCTATATAAGAGACGAGTATTTGAAAATACACCCTGAAATTACCCAGTAATGAAATCCCCTAAAAAGAAATTCTTTTCCCTCCTCGACAAAGCTATAAACGTTTCACCAAAACGTTGAGCCTTGAACTTTTTAAATCTTCCCTAAAAGTTTCTTTACTTGGTAATCGGTCGTATTTAGTATAAAAGCGATCTCTGGCGTTTTGTAGCCACGCTCTTGTAGATTCTTAACGATCTGGATTCTTTGTTGGAATAAACTTTTTTCCAATTTTTGTTGCTCATTATAAAAGTGTTTATCGGGGCCAGCATAAACGTGATCGGCTATGAGTCCATGTAAATTCCTAGTATACACAGGGGTGCTGTAAATTCTTCCCTTAATCCAATCAAATCCAAGTAGACGAGAAATGATCATCATCGTCTCGACAAAAAGCACTCTAGCATCTTCTCCTTCCTTTAGTTCCCTTATTTTAAGTTCTAAATTCTGAAATCCATTCAACAATCTATCTTTAAGGCGATTGTCCATTTCCAATTCATCCACCCTTTTTAAAAGACGCTTAACTGCCCTTAGGGTGTATTTTTTAAAAAGAGATATGTGTCCAAAATATGAGGCAGTCTGGTAAGCGTCGTCTCCCAAAACCTGTCTAAGCATAATTTCGAATTGCATACTGTAATCCCAAAGGACTGTTTTCTTTTTATTCTTTATCATGTTTAGAAAGTAGATTTAGGCTGAATAACTTCAGTTACAGGACTATATTGTAATGTCTGGGTTAAATTTTCCAGCTTTAATTCTTTAGAAAACCAAGTTCATAGACTTGGGGTTGTAATTTTTCTGTCAAACTTCTATACGCTTCTTCAAAGGATTTAAAACTCAATGGAGCAAAATCACCACTTGCGTTTCGTGCCTGTAGGGCTTTCCTGACCTGATACCAACCCACGTCAGGCCTATTTAATTTTAGATCGTCCCTAATGGCATGTTCATCGGTTTGAGTGAAATAGGCTTGCCATATTTTTTTACCTTCTTCTAAAACTAACCCGGCTTCATCAGACAGTTTTCTATCAGCTAGGTACTTTACCATAAAATCTGACTCAAAGTGCTCTGGAGAATTTACTTCTTTCTCAGTAAAAGGAATGAAGTGGTTAACAATAGACCATTTTTTGCTATTCCACTCTAAATCATTTGCGCTTGCGGTAAGATTGCTTCCGTTGAAGAGCATCCAAATCAGGCAATCGTTTTTAAATTCTTCTGTCAGTGTTCCAGGAGGTTGTAGAAATTGATCACGATCATTAACCCACGTAGGTTTGATTAGACGCTGTACTGAAAAAATAATAGCTGCCTGCCACACATTATCTCTCGTGACATAGAAACCATTTCCACGTGAAGCAGGTGATGATAATAAAAATGTATACTTGGCTGCATTTTGTAAATCGTTTGTTCCTGAACACATATATGCAATAGCGCCATCAGCCCAGGTTTTAACTCGCGTCTTACCAGTAGTAGGTGTTATTGCATTGACCAAGGGAACAACATCAACCTTGTTCGTTCTGGGCCGTTTTATCCATACATTTAAGAATTGGCTATTGGGTATATTGTAAAACTTCTTCTCTCCAATAGGTTGTGTTTTTTTGTCTAGGATTTCTGTTGCTATTTCAATAATTGGAGTTTTGTTTTTTGAATTTTGGTGAATTTTCCAGATTAAAAACCCGATTGGAAAATTACCCTTTAGTCCATCGAAGGCTTTACTATGCACAATGAAACCTCCTTGATATTCGGCGTTCCAAGCTTGTCTAAATTTTTCAAAATTTGTGGCATTTACATATTTTAATTTACTAAACATTGCTAAGGTTGCATTGGGCATTTCTTTTGTAATTCTTGCTACAAATTGAGTAAAGAGCTCATTGCTTGCTTTGCCATATTCCTCCATGGCAGTTGCTGCAAATTTTGTTTTTGCAACGCCGGTCTTATTTTTTGCACCAACACCCCTAGAAACATTGTCAGCATTTGTCGCTTCGGCGTAAGGCGGATTAATTAAGACTAAAATCTTTTTACCATCAGCAATGGCTTTACGTAAATCTTCAGGTACCTTATTAGTAATAGAATAGTCTATTTTGCCATTTTCAGTTATATCATCATTTAGATAATCGTATTGGAAGCGCTGAGCCGCTACGCAAGTTTTAGTTGCTTTCATCACATCCACATCTTCTTTATCAAGAGTGGACATAAAAATCTTACGAGGGTTGCTGTGTTTTACTTCTAAAATACCGACCCCACAACACATGTCCCACACTATATAATCTTTTTGCCAGTTATAGCCTAAAGTTTCTGTAAGTTTATCGTAAGCTTTGTCTACTACATTCAAGGGTGTGTAATAGGCCCCCTTAAAACTCCTTTCATTCAAAGGAATTAGGCTGTCACGCCGCTCCAATAAATAATTCCGGTATTCTACTTTTGGCGGCCGATGATATATTGCCCAAAACCTACGGTATCCTTCTTTGCTTCCAAGTTCATATATTTTTCCGGCCAAACTAAATACGGGAGAATTATTTTTATGTAATAATTCTGCAGGAAGATCTTTGTGCGTGGAAATCGTACCATCACTCATAATATCGGCAAAGAATAATAAAGCGTAATCCTCGTCGGCCACATCTTTTATTTCTTTTCCAACCATTTCTACCCATTTATCAAAGACTTGTTTAAGATTGTCAGGGGTAATTTGTATTCTAATGATATCGCCATTCTTGATAGCCTTCTTGATGGTTTCAATAAACTCATGCTCATGCGTCTGAATCCTAAAAGAAACCAAATGGGTTCCAATGTAAGCTGAGACCACATCGAGAGCTTCCTGCGTATAACCACTAGCCGACTTACCCCATTTGATGGTTTTCTTTTCAAGAAAAGGAAGAACATCGGAGCTTTTCATGATAGCTGCTTTTTCTGTATCTATTACAGCTAGAAGCGGTGGCACATGTTGTCCTGTGTTTAATGCCTCTTGTACATAATGCAATAGTTGGGTAAACATGGCATAGCTCGATAACTTAGAACCATGTTTAGCTTCAAACCAAACTTCGTCTGTCTGGATGTCTATAAGGTTTTTTTGATACCCCTTTAAGCTAAGTGCTTTGATGTAAGCATCTTTGACATCTTCTTCAGAAGTAGCTTCTTGCAATTTTTGGTAGAGAGTCATTTTAAAATCAAATCATCCCACTTTATTAAGTTTTAATCAATAAAGCGGAGCCTTGACGATTTTTCTCGCTCCGCAAGCAAAGTCTGTACCGCAGAAGCAGTTCAACGGTTTCTAATAATCATAGGTCGAGCGCCAAACGAAGTGAGGAGGCAAGCGAGGGTTACTTGTGATTATTAGCTTAAGCCATTAGAGCTGTCGCTAAGGTCAGACTAAAGGTGAGGACTTGTGAGAAAAATTATCAAGGCGGAGCGATGTTTTGAGTTCGTTGATTGCTTTTTTGTAATCAGGAGCCTGCTGGGCTACCAGATCCCAGAAGGCCTGAGAATGATTGAATTCTTTGAGGTGGCAGAGTTCGTGGATGATTATGTAGTCAGAGAGGTGGGGTGGGAGCAATACAAGCTTGTAACTGAA
>ERZ1292625.3540-Hain-H41-01um-R1-3540-length-12552-cov-5_pt1 | contig 12552 bp, 19 predicted proteins | sample MGYA00564400_ERZ1292625 | MGnify/ENA primary metagenome ERZ1292625 (study PRJEB36523, sample SAMEA6512639) | groundwater metagenome | collected 2019-01-08 | study: AquaDiva: Metagenomics assemblies of 32 groundwater samples
GGAGCCCTGGGCCTGGGCACCTACCTGCTGATGACCTACGACCCGGTCAAGAAGATGGACCTCAGCTCGCGCCATCTTCGCGACCATGACGAGTTCGGCAATTTGAAGAAGCCGAAGGGCGCTGTTGCCGCTTTGAAAGGTGGTTCGTCGCTGCCGATCAAGACAGTCGCGCCAGCAAAGCGCAAGCCCGCAATGGCGACCGGCGAGGAAGACATCGAAGACGATGATGACGAAGACGACGAGAACGACGAAGACATCGACGATGACTTCAGCGACCTCGACGAAGACGAAGACGAAGACGAAGATGGCGACGTGTTCTGATGCCGTACTTCTCCGATCCCCAGCTCCCCTACTACTCGCCGCAGCGCGAGGGCACAGCGAACACGCTGCGTGCCTTGTCGTGGGGAGGGACGTTGGTTGCACTGTTCGGTGTGACCTACAGTCCGTTCATGCTTGGGCTCTTTGCCGTGAGCGTCCCTGCGACGATGGCCGTGCAGAAGTACGACCAAGAGGATGACGACCACGGCCGATTCCATGGCATGTACGGCGAGCCGCGCGTGCTGCGGCCTCGCGAACCATCGTGGGACACAACACTGATCGTGACAGCGTTCAGCGTGCTCGGGATGGTGACGTCTGTAACGACACTGTCGGGGCCGAGCCTTGCGACAAGGCGGTTGAAGTAGCCGCAGGCGTTTGATAGGCTTCTCCCATGACAAAGCTCTCTACCTGGCGCATCGGCCTCCTTCGACGTTGCAGCAACGGCTGCTTACGATAGCTGCCGCAAGTCCATGTCCGCGATCGTCATCTGGGTACTGGTGGTGTACGGGGTCACGCTCGTCATCACGTGTTCAAAGATCGCACGACCCTTGCGGCAGCTGCTCTCTCGATGGACATTCACACACGATCTGATCGTGTGCCCCATGTGCGTCGGCTTCTGGGTGGGCGTCTGCGCTGGCAAGGCCGGGCGCATGTTCGTCCACTCGGACGTCTTCATGCTCACTGGCTCGAACCTGGCCAACGGGTTTGCCGCGAGCGCTGCCTGCTGGGTGATCCACGTCGTGATGATGCGCTTGGGCGCCTCGGAGCTGTAATGGGCGTGAAGATCTACACTCGTGCAGGCTGCGGGTACTGCGCGCGTGCGATGAAGCTCCTGCTGAAGAAGGGTATCTCGTTCGAAGAGATCGATGTCAAGAGCGATGCCGCACGAGCGCGCCTTGCGAAGCGCACAGGTTCGACGACGGTGCCGCAGATCTTCATCGGGCGCAAACACGTCGGCGGTTGCGACGATCTGCACGCGCTCGACAAGAGCGGCGAACTCGATCGCCTACTTGGGAGAGCATAGAGAGTGATGAAGCTCTACCTGCACGCGCTCGACAACGCCGGCGGACTCATGCAGACTTGAAGGGCGTGCTGGGCGCCATGGTGCGCAGGGAGAACCTGCGACCTGCAGAGCAGTGGTTTGAACGGCGCTGTTCGGCGGCATGAAACAGCCCCCGCGCGCCTATCTCACAACGCAGCGATGACGCCCGCGACCGCGAGCGCGATGGGCGCCGCATAGGCAGCGCGTGCCTTCATGGATTGCTCGATCTGGACGCCGCCTTGTCCGCCGCGCGTAATGCGGTTGACGATGTTCTTTGGTGAAGCTCCGCCAATAGCCCCGCCCTCCGCGAGAGAGACGACGACGCCAGAACCCTTGACGGCTCCCTGAATGGCCTGGCGGACCTTGTTGAAGGCGGTCGTGTAACTCATAATTTCTTTCGATGTGCCAGCTTCTTCTATGTTCTTGCCAACTGAAGCTTCGATGAGGCCGGCGGCTTCTTTTTCTTTGCCCGCGCCTTCGTTTTCACTTTCGTCTTCGACGACGTCGCGGCCTTGACCTTCTTTGCGAGCGTCTTCTTGACTACGACCAGCTCCTTGCGATCGACCTTGCCCTCCTTGGGTTTGTAGACAACGAGGCCTGAGGCGGTCATGCGGTAGTAGCCGTAGTTCATGGGCGAGCCGCATCGGTACTTGCCGTGCACGCGCATCTTGACAACGCCGGTTGGCTGGTTCTGGTCTTCGGCGGGCTTGAGCGTGTCAGGGTCAACGTGCTCCATGAAGAAGCAGCCGTCGCAGATGTGCTTCGCTTTGTTGGGGCCTGACATGTCGCCGCCCTTGGTGGCGTGGCAGATCAGGATGATGGTCATCTTGCGCTCTTCGGCGTACTGCTCCGTGGCATGCGACGCGTTCATGAAGAGCTGTGCCGCGTGAACGATTTGGTTGCTCTTGCCGACGTCGCCATCGACGACGGGCGAGTAGAGCATCATGAGCGAGTCGACGATGAGGATGTCGACTTCGTGGTCTTGTGCTGCGAGGATGATCGCTTCCGGGTCGCCGGAGCTGATCACCTGCATGTTGTCGCCCTTGCTCTTCGGATACTTCGTGAAGAGCTTGGCGCGCGCGAACTCTCCCTTGATTTTCTTTTCTGTCTCTTCTGAGGACGCGTAGAGACATTTGAAGTCTCGTTGCGCGAGCGCGGCGGCCATCTTGCGCATGAGCGTCGACTTGCCGCATCCAGGCGGGGCGGCGATCATGAGACAGTGATGGAGCGGGAGACCTCCGCCGAAAACGTGGTCGAGCATTTCGTCGCCCGTGGGCGCGTAGGTGACCTTGCCGCCCTTGACCGTATAGAGGCGCTTGATCTCCAGCAGCGGAACAGGCTGCCCCTCTTCCTCCTCTTCCTCTTTCTTTTTGTCGCTCTCTTCCTCTTCCTTTTCCTCTTCTGCCGTCGGATTGAATGCGCCAGGCGGCAGCCAGTTCGAGAGCGCCTTGTCGGCGACCTCAGGGTCGGCGTTCTCGGGCGTGGAGAGCACGAAGTTGTTGAAGCCGCGCACGCCATCCTCGCCATGCTCTTGGCGAATAGCGAAGACCTTGAGGGCGAGCTTCGAGCGCTTTTCGGCCGCCTCGGCCATCGCGACAACCTCAGGCGGCGCGACGCGCATGGAGTTGATTTCGCCGCAGCCGCCACAACGGGCAGATCGACGATGGTCGAAGTGGAAGCAGATGAGGCATGAGTAGAGCTGCTGAGGCTCCATCATCAGCGGCGAGCTAACGGCCGCGCTCACGGCGTCGCCGTCGCATCTGACTTCGAGGGCTTGTAGACATCGAGGCCGTTGCTGGTGATGCGGTAGTAGCCGTAGTTCATCGGCGACCCGCACCGGTACTTGCCGAGCACGCGCATCTTGACGATGCCTGTGATGTCTTTGACTGCTTTGAGCGTGTCGGGGTCGACATGCTCCATGGAGAAGCAGCCATCGCAAACGTGTCTCGCTTCAGTGAATCGCGATCCGCTGGAGGCGTGACAGATCAGAACGATCGCCATCTTGTGTTTTTCCGCGTGCGCTGCTTCGGTGAAGAGTTGAGCAGCACTTGAGTCGTTTACGAAGGAGTCGACGATGAGGACGTCGACACCATGGCTTTGCGCGGCGTGAAGGATCGCTTCCGGGTCGCTGGCTCCTATGACTTTGACATTGCTTGCGCTTTTTGGATACTTGGCGAAGAGGTTCGTGCGCACGAATTCGCTCTTGACTCTCTTCTCGGACTCGTCGCTGGTCGCGTAGAGGCACTTGAGGCCGCGCTGAGCGAGCGCGGCCGCCATCTTGCGCATGAGCGTCGACTTACCGCATCCAGGCGGCCCTGCGATCATGAGGCAGTGGTGCAGTGGAAGGCCTCCACCTAGAACACGGTCGAGCGTTTCATCGTCCGTGGGGACGAAGATGACCTTCTTGGTAGGTATCAGGACGCTCACGACGTCACCGCCAATACCGTCACCTTCGCCGCGCGCCTTGAAGAGGTTCTCTTCTTGGGCGTCTTTGAGATCTTGTCTTTGAAGACGATCTCCTCGTGCTTGGTCTCGATGACGAGAAGGTTGCCTTCGCCGGTCTCGACGGGGAGCTTGCGAATGGCGAGCGTGAAGTTGAGCGCGGTGGCGGCGATCTCATCGATCGCGTCTGGCGCCTCGGGGTCTTCGTGATGGCGTTTGGGAATGCCGATGGTGAGACCGTCGATGATCTGTTTGCCTTCGAGTAGGCCGACGAGCACACGATAGACGCCCGGCGACGACCGCGGGTGAAGCTTCTTCTTGGGGTTGTACTTGATGTCGAGAAAGACATCTCCACTATATCGCTGCGCCATGCTCTCCTCCTCTTCGAAACACTTCGAAACGCCTAGATCAGATCGTTTGCATGCAGTGTCTTCGCCACGTGTTCTCCGTCCATTCCGGAGAACTTAGCGAGCTTACCTGTGTCTTTGAGAATCACGACCCAATCCGGTTCATCGCGCCGCCCGCTTGGGCGTCGAGATGGAGCACTGACGCCGGCAAGCGAAGTAATGTCGCTTGAACCAATGGGGCGCGCGACGAGGCGCGCGGTTGTCTCTTTCCAAGGCTGCGTTTCTGTCCACATCGCCGCGGGCCCGAGGACGGTGAAACCTGGACCAAGGTTTCGAACCCAGTCAAAGCCGGACGCCGTAGGCGCAGTGACGAAAGCCAAAGCTCCGGCAGGCGAGACGTTTGGTTTGAGCTGCACGTTGCTTGCGCCAGAAGCGCCGGCGTCGACCGAGTAGAGGGTCGTGTTGCGCAGAATTTCTGCGCCGACCTTCGGGTCGAAGACTTGGAGACCGTCGCCGCCAGCGGTAGCGATTCTGTATCCGAGGTAGCCGACGGCGGCAGCAAGAATAGCAATCCACATGACGTCTCAGCCTCTTCCTTTCACGCCAGCGCCAAGCAACATGGCCGCAGCGACGCCGAGCCCCAGGATGAAGAAGACGATCATGTGGTCGTCGCTTGCCTTGCCGCCGATGTCCATGGCAGGCGACGGCTCCGAGGTAGCGACACGTGCAGTCGCACGCATTCGTACGACGTCGATTCGCGCAGGTGTCATCACAGAAAGTCCTTGTCTGCGCCTTGATGGCTGTCGGGCTGGCTCTTGAGGAACTTGAACGCGATGAAGCCGATGAATCCGAGCGCGAGGAACGGCGCAGCGGCTTCTAGAAGGCTTGGAGACGCACGGGTGTCGACGGGCTCTGCAGGCGCCTTCGAGCCTCCAGGCGGCTTCGACGACCCGCCCCCTCCACTACCACCACCAGGCCCACATCCCGTTGGTCCGCCCGCCGTCGGCGGCGGCAGCCACGGAACGTAAGGTCCCTCGGTCGTGACGAGCACGCAGAGCTTTGGGTCCTTGAAGATGTCGAAGAGGTCGACGGCGACGCCGTCGAGGAGCGCTTCACGGTGCACGAGGCGAATGCCGTGCGAGTAGTCGGGACCATAGTTCCACTGGTGGCCCTTGTAGACGCCCTGGACAGGCCACTTACCGTCTTGCAAGGCTCCAAAGAGAGTGAGACAGCCGCCAAGCGACGCAGGACATGAGCCAAGCAGACCGCTCTTGGTCTGCAAGATGTCCTTCATGTGGCCGGCGACGAGCTTCTTCTCACGCCCTGCGATGGGCCCCAAAGCGGCGATGTGCTTCTTGTTGGCAGCGATCCACGCGCCGCTGTTTTCGATGTTGCGCGGGACGTGGTTCTTGGTGTCGTACCAAGGTTCGCCCGGGTTGGGCATCGGCACACGGAGATCTGCCTGTTCGTAGATCAGGCGAGCGATCTTTTCCGATGGCAGGATGCAGTGAAAGTAGTCGGCGATCTGCTGCGCAGTGCTGGTCCATCCTCCTACGTAGAACGGGTCTGCGTCGGTGCCTGCAGCAAGGAAGTCGGCGGCGCAGCGCATCTGCAAGACGCGCTCTTTGCCGTCGATGACTGCCTTGGAAGTGATCGTGCGGTAGTTGTTGTAGAAGATGGATGGGAGCTGGTCGTTCTGTACGGCATGGCAAAGCGCAGCTTCGCGATCAGCGCCCTTCTTGGACGCGATCAGCTCGCCGTACTCCGTGCCCGTCATCGCCACCGATACACCCGAGCGACGCCAGCGCCCCCTTCCGGCTTCGGGAACCGCACAGGGTCGACCAGGTAGCCGAGATAGAAGATGAGAACGTCGTCTTCTTTGCCCGCATGCTTGAGGTACATGGGCTTGTTGACGATGGATCCGTACACCTTCTGTTGTGCGCGGAACATGTCGTGCTCCAGAATCAAGTCGTCTGCGACTGACTCTGGGAGATGAGGGAAGACACGAAGTTCTTCCTCTTGGAAGTGAATGAGGTGATCATCATCGGTATAGTTACCGCTGAGATCACGATGCATGGCGGCTGCGCGCCGCGCGCCAAGGAGGTCGAGAACCTGTGGCGTGAAGATGCAATTGCAGACAGCCATGTTGAGCTGTCGCTAGGATAGCACTCTAGGTTGCCTTTTGTGCAAGAACGCCGGCTGTGGCGCGGGGGTGAACGCCCGCTCGATAGCATTTCCGTACGAGTTCCTCGTGACCGGCCACCAGCGCCTTCGCCCGGGTCTCGCTTTGGGTCTTGTCAGACACGAAAGCGAAGACCTCAGAGGCGTAGTCGTCGGCGGACCGCTTCAAGGAGGGAGCACGGCTGCGTTTTGAGCGGGCTTTCACGGGAGACGGCCTCTTAGCGACGGCCGCGAGCGAGGCCCTTCTTGCCCGAGGCGCGCCCCTTGGCGACCCTGGCGACCTTCTTGGCGGTCGAACCGATCGAACGGCCCTTCTTGCGGCCGCTCGGGCCGTACTTGTTCTTGCGCTTGATCCATCCACGCTTCGCAGCGCGCGAGCGCGCAGCCTTCGACAGCTTCTTGGCCATGGTGTTCGTTCCTCTGTTGTGACCGAATGCTGCTCCTCCGGAAATGGAAGAGTTGAGCACGGTCCCGATGATTTATCGCTACCGAGAGCCTCCCTATGAAGTCCTCAGTGCCGATGCATCTTGAAGATCGCTCTTCAAGAAGGGTTCATCTCCCAAGGCGCGTAGAAAAAATTCCACGCGCGCGTCCGTGTCACGAGTTTGAGAGATCAGCCTTCTTCCTTGGGTTTCGGCAGAGAGGCAGATCGATCTCGTGACGCCGGACATGTGCATACCGTATGGGACGGTATACGTATCATGCAAGTTTTTTCTTGCATGTAGGCATCTTTTTTTCAGTCGATGCCGACGCCGCTGGCGCAAACATCATCCTTCGAAGACATCGTCATCTCCCACCGGCTCTGTCTCATCGACCGCCTCCGTATCATTGGTGGCGGCTTGTGCCTTGCGCATCTTCTCGATGTAGTCCTCGTGCTCTTTCATGAAGCCTGCGACGGCGGCGAAGAAGAGGTTTCTCTGTTCTTCGCTGAGCACTTCCTTGATCGACTCCATTTGGGGCTCGTCGATCGACTTGAGGAACTCGCGCAGGACCACCGCGTTGATGGGCTGCTTGTTCTTGACGGCCATGACGATGGCGCCGATGGCGGGCATCTGCTGCGGCTTCATGCGCGCCTGGAGCGCCATGAGCTGTTCTTCGTCGGTGAACGAGTTGATGAAGTGCTCGAAGGTGACCGACTCTTTGGTCGCCTGCCCTGACGGGAGTTGTTTGCCGGCCGCCGCCATGAACAACGGCGCGAGCATCGGGAAGATGATCGACGCTGCCTCTTCCTTCTTCTTCTCCCAGAAAATGACCTTGCGGAGCTGCAGCTGGCGTTTGTGAGACTGCTGCACGACGCGCTCATGCAGGATGACGTTCTTGCGACGCTCGGCGTAGAGGGATTCGATTTCGGCAGCCTGTCTGGAGATGGTCTGCTCTTGACGGCTCATGAGCTGGTGCGCCCACGGGAGCACTTGCTTCATGAGGTCGAGCGCGAACTTTGAACTCATCTGCGCGTGACCTTTGGAGGTCGTCGCGTTTTCACTCATCTCGACGATTTCATCGTCGCTCGCGGACTCGAACGTGGCCGGAGGATAGAGCGTGAATGCGTATCTGGCGAAGTAGTTGCCGATGCCTGGCTGGCATCGGCCCGAGTAGGCGCCAAACGCATACCGCTGCTTTTCGCCTAGGTTGTTTGCGTCCTCTTCCGCGATGTCCGACATCTCAGTGACGAGCGTCTCGATGACCGTCTCGGGTGTCACGTCCCAAGTACGCACGGGCTTACCGCGTCCGCTCGCCTCGATGTGCACAAGGGCGATGGAGGTGCACGGGTCTCCACGATCGCCGCCGAGCGCCCATTTACGAACGTGGCCAAGCAGTCGCTTACGGTCGACACCCATCTGGCAATCCTCTTTCTGTATGCTCTACATTACGTGAAACGCAAAACGGCCATTCCCTGCCGCATGCGCAGAAGTCTTTACTCGATGATCTCGGCGTCGTGCACGAAGCCGTACGGCGAGGCCTGGTAGTGCCCCCGAGCAACCGGCGACGGCGTCGCCACACGCTGCGCCATGTACTGTTCGCGAGGCACCTTGATGGTGACGTGCGGGTCGATCTCGCGGTACTCGCGGCGCGCCTTCTTGGTCTTGCCTGCCGCGCCAATGAACGTGGGCGCCACGTAGACGAGCGCGAAGTAGACCGCTGCGCCGATGCCCAGCAACGTGATGAGGTTGCTGCCTGTCGTCTTGGCTTCCTCGACGAGTCCAGGCTTGTCGGGCGCCGCCGTGGCACCGGCGGCAGTATCAGCCCCGACACGCGCAGTTGCGTCAGCAATCAAGCTGCCCGCGGTCTGCCCCATGACGCGCCCCATGGCGCGCGCGCGAACCACGAGATCTCGATGCGTGATGACGTGGGCGCTCATGAGACTGACTCCTTGGTTTCGTTCACTTGAGGATTTTGTCGACGATCTTGTCGGACGTGCGCCACATGAGGGCGAACAGAAGGAAGATGCCGCCGAGCCAGACCCAGCCCATCACGGAGTCGCCGCTGCCCTGGACGCTCGCGCCGCCGACGCTCGCTCCGGGCACCATGCTGGCCATCTCTCGCTTGACCGCGCGTCCGCGTACGGCCGCCATTCGTGTTTGGTCGAAGGTGATCACGGGGACGACTCCTTGTGCGCGCGATTGACCGCGACGATGGTGTAGACACCGAGCGAGACGAGCGTCACGGTCAGCAAGAAGCTCACGGCCGTGCCCATGTAGAAGATGATGCCGGCGCCGATGAGCACCGCGCCCGCGACAGTCGCGACGCGCTCGGTCGAGTCGGTCGTGGTGCTGGAAGGCATGTCAGCGCCGACACGCGCGCAGGCGCGGGCGGTGACAACGAGGTGGCGGGGGTCCATGGTGCTGATTTCCTATCCTACTTGTTTGGTGACCGGATTGCCAACATCACGCTTGGCGGTAGCGAGTCATTGCGCCCTTGGTTGACCCCGCAGCGCCAATGAACAAGGGAAACACGTAGACGAGCCCGAGGTACACGGTGACGCCGACGCCGAGCCAGAAGATGATGTTGGAGATGGAGGTGGTGACGCCTTTGGCGGCAGCGATCGGGTTCCACGGATCGACAACGCCTGTCGGTTGCGTGACCATTTCCGCCTTTGCAACACGCCCTTTCATGACGAGAGGGTATCGGTCGAGGAACTGCTGCAGTTCGATATCGAACTGCTGGGTCTTTCTGAACGCGCTTTCGGAGGTGAAGCAGTAGCTGTCATCTGGACAAGAGTAGTATTCCTTGAAGTTGCGACGGTATGTCGCCCAATCCGCCCACAAACGGTTTTCGGCATAGAGCTGTTCAGGCGTGATGCCGCCGCGCGAAGCGATACGCTTCTCCATGTCGATCGCGTTGTCTTGACGCGCTTGCGCCTCTTCACGAAGTGGCCCTGCGACGAGCCCGGTAACAGAACCATCACTAGGACATGCGAGGCCCTTGGTACAGCCATCGACCTTCTCCGCTTTCGCAAGGAGGTCTTTGACTTTCGCGCGCTCCGCCGCGGGGTCGGCCATGATGACGATGGGAACCATGTCTTCGTCGCTGAACTTGCGAATGGTGGGCAGGAGGAGATCGAGATAGTCGCTGATGTCGTTCTGCGTGACGATGAGCGGGATCTCCGGCTTCAGCGGCGTGTAGGTCTTGGCTCCGATCATCGCCGCGCGCACAGAGATGCCGGCCGTACGAGCGGCACTTCGGTAGGTGGCGAGCTGAGAACGGAGCATGGGACTTTCCTTTCGACCTTACTTCTTGACGCCAGCGCTGCCGCCGCCGCCCACGACATTCTTGCGTCGTGCAACGACCTCTTGGATGTCCGGTCGACGGTTGACCATCGTGATGGGCAAGCCCGCCTTGTCGAGCGCCTTCTTGACGGTCCCCAAGAACGCACTCCCCGTCTCCTGCACGGTCTCGACGCCATGGCCCAAAGTCCTGGCCATGCGCGCCTTCTGACGAATGTCGTCCGCGCGCTCGGGCGAGACATGCCCCACCATGTCCGCGATGGCATCGAGTGCGACGGCGGCACGGTGCGGGACCTGTGCGTAGATGTTCTTCTTGTCGACGCTGCTACCGGTCTCGATGACCTCGCAGTCGATGACGGGGATGACTTTGGGCTCTTGATTGTCGGCGGCGGTGTTCATGCTGTCTTTTCCCTCTTCTTCACGCGGTGACATGTTCTAGCTATTCGGTGTCGACATCGCGCGGCGCTTTGCGCAGGTCGTCGAGCATTTCGAGTGCGCGCTTGGTCTTGGGGCCGTGCGCCTCGAAGGCGATGCCGAGGTTGTTCTTTTTCAGGTAGCTTTGGTCGTTGAAGCAGAGCATGCAGTCGACGCAACCTCGACCGACACGTGCTCCCTTAGAAGGGTCACGGAGACCTTGGTCCCACTCTTGTTGAGTGAGGTCGTATTCACGGGTCTGCGCCGGACAGGGGATGTAGAGAGGGCCCTGGGGGTCTTCTTTGAACGGAAACTGCGCACGTCTGGCGGCCATCTCTTTTTGGAAAGCCTCGAAGTCTTCGACGACGTAGCCGCCTTCCTTCTTCTTCATGCTGTGCAGGTAGCCGAAGTTGGCGACGACGATAGCGGGCACGTAGCCCATGGCTTGGGCTTGTCGGCGCTCCGCGGCCGGGTTGTCGAGTGAAGCGAGTGTACTCACGACGCCCCACGCCGCTCTCGGAACTTTGCTCCATGCGTGGGTATAGGACCATGCTTTGACACCGCCGCGAGACATCCAGTCGGTGACGGCCAACGCGAGAAGACGCGTACCGACGACCGTCTGACTGTCGCCAGAAACGTGAACTCGAAGGAATGTTCTGGACTTGGTGATCTGACCGTTTGCATTTTTGAAGGGCTTGTCGACACGTCCGCCCTGGTGACCCGTGAAGATGGCGTAAGCCTCGCCGGCAGCGGTTGCAAACGAGGAGAGACCGTACTTCTTGGCTTCAGCGTCGAGTCGGCGAGTCGTCATCGCCGTTTTGCCTTGCTGGGCGTAGCAGCCGTTGTCGCGGAGCGCGCACTCATCAGGACAGCTTGCACTGATCGACGCGTAGGTAGCGTCTGCTTTCTTGCCGTCGATCTTGCGGCGCTCCTTGTAGAGTCGGCTGCCAGTGACCTTGAGGTTGCCCGTATCAGAGACGAAGAGAGCGCCAGGCATTCGCATGTGCGAGATGCCCTTCTTCTTGTTCAGGAAGTATTGATGGAGCTTTGGCAGTCCTTTGGTACTGAGGGCTACCATGGTTCCGAGAGAGACATTGAGCGCATTGATCGCCGCTCCGTACTCATGCATCTCTTGAGAGTCAGCGATGGGCGTGGTCGCGATTTGCTCCAGAGCGTCTTCGCTCAGGTCGATGCCGAATACCGGCGGCTGCCAGGCAGGGTCGAGGCCGCATGCCGACGTCCCTGTCGCCATGCCGGGCTGTCGTAGTGACCGCATGACGATGGGAGCGCTCGCCGCTTCATGAGCGAGGGGACTGGGCGCCCCAGGAGGGGCCTTGGTGCCCTTGGAGGCGCCCACGTAGGTCTGGTGCTTTCCCTGCAGGCCCCGCGCAATGTTCCTCGCCACGAACGCCGGCTGCACGTTCGACTGGAACGCCTTGCGTACGTACGGCTCTTGCGACTGCACCTCCGCGATGGCGCGCTCTCGCGAGACGCCCATGAGCGACAGCTCGTGAATGACCTTCATGGCGAAGATGTCTGCGCGGGTGCTCGGCTTTCGCAGTGTCGTGCTCATGGTGATCTCTTATGCCTTCACGGTGGGAGGTGCTTTGACAGCAGGAGTCGTCGTGGTCGGTCCGAGTTGCGCGTGCACGTGGTCTTGATGATCGCCAAACACCGCAGGGTCGAGGTGGTCAGGCGTCAACAGATAGCCATGTCCCCCAAGACTACCTCCATTTGTCACTTCCGACGACAGGAAGTCGTAGAGTGCGGCGAAGAATTCGAATCCAGTGTCCGCCGGCGTGAGGCGGTATCCTCGGTCGGCGCGAGGCGGCTTGTTGCCCCAGTCGCGTGTGACATCGAGTGAGCGGCCGTCAGCGCCTACGAATGTAGCGAAATCGACGGCCATTCCGCGGTTGTGCGCGTTGCCGGCGTCGGGCGACTTGCCTGGATAGACACCCTTGTGATCGACGATCATTACTCCGTAGCGGGCGTGCAACCATTCGCCCAAGCGCAGAAGTAGAACAGCTGTCTGCGGCGCCATCTCTTCGGCGCCACGGTTGTGACCCATGTAGCGATAGGTCAC
>ERZ1292625.3541-Hain-H41-01um-R1-3541-length-12549-cov-3_pt1 | contig 12549 bp, 10 predicted proteins | sample MGYA00564400_ERZ1292625 | MGnify/ENA primary metagenome ERZ1292625 (study PRJEB36523, sample SAMEA6512639) | groundwater metagenome | collected 2019-01-08 | study: AquaDiva: Metagenomics assemblies of 32 groundwater samples
ATCCTCGGGAACGTGCCCGTCCCACTCCTTGCCGATGAACTTGTACTCGTCGTCGGTCGTGGGGTAGACCGCGATCACCTGCTTCGTGGTGCCGAGGACCGCCTCTGGCAAAGCGCCGCGTTCCTGCATCTTGGTGAACACTGGATCGCCGGTGCTCTGTTGTCGCACCCTCAGCCCGAAGAATTTCTCCGCCTGCGCGGTGGCTTCGGTGGGATCCGCTTCATATGCGGCGATGGCACGTCTCGCGTTTCCCGCCGTCGAGTGGATCAATTCGTTCATGAATACCACCTCGTTGGTGCCCCGCTTCGCGTCGTAGAGGCCGTACCCGATGCCGGATTCGCGCGCGGCTTCGAGGGCGGGTCTCGTGTCCCCGAAGCGCCCGTTGAACGTGAATATGAACTCGTATCGCTCCTTCCGTATCTCGTCCATGAAATAGGAAAAGAGCTTCTTTGCGCTCGCGAGCATATGATCGCACGCCTTGCGCCATTCCGGGCCGAGCTCCTCCTTGTTTTGCGCCTTGAGGAGCGACGCGAACGACGACATCACGGCTATCTCGAGTGTGCGCGCGATCCGCTCGGGGACCGCTTCCGGCACCTGACGGAGGTCGATGACCTTGAATTTGACATCCAGTCCCTTCACCGCGTCTTTTACCCTGAACATCTGGAAGCGCTGGATCGATCTGCGGTTGAACGGGTTGTCGGTGGGAGACCGGAAGCTGTCGTCGCATGCGTAGACCGTGACCTTGTTCTCCCGCCGCAGCAGATCCCTCACGATCGCCGCGTGGAGCGCGACGGTCGGTGTGAGCGAAGCCATGGAGAAAAAAACGGCGACATTGCTGTTCACCACATCTTCTTTTGATCGTATTTTGATCGGATCGGTTTTTTGCACAGGATTATCGTATCGTTTCATGGAGTTCGGGTCAACAGATGTTGGAAAACGGTTTTTAAAGGGTCTTTCAATGCCCTTTTCTTTTTCTCTGATAATGTCATATCGTTATACGGATGCAGGAGAAACACGGCGAGAACACGAAAATAAAAGTGGCGTCATTTGATTTTGACGGGGTCTTTGTCCTCGATTCGGACGCGGTTTTCAAAAAGGAAGCGTACGAGAAAATTTTTTCCGGCTATCAAGGGAGGCATGGGGCCGCGCTCAGTGAAGCCAAAGTGCTTTTCGGGTCAGGGAAACCCGGAGGGCGCGGAGAAGTATTGAGGTACGTTTTTCGGAAACTCGGCGAACCGGAGAATACACTCGAGATGCGGGTGAAAAAAGAGTCTCTTTCGTTCGATCGTTACGTGCAGGAAAAGATTGCGTCCGCCGGCCTCGTTCCCGGCTCTGTCGAGATGCTCAATGACCTTTCCCGCCGTGGGGTGGCGCTCTATCTCAATTCCGGTACCGCCACCGCCGCATTGTCGGAGAGCGCGCTGAATCTCGGTATCGCCGGATTCTTCAAGATGATACTCGGTAGCACCCCCGAGCCCGTCGGAGGAAGTAAGGCGGAAAATCTGCGCTTTATATTGGAGAAAGAGGGAATCGGTCCTGACGGGATGCTATTCGTGGGGGATTCGGATTATGATGCCGAGGCGGCGCGCGAGTGCGGGTGCCGCTTCCTCGGGGTTTCCAATCGGTGGAATCGGTGGAAAGCCGGGGAAAAGCCGTTTCCGCTCGTTGAGGACCTTCGGGACGTCGCTAGACATCTTTGATCGCATGAAATCATCTTTCCTTTCGGAAAAAATCAACAAATTGAAAGAGATCTATCGGGAAGAGGGTTTCAAGGCCGCCGCAGTGTACATCGTCATCTATTTTTTGGCGAAAACCGGGTGGTTCCGCGAAAAGCGGTTTCTAGGGAGATTGGTCGAAATGCGCGGGAATAGGGTGCGAATGGACGGCTGCATCTTTTGCCTCGACACTCCGCTCATATCGACCGAATACAAATCGCTCTTCATCCGCGGAAGCTACGAGAAAGAGGAGCGGGAAGCGGTACGCCGTTTTTTGGACCATTCACTGCCAGTGGTGGAGCTTGGGGGGGCCATCGGCGTCGTGGCGTGTGTCACGAATAAGAGACTCGCAGACCCAAAGGCGCACGTGGTTGTCGAGGCCAACCCTGACGTGATCCCAATTTTAAAAATGCATCGCGATCTGAATGGCTGTTCTTTCACCATAATAAACAAGGCGCTGAGCTACGGCAGCAAACAAGTCGTCTTTTATAAGCAGGAGAAGCTCGCCAGCTCGGGCCTTCACAGGGCGACTGACATGCCAATATCGGTTCCGACCGTCACCTTGGAAGAGATTTTTACGGAGCATAAGTTTAAGCGCGCCAATCTGATTTGCGACATAGAAGGCGGGGAGGTGGATCTGGTCATCCATGAGAAGGAATTCATTTCCAAAAATGTCTTCCAGATCATTTTTGAGCTGCACCCGTCTATCGTGGGAAAAGAAGCCATAGATGGCATGCTCGAAGAGTTGCGTGCCGTCGGCTTCCGCAAGATACGTACAGGCAGGTATTGCAGCGTGGTGATGCTCCAAAACCATAACATCGCATCATTACCCAAATAATCGGATCCATGAAAATTCTACACGTCATTCCCACCTATCTCCCCGCCTATCGGTCGAGCGGGCCTATCAACCTGACGCACGGCATGAACAAATGGCTCGTCCGGAACGGCATCGAAGTCACCGTTTACACGACCGCCGTCGACGCGCCCCACGAGCGGCTCGAGGTCCCGCTCGGCACCCCCGTCTACATCGACGGCGTGCGCGTCTTTTATTTCCCCGTATCGTTTCCCCGGCGGTGGTTCTATTCGCGCGAGCTTCGCCGGAAGCTCGCGACGACCGTTCGCGAGTTCGATCTCGTCCACGTGACTTCCGTGTTCCTTGCGGCTTCGACGTTGGTGGCGCGCCGCGCGGTCCGCGCGGGGGTTCCGTTCATCATATCGTTTTACGGGACGTTCATGCGGGTGCCGCTCAAATACCACGCCGCGGTGAAGCGCATCTACATCGCGTTCGTGGAGCGGTGGAACCTCGCGCATGCGGACGCCCTGCATTTTGTCACGCGGCAGGAGGAAGGGGATTATCTCGCGGCCGGGCTCCCGCTCCGCCGAGGCGGCGTGATTCCGCGCGGGGTGGATCCGGAAACGCTCCACGTGTCCTCCGCTCCCGAAGAGTTCAGGAAGAAGTTCAATATTCCAGCCGATGCCAGGGTCATCCTCTTTTTCGGGCGGTTGTTCTGGATCAAGGGGCTCGACACGCTCATTCCGGCGTTCGCGGGAGTCGCCCGTATGAGACCGGACGCGGTACTCGTTCTCGCCGGATATGGCGAGAGCGGATACGAGCGGGAAGTCGGGCAGCTCATAGATGAGAATGGAGTTCGCGAACGAGTACGGCTGACAGGCCCGCTTTTCGGCGCCGATAAGGAGAATGCATTCGCCGCGAGCGACGTGTTCGTGCTCCCGTCGTACACGGAGGCCGCTAGCATTTCAAGCATCGAGGCGCTCTTCTTCGGCTTGCCCGTAGTCATAACGGAAAATTGTGGGCTTGCGCGCGAAATTGCGGAGGTCGGTGCCGGGCTAATGGTGCCGAAGGAGACGGAGGCGGTTCGGGATGCACTGATCAAAGTGCTTTCCGATCCAGCCGCGGCGGCGGGAATGCGCAGGTCCGCAAAGTCGTTCGCGGACAGCGACCTTATGCTCGACGGAATAGCGAAAAGATTTATCGGGGTGTACACTGAGATTATCAAAGGCCGTTCGGGTCGTTGAACCGAAGCGGCGGGATTTCACGCCCGCCTCCTCTGTTCCCGTGTGTACGGCCGGGGCATACGCCAAGAACATGACAGTGGGCATCACAGGTTCGTCCGGATTCATCGGCGGCGCGCTCGCGCGGTCGCTTCGGAAGCGGCGCGGCATCCGGGTGCTGACGTTCGACCGGCCGGGCGGGGATCTCCTCGGAGAGAATCACTCCAAACTCGACCGGTTCGTCCGGGGTTGCAACGTCATCGTGCATGCCGCGGCCGTTACCCGCGGAAAGGACTTCGATCTCATCGCCGGCAATGTTGTCGCGACCCATCGCCTCCTCGCGGCGCTTCGGCGGACGAAAAGCAAAGCGAAACTTGTCTTTCTTTCCTCATCGGTCGTGGATTTCCGCGGGACGCGGCCGGTTTACGGCGCCGCGAAGGAGCTCACCGAACGGATGGTGGAGAGCTTCTCGCGGGAAAATCGGCATCCCGCAACGATCATGCGGCTGACGAACGCTTTCGGCGAAGGATGCCGCCCATTCCACAATTCCGTCGTTGCGACGTTCTGCCATCAAATCGTCCGCGGGAAGCCGCTCGAGGTGAATGCGAAAGGCCCGCCGCTCACCCTCATTTACATAGGCGACGTCGTAAAGATTCTCGTTCGGGAGACCATCTCGAAACGGAAGGCGATATTCCGCTTCCGCCGCGTCTATACGGATAACGTCATTTCCCTCCACGCGCTCGCGCGCCTCATCTCGTCGTTCCGTACGCTTCGGAATCCACGAATTCTGAAAAGCAAATTCCACCGCGATCTGTACCGAACCTACCGGTTTTTTGCGGAAGCAAAACGATAGAAAGGAGATATGGAACGGTTCTACGAACGGTATTGGGAGGGCGAAACGGGGCATTTGAGCGATTTCAACCTCAAATGGCCGCTGCTTGTGCCGTTCATTCCGAAAAAAGGGGACGAGGCCATACTCGATTTCGGGTGCGGTTCGGGTTCCATCATCGCGGAGATGAAGAAAGTGAACGCGCGGGCGCACTACATCGGCCTCGACGTTTCAGAGACGGCGCTCGCGGAAGCGCGGAAAAAGGTTCCCGGCGCCGACTTTCTCCGCATCGATGACGGAGGCGCCTTTCCGGTTCCCGACGGCGCCGTTGATTTCGCGTTCACCTCGGAGGTCATCGAGCATGTGTACGATACGGAGAACGCCGTGAGGGAGATCGCGCGCGTGATGAAACCGGGCGCGAGATTGTTGCTCACGACGCCCTATCACGGGTTTTTGAAGAACCTTGCCATAGTCCTTTTGGGATTCGACAGGCATTTCGATCCGGTGGGCCCCCATGTGAGGTTTTTCTCGAAGAAGACGCTCATTGCGCTTCTCGCCCGCCACCGCATTTTTCCCGTGAAGATATTTCACTACGGAAGGTTCTATCCGTTCCCGCACTCCATTGTCGTACTCGCGGAAAAGAGGTAATTTTTGAGTATGGCGAGGAAACCCCTTCTTTCGCTCATCGTCTTAACCCACAACGAGGAGCTTCACCTGAAGCGTTGCCTTGAGTCCGCAAAGGGCATCGCGGGGCAGCTCATCGTGGTGGATTCCGGGTCCTCGGACGCGACGCTCGAGATCGCGCGGTCGCTCAAGGCGGAGATCTACCACCACGAGTTCAGGAACCAGGCGGAACAGTTCAACTGGGCGCTCGACAACTGCGATATCAGGGGGGAGTGGGTGCTCCGTCTCGATGCCGACGAATACCTCATGCCGGAACTCATGAGGGAGATCCCGGAGGCGGCCCAAACGGCCCCTAAAGGCATGAACGGATTCTACATGAAGCGCAGGGTGTTCTTCATGGGGCGCTGGATACGCCACGGCGGATACTACCCGCGCGAGTTTCTTAGGATTTTCAGGCGCGGAAAGGCAAGAAGCGAGCCGAGGGAGATGGACGAGCACATCGTGCTTCTCGAGGGAGAAGCGGGCCGCCTCACGAACGATTTTGTCGACGAGAACCTCAAGGACCTCCACGAGTGGACGCACAAGCACAACGATTTTTCCTCTCGCGAGGCGGAAGCGGTCCTGAAGCGCGACACGGGAGAAGCAAGAACTGCGGAGGACAGATCGCGCTCCATGAGAAAGAGCTTCTATATGCGCCTGCCGCTCTTTTTCCGCGCGTGGTGGTATTTCATCTGGCGCTTCGTCTTCCGCGCGGGATTCTTGGACGGCCGTCCGGGGCTCATATTCCACTTCTTGCAGGGGTTCTGGTACCGGTTTTTGATCGACGCCAAGGTATACGAGGCGAGTAGGAAGAAGGGGAAGGAATGAGGATACTCGTCATCACCGATTCGTATCCGCCGGAGGTGCGGAGCGCCTCGCATCTCATGAAGGACCTCGCGGAGGCGCTCTCCGCGCGAGGGAACGAGGTAACGGTGCTTACCTCCTATCCGCGGTACAATCTCGCGGAAGGCATCGGAGAATTCCCGCGCGTTTTGAAGGAGGGAGGAGTCACGGTGTTGCGCGTGAAAACGCCGCCGCACCACAAGGTGCATTTCATCATACGCGGATTCGTCCAGCTTTCGCTTCCCTATGTGTTCTCGAATGCGTTCAAGGACATTCAGAAGCCGGACATGGTCTATGTGCACATCCCTCCGCTTCCGCTCGCGAGGATAGGCGCCATGGCGAAAAGGAGGTTCGGCGCGAAGCTCGCGGTGAACGTCCACGACATCTTTCCGCAGCACGTCGTCGACCTGGGAATGCTCAGGACATTCGTCCCTTTTTCCGGGCCGATATTGAAGTGGTTCTTCGAGCGTATGGAGAGGAAGGCATACCGCGCGGCCGATGTGCTAGTCGTGCCCTCGGCGCCGCACGCGGAATTCCTTGCGCGCGAGAGAGGGATAGACAGGAAGAAAATCGCGGTCGTGCCCCATTGGGTGAATCTCGGGGAGTTCGATGCGGCGGGGGAAGGTTCCGCGAAGAAGGAAATCGGGCTCGAGGGGAAATTCGTGATTTTCTTCGGGGGAGTGCTCGGCCCCTCGCAGTATCTGGAATTCGCGCTCGACGTCGCGGAAAGGGTTTTGGACATTCCCGACCTCGCGTTCCTCTTTGCGGGCGACGGCACGGAACGCGCGCGCCTCGAGGCGCTTGCGAAAGAGAGGAAGCTCGGGAACGTGAGATTCATCCCATTCGTCCCGAAGGAAAGGTTCCCCTCGCTCGCGATGGCTATGGATGTCGGTCTCGTGTGCCTCTCGCCGAAGAACACCACTCCCATCTTCCCTGGGAAGATACCCGCTTATATGGCGGCGAAGCTTCCAGTACTCGCATTTGTGAACAAAGAAAGCATCGGAGCAACCCTCGTCGGCGAGGCCGGATGCGGATACGTTGTTCCCTCGACCGACAAGGAAAGAGCCATCGAAGCGGTGCGGAAGATGTATGCCGCGCGCGGGGAAGAGCTCCGACGCATGGGGGAAAGGGGATATGCGTACGCGAAGGAACGCCTCACTGCGGATGCGGCGGCGGGAACGATCGCAAGGCTTTTCGCGTGAGCGTGCGGCTCAGTTCAAAGTTTCCTCCCTGAAGTAGGCAAGGAATTCCTCCTTTGCCCTTTCGTATCTGTCCCCCCACCCCTTCATTTTCTTCAGTTCCTCTTCGAGGTCGAGCATCAGTTTCGTCGAGATCATGACCGATTCTATGGAATCGCCCTCCTCGTTCATGGCGATCTTCCTCCCGATCTCGCGGTACATGTCCTTGTAACTGTTCGTCTTCCAGATCCGCTTCCTCCGGATGATGCGGTGATCATCCTCGGACTGGTACTTGATGGCGTCCGTGATGCGAACGTTCCTGCCGTGCACCTTGAGTTCCACGAAGTCCCTGGGACCGACGCGGAGCGACCCCTTTTCGCTGAAGGTCGTCGTGAACGATGCGCCGTTCTCGAGCTCTATCCATACCTCGACGGCGTCGTCCTGCAGGAGCTTGATGCCGGAGTTCTTTGGCTTGCTGAAGTTATTCAAATGCAGGAAATGGTCTATCTGGTGGCAGCCGTTCGCGAAGAAGGTGCTCCGGGAGACCGGCCAGTTGTACCAGAAGAATTCCGGCTGTATGAGCTCGTACACGATCGAGTGGTATGAAACGGGTTCGCCGTGCGTTACCCCGAGGTCCTCCAAAGCCATGCGGTTGAACGTGCCATAGCGCTTGTGAAATCCGATGAAGAGCTTCCTGCCCGCTTTCTTCAATGCCTTCTCGAGCTCCGAGAGCTCCCCGTAATCCATCGCGACCGGCTTTTCGACGACCACATACGCCCCAGATTCTAGTGCGTGGAGCGTGATGGGGACGTGCGTGTGATTGTAGCTCGCGACGAAGTACACGTCGTGCCTCTCCTCCTTCAATGGGAACGGTGTGCTCTCCCATTTCCTGATCCCCTGTTCCAGGAATATCTGCGTCGGATCTATTTCGTGGACTGTATGCATCTTTATGAACGGCTTGGTGTAGGGGATGATGTTGGTCTTTGCGTAGTTCCCGTAGCCGTAGAGCACCCCGCTCTTTTTGCCGCGGCGGCCTTCCGCCGCCCCTCCCTTCGTTTCGGAGATCGGCGCGGGTACGCGCGAGTCGATGCGCTGCGCCGCCGTCCACTCAGCGCGCTTCATTTCCTCCTGCAATCCCTTCGCGAGCGGGTTCCTTGCCGCCTCGGGAATAGCGATGCCGGAGTAGATGCTCCACCCCCTTACGCTTTCCCACCACCTGTCCTCTTTCACCCGCTTTTCGACGGGGCGGTAAAGTATTGTTCCCTCCGAGGTCTCGGGGGCTTTCCCCGCGTCGATGGGGAACACGAGTTTTTCGGGAAGGACGACGCGCTCGACGAGCGGTGGATGGAGCGGCGCGACGAATCCGACGATGTCGCCCGCGGCGTATTTTCCGTTCTCGGCGCCCTCGATGACCCTTCCCATGCCGCACGAGACGCATTTTTCGTTGCGCCGCTCCTCCCTGATGCGCGACCACGTCTTCGTCCATAGCCCTTCGGGCCCCACAACGGGGAAGTAGTTCAAAAGCAGGCGGATGCTCTTTGCCCTCGTGTGGTACACGTTCTCGAGACGTTCGAGGTTTTTCCACGCGAGCACATCGATGCGGTATTCCCTCCGGTTCCGGTGGTAGTCAAGGTAGCCGCCCCTCCATTTTTTCCCCGTCAAAATCCTCATAAGCGAAAGGGATTATACCTGTGTTTCAGGCGAGTTGGAAGCGGCCGCGTTCTTGAAAAGCGCCCTCACGTCCTTGATAAGCGGCTCGCGCAGGAGAAAAAGCAGCGCCGCGTAGGCGAGCGAAGAGGCGATAATATTCATGATGACGGGCACGCCAAATATCTTCATCGCGTACGCCGCGGCGCACATCCCGGCCGATGCCGAGAGGATCTTCGGAAGGTGGCGGAATACGCGGAAATCATTGATGTGCTTCGCGAAATGCCAATTCAGCCCGTTGTAGAGAAGCTGCGCCGTGATGGTGGCGAAGGCGGCGCCGACGATGCCGTACGGCGGAATGAGGAGCACATTGAGAACCACGTTCGCGGTAGCCCCGATTATGGTGTTCGGTGCCAGCCGTTTCTGCTCGTCGTGTGCGAGGATGTAGTTTCCGATTATGGTTCCCATGGAGATGACGGGAATTGTGAAGACGAGGATCTGGAAGGGCAGCGTTCCAGGGAGATATTCCGCACCGTAGAAGAGCGATATTATCTGGTCGCCGAGGAGGGCGCCGCCCAATGCCGCCGGAACGGTGAGCAGGAATGAAAGCGATAGAAGGCGTTCGTTGAGCGTCCGCACGAGCGCCCTGTTTCCCTCGCCTACCGCCCGAGCGAAGAGAGGGAAAAACGCGTTCGCGAGTATCGCGGGGATTATGTAGAAGAACTGGATTATGCGCTGGCCTGCCGAATAAAGTCCTACGTCCCGCGCCTCCTTGAAGTATCCGAGCATAAGAATGTCTATCTGGAGCATGAGGAAGCCGATGATGGTGACGAGGGAAAGCGGGAGGGCGGATTTTAGAGTTGGGAGTATGAGGTCGATGCGGAAATTCCTGAATATTCCTCCGAACTCCTTTCGAAGGACCGCCCCACCGGCGAGCGTCCCCGCCACCGCGGCTAGGGCATAGGTCAGGGCGAGCGCACCCGCCGTCGGATAGGTCTGGAGAATGACGAACCCGAAGAAGGCGATAGAGACGTTCATGACGAACGTGATGAGAGCCTCAAGCTCCATTCTTTGCTTCCCACGAAGGAAGGAACCGGAGAACTCGCGGAAGCCGTCAAAGACGGCAAGCAGCGCGACGAAGGGGATGATGGCCTTTGCCGCTTCGATGCTGGAGAGATGCGGTGCGACGAATATGACGAGAAGAACGGTTACCGCAAGCATGGCGGCTTTTATCCAGAAGCTTGTGGCGAAGTATACCGGGGCGTCTTCCGGCTTTTTCGCCGTTTCCCGCGTGAGTATGGAGTTCACGCCCATGTCAGCGAATACGCTGAAGAATCCGGCGAGACTGAGCACGTAGGAAAGGACGCCGTATTCCGAGGCGCCGAGGATGCGGGCCGCATAAATGATGACGAACGCCCTTATGATGCGGCTTCCGATCTGGCCGGCAGAGAGCCAAAAGAGGTTTTTCGCGGCAGTCTGGCGAAGAGAAGTGTTTGTGAAAAGAAACGATTTTATTCTGCCGAGCATCTATTTGTTGGTGTACGAGAAAAAATGCTTGATCGTGCGCGCGATGACGAGGAGATCGAGGAAGAACGAGCGGTTCTTCACGTAATAGATGTCGTATCGGAGCTTTTCCAGGGCCTCCTCTATGGATGCCGAAGGGCCGTAATTGATCTGTGCCCATCCGGTGAGTCCCGGCGCTACCGCGTGGCGCATCTCGTAGAAGGGAAGCGAGCGGTATTTTTCCACGAGCGTCATCGCCTCGGGCCTGGGGCCGGTGAAGGAAATGTCGCCCCTGAGGATATTGAGGAGCTGTGGGATCTCGTCGAGGTGCGTGTAGCGGATGAATTTTCCGAAGGGCGTGACGCGCGCGTCGTCCTTCTCGGTCCACGCGGGGCCCATGTTCCGCGCCCCGTCCACCATGCTCCGGAATTTGTAGAGGGTGAATGGCTTTCCCTTCTTTCCAGCGCGCTTTTCGGTGTAGAACACGGGGCCGCGCGAAGAGAGGGGCACGAGGAGCGCGACGGCAAGGCCGAACGGGAGGAACACAAGCGCGAGCGCGAGTCCCAACACGAGGTCCGCGGCGCGCTTCACGGTCTCGTAGAGCGGCCTGCGGGTCGCGATGTGCTCCACGAACCATTCAGCCTCGAGGATCTCCAGGGGCGACTGCTCGAATATTTCCTCGTAGAAATCTATGAGGCTCTCTATCTTCATGCCTTCGGAAAGGAGCTTGTACATCTCCCGCGCCGTCCCGGGATTCTTGATGAGGTCGGGGACGACGACGATTAGCCCGGTCTCGTTCTGCGTTCCCTGGTGCGCGAACTTCTTGAAGTCCTCGGGCCTGGGGGAATCTATCCACTCCGCGATGGAGTACCCGATATGGGGGTTTGTCCTGAGGTACGATTCGATCTTTTGCTTCAGCGGCGATGCGCCGAGGAACGACACCGCGATGGAACCGATGGAGAACGCGTGAAGGAAGAGAAGGCGGAATATCCCGTCAATGAGGAAGAAGAAGACGCCGACCATCGCGAGATTTGTTTTCGGGGTTAGGCGGAAAAGTCCGGAAAAAAGGTACAGGACCACGACGGAAATTATGCCTGCGACCATGAGTGCCTGAAAGAGCGTGCGGAAGAGCTTCTTCCTCGTCGCGAAGGTCGCGGGGCGGTAAAGGTCGGCGAGATAGAATATGAACATCCAGAGGAGGAAAAGGAGAGAAAAGGGAACGAAGTGGACCCTGAACCGCGCGATGAATCCGCCGTCGCCGTAGCGGACGGCGAGCGCGAGCGCGAGGGAGACGTAGAGAAAGGCGACGTCCCCGAAAAGAAGCAGCAGTTTTTTCGCTTTCCACATGGTTATCAGTATCACTCTACCAAAGATTGTGGATAAGTTCACCCCCACACCAATGCATTGGTGTGGGGGTGCATGTGGTACAATGAGTGGACTATGCCCAGTAATACAACCTCGATTCGTTCCCCCATTATTTTTGTAAAGAATAGTTGAATGAAAGATAAAAATATATGATTATAATACAAACAAAAAAGAATAGTCGTTACGTCCCGACAGGAAGTCGGGGCTATCGAGATTGATATACTGGGTATGGAAAACAAAAATCAAACATCGGACAAAGCGAAGCGGGATTGGCTCCTTCCCGCGTCGATCGTCATCGCCGCCCTCCTCATCGGGGGCTCGTTGGTATGGAGCGCGGGAAAAAAGGCGGAACTCGCGAGGTCCGACCAGTTCGGCGAAGAGCGGGACGCCGAGGCGCTCGCTGAGAACGTCATTCCGGTGTCGAGCGAGGACCACGTCCTCGGTAACAGGGATGCAAGCGTCAAAATGATAGTGTTCACCGATCTCGAGTGCCCGTTCTGCAAGAGCTTCCACCCGGAAGTGAAGAAGGCGCTCGTGGCGTATCCCCAGGACCTTGCAGTCGTGTACCGGCATTTCCCGCTTCAGTTCCACGAGTATGCCGAGAAGGAAGCGGAAGCGTCGGAATGCGTCGCGGAGCTCGGCGGGAACACCCGCTTCTGGGAGTATATCGACAGGATATTCGAGGTGACCGAGTCGAACGGCACGGGACTTTCCCTCTCCGACCGCGAGCGGCTTGCGGTGGAGGTAGGCGTGGACAAGGCAAAATGGAACGAATGCGTGGATTCGGGGAAAT
>ERZ1292625.3543-Hain-H41-01um-R1-3543-length-12548-cov-4_pt1 | contig 12548 bp, 9 predicted proteins | sample MGYA00564400_ERZ1292625 | MGnify/ENA primary metagenome ERZ1292625 (study PRJEB36523, sample SAMEA6512639) | groundwater metagenome | collected 2019-01-08 | study: AquaDiva: Metagenomics assemblies of 32 groundwater samples
AAAGACAAGTTGCAAGGTTATTGTTGCCATTACCAAAGTGGATCTACCAAACACCAGCGTCGAAAAAGTCAAAAGCCAACTCAAGGGACAAGACGTTGCAGTTGAAGGTTACGGGGGAGATATCCCCGTCGTCGAGGTAGCCGCACCCAAAAACAAAGGGATCGCAGAACTTCTCGAGGTCATTAACTTAGTTTGGGATCTGAGTCCAGCCCCTTCTTTGCCAAACGACCCCCTGGAAGCAGTCGTTGTCGAATCGTTTCTCGCTAAAAATCGCGGTCCAGTCACGACCGTCATAGTTATTATTGGGACGCTTAAAGTTGGCCAAAAAATTATGGTGGACCAAGACAGTATCTCTGTCAGGGCCCTTGTCGATAACACCGGCAAAAACATAAAAGAGGCAGGGCCAGGCAAGCCTGTGGAGATTCTCGGCTTCAAGAAGGTCATGGAGGTGGGAGGCATCGTAACCGCAAGAACAGTAACTAAAAATGGAGAGACTCGCGCTCCGGCAACAATGGCAGAAATCATCGCCAAATCTGAGGGAGCAAAAAGTAAGTTCAAAGTTATCATCAAAGCCGATGTCGCTGGAAGTCTGGAAGCTGTACTGGCAAACCTACCGCAAAAAGCGCAAGTAATCTCCTCAGGCACAGGTGAGATTACCGACAATGATATAGCTTTTGCCAAAACCGCCAATGCCCCCATTATTGCTTTTAACATTAAGGTGCCGCCGCAAACTCGGGTTAATGCCCAAAGAGAAGGTATATATATCAAAAGTTACGATGTCATCTACAAGCTTTTAGAAGACCTTGAGGAAGTAGTTGCCGGCTTCGAACAGGCTAAACAAGAAACTAAGATTGTCGGCCGTGCCAAAATTGTTGCCACTTTCACCATCGAAGGCGCAAGAATCGCCGGTGCCAAAGTTACTTACGGCAAACTGACAGTTGGCGACCAAATAGTTATCAGGCGTGGACAAAAAGAGCTGGGATCTGCCAAAATTCTTTCCCTAAAGCGCTTCAAAAAGAACTACCAAGAAATTCCTGCCGGTCAAGATTGCGGAATCGGCATGGAGCCAATTCTTGACTTTACCGAGCAGGATATCATAGAATCTTTTGGTTCCTGAGTATGACTTTTGTTCAAAGACTAAATCAGCCCTCATGAATGGATCAGAACTCAAAGAATAAAATCCTCGAAAATCTAACTCGCGCTGAGAATATTGTCGTTATTGTTTCCCAAGAATCAGGCTTTGACGGCTTGGCGGGAGGGCTGGCACTCTACCTTTCGATTTCTAAACTGGGCAAAAATGTCGCAATCACAGCTCAAGCTCCAACCGTTGATCACGCACAAAGAATCTATGGGGTAGACCAAATTGGCAAACCGGCCGACGGGAAAAATCCTGTTATTGTCATTTCAGACGCAGTCCAAACTGTTGACAAAGTCAGCTATTTTCTCGACCAGGATCAACTGAAGGTCATTATTCACCCGTTACCCGGATCTAAGGGAATCAATCGAGAGCAAATTTCATTAGAATATTCCATTGCCCAACCTAATCTTATCTTTGCCATCGGGTTTCGAGACGGCGAGTCTCTGGGGAGAGAAATTACTCACGAACATAAAATCACCCCGGAAACCTGGATCGTGAGCATTGCTAAAGATCAATCGAACCAAAAATTTGCGCAATTTGACTACATCAACCCAGAGGCTTCAGGAATCGGCGAAGTCACAGCTAAGTTAATTCAAGACCTAGCCTTACCAATAGACGAGGATGTGTCCTATAACTTATATGCAGCCATATCCGATAGTACAGGCAATTTCGCTCCCGCAAAGACAACGGCCCAAACATTTGAAATTGCCTCCTGGCTTATTAAATTTGGTGCCAGCCGTGCCAGTCTCGCCCAAACGGAACCTAAGCCATTACCACAACCGCCACAATCATACGTGCCGCCAACCTCAGATTTGTCTGACTTCGTCCCTGCCCTTGAAGATGTTGAGAGCCTACCCCAGTCAACTAGAAGAACTACATCCCAAGATTGGCTCAAACCCCCCAAGATCTACAAAGGCGGGAAGTCCATGAACGGCGAGAACAAGGGTTAAAAGAGGTCCAAAAATCTCTTTTGACAAAGAAATCCAAATTATTGTATTATCAATTTCCAATCGTCACAAGTTACATGGCCAGAAAAACAAAAGCTAGCACCAAAAAGCAGGTGATTGACCAATTTGCAACCCACGCCGGCGACACTGGTTCTCCTGAAGTTCAAATTGCACTTTTGTCTCAGCGAATCGGCAATGTCAGCGACCATCTTAAGGGTCACGGACATGACGATCATTCAAGAAGGGGACTCCTTTCAATGATCAATAAAAGACGCCGACTGCTGCACTATTTAACACGCAAATTCCCCGATCGCTATAAAGAGATAATAAATAAATTAGAATTACCGAGGTAATCTCTTTGCGGTGCTCGCTTCGCTGCGCGCCTAAAAGAAATTATCAATAAGTTAGAACTTCCCAGATAATTTCTTTGCGGTCCTCGTCCCTCGACCCTTCGACAAGCTCAGGGCTCGGGACTGCGGGTCTAAAAGAGATAATAAATAAATTGGAATTGCCAAGATAGGCTGATATAGGTTATAATGCATATTAAGTTAAGAGTCTGGGTTGTTGGAAGTTGATTAATATCAATCAAGAAGTTGATTCATATTAACCGATTTCTAACTCCCCTCAACTCTTTCCCTAGATTATAAGTCATGTCTAAATTAGTACGTAAAGAATTAGAAATAGCCGGCAAAAAGCTTGTTCTGGAGACTGGCGAGCTGGCTGGTCACGCCAACGGATCAGTCGTGGCAAGTTATGGCGAAACAGTTGTTTTAGCAACTGCGGTCTCACAACCTGCCGCAGCAGATGTCGATTTTTTCCCTCTCGCGGTTGATTACGAAGAAAGGCTCTATGCCGGCGGCAAGATCTCTACATCAAGGTTTATCAAACGAGAAGGCCGTCCCTCAGAAGAAGCTGTTTTAACATCTCGTTTAATAGATCGCTCTATCAGGCCTCTCTTCCCTAAAGATTATCAAGCCGAAGTCCAGGTAATCATAACTGTCCTCTCCGTCGACTTTGAAAATGATCCAGATGTCATTGCCCTAACCGCCGCCTCTGCCGCTCTAACGATATCCGATATTCCCTGGAATGGCCCCATTGCCAGCGTTCGGGTCGGTAGACAAAACGGTGGTTTCATGCTCAATCCCACTGAAGAAGAAAAAACCTTCTCAAACCTAGATCTGGTCATTGCCGCCACCGCCAGCGAAATTACCATGATTGAGGCGCAAGCAGATCAAGTAGAAGAAGCTGCGCTGGTGAAAGCTTTGGAATTTGGGCTGAAAGAAAGCCAAGCCGTTATCAAATTAATCGAAGACTTCGCGAGCGTTGTCGGTGTCAAAAAGCAAGAGTATCAGTCAACAAAATTACCGCCAGAGAAAGAATTAGAAGTAAAAGATTTTATCACGGGAAACCTGGTAGTAGAGCTAGAGAAACCCGAAATTGCGCAGGATGAGACTTGGTTCAAGAGTGCGCTTGTTAGACTCGAAGAGAAATTTCTTAAGGAGGAGGAAGAGCTGATTAGCAAAAAACACTTGGCCGACCTACTGGATGATGCCGTGGCCAAATTTTTAAGGAAAAGGATTCTAGTTGACAAAAAACGCGTTGACTCTCGAAAACCGGATGAAATTAGGCCAATAACCGTCAAAGTGCCGGTACTTCCTCGAACTCACGGCTCGGCAATTTTCCAAAGGGGCGAAACTCAGGTTCTTTCGATCGCCACACTTGCGTCCCCTGCCCTTGAACAGCTAATTGAAGGAATGAGAGGTGAGGGAACTAAAAGATATATGCATCATTACAATTTTCCACCGTTTTCAACCGGGGAAGTTCGTCGACTCGGGCCTCCGGGCAGAAGAGAAATCGGCCACGGGGCGCTGGCCGAGAGAGCTTTGGTTCCGGTCCTTCCAACCATAGACGAATTTCCTTATACCATCAGAGTTGTATCTGAAGTCCTATCTTCGGCAGGATCTACGTCTATGGCTTCGACCTGTGGGGCTACCCTTGCCTTGATGGATGCGGGCGTGCCCATTAAAGAACCCGTAGCCGGAATATCAATCGGTCTTATAACAGACGAGAATGATAAATCAAAATACGTGACTATTGTCGATATTGCCTACCAGGAAGATGCCCAAGGCGATATGGATTTTAAGATTGCCGGAACAAAAAATGGTGTAACTGCCGTCCAAATGGACACCAAACTATCCGGGATTTCTCTTAAAGTTTGCCAAGAAGCACTGGATAAAGCCAAAAAAGCCCGCCTAGAAATTTTAGGAAAAATGCTTGCGGCTCTCCCGCAGGCTCGCCAAAAAATTTCTCCTCATGCGCCGACTGTTATTTTAGTAAAAATTGATCCTGCCAAGATCGGGGAAGTTATCGGCGGCGGTGGTAAGACAATTAACAAAATTATCGCGGCGACCGGTAGCGCCATCGATATCAAAGATGACGGCACGGTCACCATCAGCGCCAAAGATGCCGAGGCCGCTCAAAAAGCAGCAGCCTGGGTCGAGGGAATAGTCAAAGAGCCACAACCGGAAGAAATCTACGAAGGGGAGATCAAACGAATTCTTCCTTTCGGTGCCATGGTCGAGATTTTGCCAGGGAAAGAAGGCTTAGTCCATATTTCCAAAATGGCACCTTATAGGGTAGAAAAAGTCGAGGATGTCGTAAAGATAGGCCAGGTGGTCAAAGTGAGAGTAGTTGAAATTGATGACATGGGCCGAGTGAATTTATCTATGAATCTTGGCGGACCTGATCGTGCAGTTGGAGTTGCCGCCAGACCCAGCGGCCGATTCGACAAAAGACCGAAAGATTATAGAAGACAAAATCGCCATAAAAGATACTAAAAAATTAATCCTGGGAACAGTACTGGCAGTAGCAGTTGCAGTATTAGTTTTCCAAAAAGCCCAAAAACCGGCTGGCACCCTTACCCTAACCGCGACCGAAAATAGGTTTAGGGTTGAGTTCAAAATCCCCGAAAATCAAAGAGATTTAACAGCACAAGTTCTAGAAAAATTAACTATCCCTCAAAATATACTTGGCGGGTTCGAGTTTGAGCTAGACAGTACCTCCTCAGCCAAGCTTGCTTTTGCTTCTCCTATCAAAACTCAAGCTTTTATCAAAGACCGGACCATAACATTTACAGGCGAAATCAAAAAAGGCTTGCCCGGTCAGCATAAGTTAAATACTAATCTTAAAATACCCAAAAATACCCAGATAGGGGTCGCGACGGGAGACTTCAACCAAATTGTTGACAGGTATCTAGAAACCGATAAGCTGCGGCAGTGGTTTGACGCCAACCGAGAAACACAAGGCCAATACTTAATTATCTTCGGCAAAGATAATTTCGCCATTATTATTCCCAAGTCGGGCCCCCTGGATTTTAATTCCTTGGCAGAAGCAGCCACCGGCCCAGAAGAGGAGGTTTACAAACAAGAGACTTTTGAAGTTGGCGGCAACTCAATTAGTCTCCATAGCATAAAACTCACCCAAGGACACCAACACCAGCTCTTGACCCTCTTTGAGCTGGGAGAATTTCTTTATCTCACTTCTTCGGGAGCAGCAGCCCGTGACTTAATAAATTCCCAATTAGGTAATGCGCCATTTACCAATTTTGCCCCAAGACTTAAAACAGTCAGTTTTTTTGCTTTTTGGACAAGAGTTGACCCGGCAGAAATTCCTCGTGTTGATGTTCTCTTTCCAAGCCAGTTCGCTAAGTATTTAGAGAATGTCAAAAAAGCAAATCTAGAAGTCACGGGCGAAAACTTCTCAGGTTACTTAGAATTGGTAGAATGAGAGTATGACTACGAGCCCTGCCCAATTTGAAGACATTAAGCTCCTTGAGGATAAACTTGCGCGAGCCCAGATTCCCCAAGAGTTAAAAAATAAAGCCGTTGTTCTCTTAGAAAGGCTTGCTAGAGTAGCTAGCGGTTCCGGATATTCCCAAGAATACGAATCCACCTCCCGCTATCTTGATTGGCTCATTGCCTTGCCCTGGAACCAGAAAAGCGCCGATATCTTATCTCTTGAGGCAGCCAAAAAAGTCTTGGATGCCAATCATTATGGCCTAGATAGCATTAAAGAGAGAGTCTTGGAATATATTGCTGTTGAAAATTTAAAAACCCAACAAGATTCCTCCCAAAAAATCAAAGCACCCGCACTTCTACTGTTAGGGCTGGTTGGTACCGGTAAGACCACCATGGGTTATTCTATTGCCCAGGCCTTGGGCAGGCAATTTGGCAGGATACCCATGGGTGGTATGGGTGATGCCCTGCAACTGCGAGGCAGATCCCGCTCTTATCCCGATTCCGAACCCGGGCAAATCATTAAGGTCCTCAGAAGAACTGGCACCCAAAATCCGGTAATTTTACTTGACGAGATCGACCGTGTCACCGAAGAGGCTAAATCGGACATCATGGGAGTCTTGGTTGAACTTCTGGATCCGGAGCAAAACAGCGCCTTTCTCGATCATTATATCGACTACCCCTTTGATTTTTCAGAAATTCTTTTTGTAACTACCGCCAACAACACGGCCGGAATCGCCACAGCAGTGCTGGATAGACTGGAGGTTATGGAAATGCCCAGCTACACGGATGAACAGAAAATCGTAATCGGCAAAAACTATTTATTACCACGGGCCATAAAGAGTTCTGGCCTTGCCCCTACCGATATCACCTTGGAAAATGATGTTTGGCCGCAAATCGTGCGGCCCTTAGGCTTTGATGCCGGCATGAGGACCCTGGATAGAACTATAAATGGTCTCTGCCGCAAGGTTGCTAAACTTAAGATTGAAGGTAAAATAACTGCCATCAAACTAACTGCAGAAAATCTCAAACAGTATTTACCAAGTTGGTGAACAAATCAGTTCAGACCTTAGGCCCGCAATCCCGAGCCCTGAGCTTGTCGAAGGGTCGAGGGATGAGGAGCGCAGGCTAAAAAGGAATTGCTTTTTAGCCTATAGCATTTTTCTTCAATTTGGTGTAAAATATAAATATGCCCAGAAGATACCGAAGAAGATACCAAACTCCGCCGTTCGCCTTAGAGAAAAAAACCATCACCACAATCATTGGACTGACCATTACCGCCGCAGCCGGTCTTCTTGCACTTTCCCTGGTTACACAAGCCGGAGCCCTTCTCGACTTAAGAGATAACTCTTATCAACTTTTTGGCGCCACAGTTATTTTTATCCCACTGCTCTTATTACTTGCCAGTCTTCCCTTACTTTCCCTCAAGCTTCCATTTGCCAAAACCAACGTCATTTTTGGACTGACGGCAACAGTTCTTGCCGCCTCGGGTATGATTGCCGCTTTCTCAGGTAATTTAGGTGGACAAGTTGGTACGTCCATTTGGTTAGTTTTTAAATCCACCATTACTCCGGCCGGAGGCTTTTTTGTCCTCCTGGTTATTTTTCTTGTCTCACTGGTCATCGCGGCCAACACTAGTCTTGATCAAGCAATCAGCACTATTGTTGCCGTCGCAACTTACACGACCAGAGTTCTAAAATTTGTCAAAAGCAAACTGATACCCACATCAAGAGGCAAATTTGTATCTGGCGCACCCATACTTAGCGGTCAAAAACGTCAACCTATCCGAGACAAAGATGAAATGGGGCTTGGCACCAGTGTTATCGTTAATTCTCCAGGCCAGACCCAAATTTGGCAATACCCACCGCTTTCACTTCTTGGAGATTCCCACGGCGCCAGTGCCAACCGCGGTAATCTTAAACAAAATGCCCAGATTATCGAAAAAACGCTTGAGAGTTTCGCGATTGCTGCTAAGGTAGTTGAAATTAACCGTGGTCCAACCGTCACTCAGTATGCGCTTGAAATTCCCATGGGTACAAAACTTTCCAAAATTCTAGCCCTGCAAAATGATTTAGCCCTGGCCCTAGCCACCTCAACCGGCAATGTCAGAATCGAGGCTCCAATTCCAGGCAAATCATTGGTTGGTATCGAAATCCCCAACATCTCACCGGAAATCGTCAACCTTAAAGGTATCCTTTCCGACGATGCCATGCACGCCAATAAATCAAAACTGGCCATTGGGCTCGGGCTTGATGTTTCCGGCAATACGGTTACGACTGATATTGGCAGAATGCCTCACGTTTTAATTGCCGGCACCACTGGTTCTGGTAAGTCGGTTCTTGTAAACGCCATTATCGCCACCATGCTTTTCCGCGCCAGTCCCCAGGAAATAAAGTTGATTCTAGTCGACCCAAAGAGGGTTGAACTCTCTGAATTTAACGATATTCCCCACCTTTTAACGCCGGTAATCGTTGAATCAGACAAAATCCTCTCAGCCCTTAAGTGGGCCATGCAAGAAATGGACAGACGCTACAAACTTTTCAAAGATGCCCAGGTCAGAAACATCACCGGTTACAACGAGCTCTCGGGATTCCAGGCACTACCCTATATCGTCATCGTTGTCGATGAGCTGCAAAACCTCATGGAATATGCTCCGGTTGAGGTTGAAGACGCAATTGTGCGAATTGCCTCGATGGCCAGAGCAACCGGGCTTCATTTAGTCGTCGCCACCCAGCGGCCGTCAGTTGATGTCATCACCGGTCTTATTAAAGCCAACATTCCCTGCCGCATCGCCTTTAATGTCTCCTCAATGGTCGATTCCAGAGTCATTCTCGATCAACCTGGTGCCGAAAAACTCCTCGGCAAAGGTGACATGCTCTACGTTCCGCCGGATGCTTCCAAACCCATGAGGATCCAAGGCGTTTATGTCTCGGATACCGAAATTAGAAATCTCATCGCTTTCCTCAAAAAATCCGGTATTGCTCCCGAATATACCGAAGAAGTTACTCAAATGCCTCTTGGCAGACACCTGGCCGGTGGCGGAGCTAGTGACGAACTTTTTGAAGAGGCGGTCAGGACCGTTTGTCAATACGACCGCGCCTCCGCGTCTCTACTTCAAAGGCGACTGCGAGTTGGTTATGCTAGAGCCGCCAGACTCCTCGATGAGTTGGAATCAGCAGGTGTTGTCGGACCAGGAGAAGGCTCCAAGCCTCGTGATGTTTTAGTTAAAGATCCCGAACAGTATCTCCAAAGCCAAGCTCAAGCCGAGTAAAAAACATGAAACAAGTAGGGGAGATCCTCAAAGAGACTAGACTTGCCCAAAACCTCTCAACCAGAAGAGTTGCCAAGAATTTACTGCTTAAAGTTGACGTCATCACCGCCATTGAAGAAGAAGATTGGGCCAAACTGCCGGAACCTGCCTATATCCAAGGCTATATTAAAAATTACGCCAAACTTCTGGGGCTTGACCCAACAAGACTCCTGGCCCTTTTTCGTGGACAATACGACGCCAAGAAATTCGCAAAAACAGTTGCCCCCCGAAGGCGCCGGTTGATGTTTACTCCTAACTTAATCGTCCCCTTGACACTGGCGTTCGTGGTCGCTATCTTTACTCTCTACATTCTCTTCCAGTCAACTGCCATCGCAAGAAGCCCAAAACTTGAAGTCGCGACGCCTCAAGATGATATCACCACCACCGCTGCGATCATTGAGATTTCCGGCCAGACCGAAAAAGATGCCACAGTTTCTGTAGATGGCCAACTCATCTCAGTCGATGAGTCCGGAAATTTCTCTTATCAAATCGCTCTCATTGAAGGCCAAAACATCGTCGAAATCATTGCCAGCAAACCCCTCTCACCCAAAACCAGGGTCACCAGAACAATCCGCCTAAGTCGCTAAATATAGGTCAGATCCTCTACATTGACAAAATTTGACAATTAAAGTAACTTGTGAGCATCAGACAACCTGCCTATGGATACAACGCAAATTGTTCTTCTTGCAGTCATTGTTGTTCTGGCCATATTTCTTGTTGCCCTTGGCTTCCAAGTATTTTTTGTCCTTAAAGATTTAAGAAAAACTCTGACCCGTATGAACAGACTCTTCGACGACGCCGACGATCTGGTCGGCCAAGTCAAAAAACCGATTCAAACAGCCGGTAACTTTGTCACGGCCCTGACAGCCGGTGCCGGTATTGCCCACTTATTAAATAAGGGGAAAGGGTCAAAGGATACCAAGAGTCCAAAGGAGATATCAAAATGAGCGATCTTGACCATAAAAATAAGCAAAGCTTTTCTACGAATAATTTCTCATCTCTAGTGCTTGGAATAATAATCGGTGCTGCAGTTACTTATTTATTTACCAATAAAAAAGGCCAAAAAATCAAAGACCATCTTTTAAAAGAAGGGAAAAAACTTTTGGAAGACATCTCAGACATTGCTGCAGATTTGGAAGAAAATGTTACCAAAAAGTTGGAAGAGGGAAAAGGAGAAGTTGAGGAAAAAGTCGAAGAAGCCCCAGAAGTTCCTCAACACATCGAACAGATCCAAAAGAAAGGCCGCCGCTTCTTCTTCCGCCGAAGCCACACCAATCCCGAATCTTAATCTTAACGAGAGAGCAACCTGTCAATGATTTTAGGGCAATTCTCGCCAAAAATTTAGTACAATGATGAGGCCTTTATGAAATCGCAGGAGCTGCGACAGAAATACTTAAAATTCTTCCAAGACAGGGGACACAGAATTATTCCGTCAGCGTCTTTGGTCCCGGCCGTTAAAGTCGAGCTGGCGGGTACAGAGCGAGTTCTTTTTACAACAGCCGGCATGCATCCGCTGGTGCCTTATCTTCTAGGTGAGCCTCATCCAGAGGGCAAAAAGCTTGTTAACGTTCAAAAGTGTCTGCGCACCGATGATATTGACCAGGTTGGCGACAACGTCCACAACACCTTTTTTGAAATGCTCGGCAACTGGTCCCTTGGAGACCCTGCCTCGCCTGATGGCATTGGCCTTGGCGGGTATTGGAAAAGGGAAGCTATTTCCTGGTCTTTTGATTTTTTAATCAACGTTTTAAAAATTGACCCCAAACGTCTTTATGTCTCCGTTTTTGCCGGAGACAGCGATGCTCCTTTTGACCAAGAGTCATATGACATCTGGAAGAAACTCGGCCTTCCCCAGGATCACATCTTCAAGTATGGCAAAGACCAAAACTGGTGGGGTCCGGTCGGCGAAACAGGACCATGCGGTCCAGACACGGAGATGTTTTACGACACTAATCCTCAGGCCAAAGGGTCAATCGACCCGTCAAGCGATAGCGAACGCTTTATGGAAATTTGGAACGATGTATTTATGGAGTATGACAAACAAAAGGACGGCTCTTTCAAAACCCTCAAGCAAAAGAATGTTGACACTGGTATGGGTCTTGAGAGGATGCTGGCGGTTTTATCGGGAGTCTCCTCAATTTACGAAACTGACGTATTTTTGCCACTGGTGAAAAATATTGAAGATCTCGCCGCCAACTTCGATGTCAAATCCGCCAGAATTGTAGCTGATCACATTAGGGCGGCAGTTTTTCTAATCTCAGATGGTGTCACTCCTTCAAATCTCGAGCGAGGCTATATATTGCGCCGTCTTACTCGTCGGGCTATCCGCCATGCGTCACTTGTGAAAATCGAAAGCGACTTTTTGGAAGATCTTGCACAAGTTGTCATCAAAACCTACGGTGACTTTTACCCAAATCTTATTGAGTTTCAAGAGTCAATCGCGGGCGAGCTCAAAAAAGAAGAGGCAAAATTTAAAAAGGCACTGGAAGTAGGTATTGGGCAATTTGAGAGAATTGGTGGTGATATCTCCGGCCGCGCTGCCTTTGATCTTTACCAGAATTTCGGCTTTCCCATTGAGTTGACTATCGAGCTAGCCACAGGAGCAGGCAAAAAAGTAGATACTCGCGGTTTTGAAAAAGAACTTAAATCTCACCAGCAGCTATCTCGTCTAGCTGGTCAAAAAACCAAAGGGGGACTAGCTGTCCAATCAGAGCAAGCTGCGAAATTGCATACAGCTACCCATCTCTTACATCAAGCACTAAGGGATGTTCTCGGCAGCCATGTTCACCAAACCGGCTCTTACATCACCAACGAAAGACTTAGATTCGATTTTTCGCATAACGAAAAGCTGACCGCTGAACAAATCAAAAGGGTCCAGTTGCGAGTCAATCAAAAGATCAGAGAGAATCTTCGTGTCAACCAAAAAGTGATGCCCAAGGAGGCTGCTGATCAAATCGGGGCCATAGGCCTCTTTGGCCAAAAGTATGGCGATCTAGTCAACATTTATTACATGGGGCCTACAGCAAAAATCGAAGATGCTTACTCTAAAGAGTTTTGTGGCGGCCCTCATGCTGCCTCAACGGGAACACTTGGCAAGTTCGAAATCACCAAAGAAGAATCAGCAGGTTCTGGTGTCCGTCGAATTTATGCTACAATTAGTGGGTAGTAATCCTTAAAATCCAATTTTGAATTTGGCTTTGCCAATTCAAAATTGTCCATTAAGGGAAAGGGAATATTAAGGGAAAACCAAGGGGTCCCCGCGTAGCAGGGGTGTAAACCATTAGGTTTGCCCTTAAAGTTACAAGGATGGATTTAACTGAAAGGCAAAGAAACTTACTGCGTGCAGTAATTGAAAAATA
>ERZ1292625.1071-Hain-H41-01um-R1-1071-length-35663-cov-7_pt2 | contig 12543 bp, 15 predicted proteins | sample MGYA00564400_ERZ1292625 | MGnify/ENA primary metagenome ERZ1292625 (study PRJEB36523, sample SAMEA6512639) | groundwater metagenome | collected 2019-01-08 | study: AquaDiva: Metagenomics assemblies of 32 groundwater samples
GGATCAAAACGGGCGGGGCTAAGAAAGACGATGGCGAAAAAGGTCTTGTACAAACGATACCTTTTACCGCTCTTTTAAATACCGCAGGAGGCACCGCAACGACATTAAGTACGCTTAAGACAACCTTGACGATTCAAGATAGTACGGCGTAATAACGAGCAACCTGTCCGGTCTGTGTCTTTCCTTCGCTGGGGAAGCACAGCCGGATAAGGGGCAAACACTTTTATAAACCCGGCAAAGGATAAATTATGACAGCAGAAAAATTAGTATCTTTAGATGATTTGGATCTGGTATCAGAGTGTTCTGATAGTTATGAATTTGAGCTTCAGGACGCAAAAGGCAAAGATACTGGAATCTTCGTGAGCGTGGTTGGATCTCACGCGGACAAAGTTAAAGCGTGGCAATTCAAGCGCACAAACGAGATTCGTACCCGCATGGCCATAGCTAAGCGCAAAGGCAAAGAAGATGACATTACGCTTGCTGAGGATGACGCAGAACTGGGATCTGAGGCTATTGCAATCAGAGTAACCGGGTGGCGTGGAATAAAGGAAGAATGTAATTTCCAGAATGCGATTAAACTATGCTCACGCAATCCGGTATTTGCTGAACAAATCTTCCGGGAATCGGAGAATTTGGCAAATTTTACGAAGAGCAAGTAAGTCTTTTACTTGCTTATGCTGAGAGTGAATTTGAGCTATTAAAGCCACAGGACGACGGACAGCCTTTACGGGTACATCTTGAGTCTGCGTGGCGGCAAACTGGGATAAAGCCTGATCAGTTAGATACTGGCTATATTCCAGAGCACTTGGGATACATTTGGGATTGGTTTATTGAGTTAAGCAACACCAGGCAACACACGGAGTACGGAAGGATTCCAATAACGTATTCCGAAATGCGGGCGTGGTGCAAATTAACCGGCTCAAAACCTTCGCCAAATGATGTAAAGCTGATAAAACTGATCGATTCTTTATTCTTAAAAGGGGGATGATGTGGCAGAAGAAATCGTTTCCCTTGGTATTAAAGTCGACAGTCGTGACGTAAAGGCAGGCGCTAAGTCACTCGATGATTTAGCGCTTTCCGGCGCAAAGGCAGAAAAATCCACAAAAGCATTGACGCTGGCATCCATTGGTCTTGGTGATGCAGTACGCACAATCGCCGGCTCATTCGTTGCTCTAAAACTTGGGCAATTCATCAGCGAATCAATAAAACTTAATCAAAGATATCAAGAACTTGGTATCTCGATGAATGTCGTTGGTCGGAACGTCGGAATTACTGGCGCGAAGATGGATGAAACGGCACGATCTATCCAGCAAATGGGTATATCTATGCTGGAATCGCGTCAGGTTGTTCTGAAACTCGCTTCTTCACATATTGATCTTGCTAATGCAGAAAAACTTGCTGACTTGGCACGTAATGCTGCGATTGTTGGGCAGATAAACACTTCCGAGGCATTAGGCAGGATTGTTCATGGCGTTAGGTCGGGTGAAAGCGAAGTACTTAAAACCATCGGTTTGAATGTAAGCTTTGAGCAAAGTTACATGAAGCTTTCCAAGCAACTCGGAAAAACATCTACAGATCTGACGCAAGCTGAAAAAATGCAGGCCAGACTTAATGATGTTTACAAGAATGCTCCTGCCTTGGTTGGGTTATATGAAGCCTCGATGGCTAACGCTGGCAAGCAATTCAGGTCGACTGAGCGGCTGATTGAGGATCTAAAGGTTAATCTTGGCGGCTTGTTTGACCTGACTGCCCGCACGGCTGTGAGGCTCTATACGGATGAACTCAAGAAGGCATCTGACAAAACTAACGAATTTATTAATAACGGGGCTATGAAAAAGTGGGGCGATGATGTCGCTATGGGCTTCGCTAGGGCGGGAGATACGCTGAGGGCATTAATCGGGATATTTCAGATTGGCGGCGCAATGGCTGGTAAAGTTGTTGATCAATTTAAAGCTATGGCAACATTCGACACACAAAAAATTTATGAAATACAGTCAGAACTTAATGATCTTTTTAAAGAAGAGATCGATAATAAGAGCAAACTTCAGGACGCATTAGCCGCTGAAATAATATCTAGGGACATGCTGGGCAAGGGAGTCACTGGTTACAATAACAATCTTAAAGATCAGATTAAAGACCAAAATAAGCTTACGGCGGCGCTGAAAGAGAAGAACAAAGAGTTTAATATGGAATTGCATCTTCTCAAACAACACGAGGAAATGTATTCTAAAGCTCGGTCGTTAACTGATGAAGTGGCTACTAAGCAGGAAATATACAACAAAAAACTGGGCGAACTGAATCAGCTAAAACCTTATTTATCTGTTGATATTTATAACCGTGCACTTGCAAAAGCCAGGGAAGAATTAAATAAGACAAAAAAAGTCACGAAAACAACAACCGATGATGTAAGTCAGCTCTGGACGCAAGCCGGTCGCAACATTCAGTCCACTTTAGCCACCAGCATATTTAATTTTTTTGATGACGGCTTAAAAGGCATGATCAAGAATGTCGGAATTGCTGTAGGCCGCATTATGTCTGAGTTTGCTGCTCTCAAGCTTGCGCAAGGGATCGGTCTGGATCGCATGTTTGGCGGTGGATCTTCTGCTTCCGGTGGTGGAGGCGGGATGAATATTGCCAGCATGGGCATGAATTTGGCGAGTCTTGCGCGTGGTGGTTTTGGTTCAACCGGAATGATTGGGACTGGCATCAGTGCGCTAGGGAGGTTCGCAGGTTCTGGTTCAATGGCTGCGTTCGGTGCGGGTTTTGGCGGGGATGCAATTGCTGGCGTGGCGGCGGGAGTGGAGGCTGGGTTAACTGGATCAATGTCAGCAAGCGCGGCCAGTATGGGCGCTTCTTTTGCTGCGGTCGCAGGGCCTGCCATGGTTGCATTTATGGCCACGCAGGGTTTAAAAATGCTTGCGGGTGATAAGCGGATGGGCGGCGGTTTCGGCAGGGCAATGAATGCTGTCGGAGATATCCCAATAATTGGTGATTTATTTCCGTTTATTCCGATGCTTAACGGACTTTTTGGACACGGACCCATGAAGTTCAGGCAACAATCTATGCAAGGCACTGCAACGGGTGGTGGATTCGATGGCGATATAACAAATGTCTTCCGCGCAAAAGGTGGCCTACTTGTAGGCAACAAACACAAATCAGTCAACGAAGCATTCAGCCTAGAAATGCAGACTATGCTGGATAGCACATTAAATGGCTTTGCTGATTCTACGCGTAGCTTTGCCAAAAACTTGGGCGTGTCTGCCGACTTCGTTGATAATTTCAATAAAGAATTTCAGATTAAATCGGAGAAAGGTAAGCAATTAACTGATGAAGCAATACAGGAAATGTTGCGCGGAATTGGCAATGAATTTGCGCGTGGCGTTTTGCCGATTGTTGATACATTGCGCAAGGCTGGAGAAGATTCGATGGCCACGCTTGGGCGTTTGAGTAATGAATTTGTGACTCTGTCGAACGCTTCTTTAATACTTGGCAAGTCAGTTTCCGAAGCCAATGAATTCATCAAATCCGTATCGTTCGAGAACCGGACTGCATTTATAGACGCCGCTGGCGGGATCGATGCGCTGAACCAGAAGGTATCATTCTTCGCTGATAACTTCCTGACCGAGGCAGATAGATTTGCGCCTGCTGCGGAACGGCTGAATGAATCCATGGATGGGCTTGGCCTTAATGCGGCTATGTCGAAGGATCAATTTCGAGATCTGGTTCAGTCATTTGGCCAGGTTAACGGAATCACGGCTGAAACATTGCAAGCCATGCTAAACCTTGCGCCTGCCTTTATACAAGTCAAAAATGCCAGTGACTCTCTAGCACAGAGCGCATTCGGGGATTTGAGTAAATCGGTAGAATCGGAACGTAACCGGCTGACAACTGTATACAATGATGCGCTTAAGATTCAGAACGACAGAATACAAACTGTCAGCGAATCAATCGGCAAACTCAGCGAACTGTCAAAAGCGCTAAAATCCACGCTAAGCACGATCAGGCCGCTAAGTTTAGGGGAAGCGCGAGGCAAAATTCAGTCAGCCATTGATACAATGCGCGGCGGCGGGTCTGTTGCGGCTGGAGATATTCAGGAAGCGCTATCACGGCTTGCGGACAAAGACACCAGCAGTTTCTCGACGATGTTGGAATTTCAGCGCAGTCAGGCGAAATCCGCTGATCTTGTTAGCACATTAAGCGGCATGACCGATGCACAATTAACACTTGAAGAGCGTAGTTTGTCGGCCCTTGAGGCGGCGCGGGATCGGCTGACGATTGGATTCGAGAATGAAATATCACATCTTGATTCGATACTAACGAACGCACAAGAGCAGCTCGGGACACTGGACGCAATTAAAGGCTTGCTCGAAGCGCAGAGAGACTTTGCGAGCGCTATTTCAGCAAACAAAACAGTTAACCCGATTTCTGGCAATCCAAATATTAAGGGCGCACAGATACTTGATTTCTCCCGGGCGAACGCAGCAGATCCGATGGCGATATATAATGCCGCAATTGCAAACAATGTATCAAGCGCGCAGATAGCAGCAAGCGGAGCATTTACTCAGACGCAGATTGATCAGTTTGTGAGGAGTAACAATTTAGCCTCGTTTGATTCAGGCGTGAGAAATGTTAAAAAAACTGGATTAGCCATGATACACAAAGGCGAAAATGTTATAAATAATCAGCAGAGTAATGATATTTTAAAATCCTTAAATAGGCTTGTTGAAGTTGTTGCCAACGGAAATGTACATGCACGCAAAACAGCGGATCTGCTGGTCAGAGTTACGCGAGATGGTGAATCATTATTAACAACGGCGGCATAGATGATAACAGTTGATCCTATCGATATTCGCGGCGCGATGGTAACAAGCTCAACCGTGCCATACCCGGATACCGGCGAAACGGCTTGGAGTGGCGCGTCTGTTGGTTATGTTGTTGGGGATACCAGATCTTATCTGGTTGGGACTGATTATTATAGATTTGAATGCATCACAGCACACACAAGTTCCGCCACCAATTACCCGGTTCCAAAACCAAACGAAACGGTTAATTGGCTTGACCTTGGTTTTGTTAATAAATTTGCTATGTTTCAACTTGAGCGGAATACCCAAACGATTGAAACGACATCTCCATTAATTGTCGAAGTAGATCCGGGTGATCGGGTGGGCGTGATAGGCCTTGGAAATCTGGAGGCTGATGGCGTACAGCTTGATATTTATGACTCTGGCGGGACTTTGGTATCAACAGCAACCAAGGATCTAATTGATAGATATGTTGCAAGCTGGTACTCCTATTTCTACCAGCCATTTCGACAGATAGTTAACACGCTGTTTAGCGACATTGCAATTGACGCGACATATACATTTAAACTGACCTTCACAAAAGCGACGGGGAGTGTGAAGGTTGGTGCAGTAGTTTGCGGTATGCCTTATGACATTGGGTCGGCTCAGTATCAGGCCAAGGTTAGAAGGTTAAATTTCTCAACATTTGACCGAGCATTTGACGGAGAAACCACTATAACTATCCGCCGCAATGTGCCGAAGGTTAACCTGAATCTGTTTATCGATAAAACTGCCTTGAACGGCATTGTTAGATTAATCGATGATCTGAATGGAGTGGTGACTCTTTGGGCGGGATTGGTCACAACGACTGATGGATATTTTGAGAGCGTATTTTTGATAGGAATTTATAAAGACATTGAATATTCTCTGGACTACCCGAATCACGCAGTCGGCGCCATCGAGGTTGAGGCATTATGAGATTTATATCTGATTATCCAGATTCGACAAGTACGGCCGATTTTAAGACTCGCTGCGATACTTTTATTCAAGATTTGAATGGGTTTACGACTGATTATACTGCCGCTGCTGCGATTGGCATAACAGGCGGATTATTTAACACAACATCAACGACCAGTAATAATGTGACGTATGGTCAAAAAACTTTCGTACTTGTTGCTGATATAGACTTGCTGCCGGACATGCATGTGACTGTAGCTTACACAACAACGCCCAGTAATTACATGTACGGGATTGTTGATAGCTATACTCCGGGCAGCAAGACTTTGGTGTTTACTCCGCTGATTGTGTCCGGCTCAGGCAGTGCATTAACCGCCTGGACTGTTAGCGTAGGCGCATCAGGTCGCACGTTGATTGGCGAAACTCAATCAGAGGTAATGTGCGTGACTCCGAACGGCGTTGGGTCAACCAATACCAAAATCCGAAAATATACGTCGATTGCAATCAATACCGGGTCAGATATCACCTACACGTCAAGCGCACCGGATGGTGACAGTTTTACGGTGAATAAATCTGGCCTGTATATAATATCCGTGGCTGATGCGTGCGTGAGTGCCACATCAATGTATTACGGTGTCTCAATAAACGCGACGGGCATGTTAACCACTGATTTTAATTCCATAACCGAATCAATGAAGTTGATGCGGGGGCGTTCTGTTGCCTCCGTAGGCGGCGCGGCTAATACGATAAGCGCAGTAGTTAGGCTGGCTGCTACCAATATTATTAGACATCATGTAAGTGGCGCGGATTTTTCCAGCGCAAATACTTATTTCCATATGCAAAGGGTTGGATCTTAAATGACGATGACAACACCGCCAACAAACCCGTCTAACAGCGGAAGCGAGGACAATTTTAATTCCAACTCCATAAACTTTTTTGGTTGGGCTGACGGGATACCGGGAGAAATTAACCCATTTATAACCGGCAATGTCAGCATGACATCGACCACAAGTTTAACAATTGGCACGGGCGCAAAATCTCCGGTACTGGCGACTGATACGACATTTAGCAAAGGTCAGTTTATATTTATAAATTCGACAGCTACGCCCACAAAATGGATGGCTGGATATATTACTAACTATGTTTCTGGCACAAAAACGATATCAGTCACAATTACGTTGACATCGGGCGACACTGACACGCTTGCGTCTTGGCGTGTTACGGTTGGGGCGCCTCCGATTCGACTCGGCACGAATGGCTACAGCGACCGCATACAATTGATTGACGGTAACGGAGCCGGGTCTACAAATACAATGATTCGCCGGTTTGCGACTCAGGTTATAAATATCGGCACAGCGATAACCTATGCTGACTCTGCTGCGGATGGGGCAAGCTTTACTGCCAATATTCCCGGATTGTATGCAATACATTACCGTGACGCGTTTGGTAGCGGTGTAGCTCACTATGCTGGGCTGACATTAAATAGTGCGCAATTGACGACAGCAATCACGAGCGTTACTGCCAGCACAAGATATGGATTATTTTACATGGTAGCAAATGCAGTGCCGCGCGGAGCATCCGCAGTTATGTTGTATCTCAATGCGGGTGATGTTATCCGTCCGCACCTTGATGCAGCAACCGGCTGGAAAGATACCGCCGGGGATTTTGTCGGGTTTGAGATTGCGAGGGTGACGATATGACCATGACGACCGCAGTAACTAACCCGGACATGACCACGGGAACAAATGAAACGGCAGGTGATGCTTTTTGTAAATGGCTTTGTTGTGTGAGTCAGGAGGCTGCGTTTGCTTTAAGTGGTTATGGCTTGTTGTCTGGCAGGTCTGACACATCGATTACAATCGGGACGGGAAGTAAAGCTCTTGTTTTGAAGGAGGATTCGGCATTCGATAAAGGCATGTACGTGAAGTTCGTGTCCCCCACAAATCCAGATTATTTTATGAGTGGATTTGTAACAGATTACGTGTCCGGTACTAAAACACTCACCCTTACTGTCGACCAATGCCAGCCAATCGGTACTACTCAAGCATTGTGGATAGTTCATCCAACGGCGATACCCAGCCTTGGTCAGCTTGCTCAGGACGAAATACTGATGACTGGCGGCAATGGTAGTGGATCTACGAATACAATGATCAGGGTGTTTACGACAACCGTAACAAACACCGGCGCGTCAATGAGTTTAACAAATAGCGCAGCAAATGGATTCTCAATCCTGATCAATGAGCGTGGTTGGTACTCCTTTGAGTTTGGAGACAAGCACGCAACAGGCCCGTATTACTACGGGATCACCAAAAATACGGCGCAATTAAGTACAGCATTCCCTTCGATTACAGATAAATCCACAGTGATAGCCATGGGCGCGAATGAATCGGCTGGGCAACACGCAGCAACCGGATTTGCACTGTTGGAGGTTGGCGACATCATAAGACCGCACGGAAACGCGAATACCGGGACGGCGGCGGCTGATGTATTTTTCCGAGCAAGGAGGATGGCATGATTTATTACAAATTGCTTGTTAATTCACCGAATGGTGAGCAAACAATTGTTTTTGTGACTGAGAGCGGTTCTTATTTTGATCAATCGAGAGTTGTTTGGGATGAGCGGACAGACGGGCCATTGCCAGCGATAACGCTTGGCAAAATGGAGCGGGTAGGAAATCTACTTAATACATTGGCTGATTATCTCCCCGCACATGCGGCATACCTCGCAGAAAAAGCTGTAGAAGCGGCCGAGGAGACAAGGGTTGAAACAATAGAACAAAGCGCCAAACAGGACGCCACTATTATAACATTAAAAACAATGACCAATCAACAGCTTAATGATTGGTTTGATGCTAATATTACCACGTTAGCGAGTGCGCGCGCTTTGCTTAAAGTTTTGTTTAAAATTGTGATCAGGAGGATAATTTAATGGCAAGCATAACACTAACAAAATCAACGGAATGCGCCTCGCAAAATCATCTTATTGTAGCTGTGACGGGCGATGTGTCGTATACGTGGCACACCGATCTGGACGACATAAGCGAATCAATAACCAATGACGAGAAGATCGCATTTTTAAAAGTACTTTTGCGAATCGCTAAAATCGGACGCACTCGCGCACAAGTCCGCACAGCGTTAACTAATGGATATACTATAACCATATGAGCCAAGCCAATCTAAATTTCCTGATACCATATCCAAGTGGAACCAAAGGAGTGTCTGTATCAAACGCAACACTCGATGCTACAGGCGAGGAATACCATGTTGTTGGACATATAATGCTGCAAAATGGAGCTGCTGGAGGGTCTAAGACTATCAGTAGCGCGGGTGGTAAAATCCACGCTCGTTTTGGCGCCACAACTTTTGCTAATGCTGGAACAACGATCAGGGTAGGTATCGGCGCTGTCAGCACAACATTAAATCCTACAGCAATGAGCGGATCTCCAGCAGCGACCCCTGACGTTTATGATGAGCTGGTTGGCGCCACAGACACAATTACATCCAGCACGATAAAAACAATCACCATGTCCACAGGGACAAAAACAATAACAGATCACGATCTGGTGGCCATATCCTTTAATATGGTATCACGCGCCGGGGCGGACAGTGTGCTGGTAGCAACGAACACAGATTCGCATACAGCGAATTTTTCCAGACCTGCGGGGTCTCTATACCTCGCTGCCGCATGGACAAAAACTTCACAAATTGCCAATGTGCTGATTGAGTTTGACGACGGTACTTTTGGGTGGATAGAGCACGCTACAGAATTGCAGCCACCGCATAGTTCAACTGGTTCTGTAACAACCGCATTTAATAGTTCGACAGGAACGGCCGATGAGTACGGTAATCTGATTAATTTCAAAACCTACTCAACAATCCATGGCGCGCGATTAAGCTATTCGCCGGACAATGCGGCTGCTGATTTTGAGCTGATACTGTATTCAGACCCGCTCGGGACGCCAGTTGCAGAGCGCACTTTAACAGTTGATGCAACACAAACAAATATAGCTGCCGCGACATCAAATGCCTTCAACGGGATGTTTCCTACCGCATTTCTTGCGTCACCAAACACGGATTATGCAATTTGCGTACGTCCGACAACCACAACCAGCTTAACGTTATACGGGTACGATCATGTGCCGGTTGATGTGCTCCTGATGAGCGGAGTGTCATCTGATAAATGTTATGCGGTCAGGCGACTAGATAATACCGGCGCATTTTCTGACACAAATGGTGGCACAGCAAAATCACGTAGGTATTTTATTTCTGCGCTGATCGGAGCCATACCAGATGATCGGTCGGCCTCTCAATCACAAATAGGACTCTACTAAAATGGCAGCGATGAATCCTCCCAAAAATGCGCAGGCGCTAACGTTTTACATAGGGCTGCGTAGTGCAACAGATGCGAATTCGCTACAAAATAACCCAACCATAGCAGCAGGAGATTTTAAAGTCTCCAAGGATGGGGGCGCTTTGGCAAATCTGACGACACTCCCGGCAGTTACCCCAGCAAGTAGCGCCATGGTTAAAATAGCGTTATCAGCAACAGAAATGACTGCTGACAACGTGACGATTATTTGGATAGATCAAACGGCGACAAAAGAGTGGGCTGACGGGCTGATCAATATTGTAACGACTGCTTAAGAATGCAAAACCAAGTATGGTGGGGTAACCAAGGTTCGGTAACTGGTGATACTACAGTTGCATTAACCGGGCAGGCGCTATCCGTAGCAGAAGGATCTCTATCTGTATCTGTTAATATTGAACTGACTGGACAGGGTCTGACAGTATCAAACGGACTTATTGCTGCCGCATTCGATGTTGGTTTGATCGGACAAAGCTTATCTGTATCAGAAGGATCGTTATCACCCGCATTCGATGTTGGCTTAACCGGCGAAGCATTATCAATAACGAATGGTTCATTGGTGACTTTTGTTGGTATCGACGTTGCCCTGACTGGGCAAGCGATGTCTGTGTCAGAAGGTTCGTTCACTGCGGCTTTAGATATTGGTCTAAATGGTCAGTCTTTGTCTGTCTTGAGCGGAACATTAACGCCATTTGTTGGCATAAATGTTGAATTAACTGGACAGTCATTGTCAGTAACAGAAGGCTCGTTCGGCGTATCGTCAAGCATTACACTTGCCGGGCAGGTCATATCTGTAACGCAAGACACAGTAACGCCCGGCATCGTTTATAATGTTGCATTGACAGGCCAATCATTATCTGTAAATGAGGGCGCATTTGGCGTTAACCTGACAGTCCCATTGGCGGGACAGATTGTAACAATCGCGGAAGGATTAATGTCTGCCCCTGTGGGCGCGGCTGTTCTGATACCAGCAAATAGAATTTACGCAGTACCGAATCGTAATAAAGTTTATGCAATACCTGACCCAGAAAGAATTATTGTTATTAATTAAGGAGATAAATATGTTAGTACACACAATAAATGGATTGATTGAGCGTGATTTGCTGGAAATTAAAGACATCTTCACAGAAGAAGATAATGCCCGCATTCACGCGACCGAGTGGTTTTTGGATGGCGAATTAGTTCGTAGAGATTGCAACGTTTCAATTTTGCGTGGGCTGGAAGTTAACGGCGCACAATCTTCATTTAAATAAACAGGAGTATAAAAAATGGCAAACACAGCAGCAGTACCTAAAAGTTTTAGACTGGATTTATTAAATGGAAAGCACGCATTTGGAACCAGTGTCGTTAGAGCAGGGACAGGCGCTGACACTTTTAAAGCGGCGTTATATCTTGCGACCGCAACGATCAATGCGGATACCGGGGCATATACTGCAACTGGAGAGCTTGCTGCAACTGGTAATTATTCAGCTGGCGGTGCGACGGTAACTAATGCAACGGCACCCGCTAATACTGGCGGGACTGGGATTGTTGCTTTCTGGACTCCATCAGCATCAATCACGTGGACAGCCTTAACTTCGTCTGGGTCGTTTGATTGCGCGCTGCTGTATAACTCCACGAACTCTAATCTGGCTGTTGGGGTGTTCACGTTTTCGGCGCAATCGATTACGGCTGGCAATTTCTCGCTGACAATGCCGACTAACGACCTTACCACTGGCTTAATCAGAATAGGCTAATCATGGCTTTCCCTGTCAAAGACAAAGATCCGTCTGCCGTTCTGGATTATCTGTTCGATTTTGCGGCACTGACAAACGGAAACGGATCTAGTGATTACTTGGATGCTGGTGAAACAATACTCACTAAAACAATAGTTGCTGATGCTGGTATCACTGTTGATTCCAGCGCTATTGTAAACACTAGTACCGGTGTTCAGGTGTGGTTATCCGGCGGAACTGATGGCGTGACGTATAACGTCACGTGCAGAATTACAACGTCAGGCAGTCGGACAGATGATCGAACATTAAAAATCAGAGTATTGCCAACATAATAAGGACAGAAAATGACAGAATACACTGGAAGCGAGCGGAGAAAACATCCAGAGAACTGCCCGATGAGTCCGGATCAAGCGCAGATAATGCTTATCAACCAACAAAAACTTATAGATGATGTTGCTGAATTGAAGCGATATTTATTCGCCGGACGTGTTGTGTTTGCTACACTAGCCTGTGTTGTACTATCATTTGATTGGGTTCGTGAGCATCTATCAGTCATTAAAAATGTGTTTGAATCTAAGTGATTGATATTGTTTATGAATCAGATGGCGTTATGATTGAAAAAGTAACGGAGAATAGCTACATCATTCGTGGTTATGCCGATGGGAAAAATTTCCCTGATGGATTTGATTGGATTGTTGTGGCTTTGGTTGATGCTCTGACAGTTA
>ERZ1292625.3545-Hain-H41-01um-R1-3545-length-12536-cov-86_pt1 | contig 12536 bp, 28 predicted proteins | sample MGYA00564400_ERZ1292625 | MGnify/ENA primary metagenome ERZ1292625 (study PRJEB36523, sample SAMEA6512639) | groundwater metagenome | collected 2019-01-08 | study: AquaDiva: Metagenomics assemblies of 32 groundwater samples
CCCGGACTGGAAAACCCCATGATCGGAGGTCAATGGACTCATGTATATAATTCCCCAATTTGACGATCGACGTTAAGCATCTCGGATGCTACGGTGCCTACGTCCGAGTAATCGAATCACCAGGTCAATGGGTGACGACGACAAAAGAATTAATCGTGGTGTTCAACCGGCTATCGCTTGGTGTTCACCACACGCATAGCGTCACGCCGCTCATTATCCCGGCATGGGCCGAAGGGTCCGCGATCTTCGTCAGTAGTGTGGTTACGTTTTATCGCAATCCGCTGCAAGAATGGCTGCACTGGCCCATCGTTCATGCGGGCCCTAAAGCGAAGATCGACGTGCTGCGGAAAGGTGCCTGATTACTGTCGAGTTGATTTAGATAGTACGTTTGCGTCGGCCAGCCGCAACCGAGGCGCGGTGCCTCGTCCTCAAAGAAAATCTTGACGCGCTGTGTTTGCATGACGCTCTCCATTGAATGAGAGCATCGTAGCAAGTGGGGTCCGCGCTTTTCCCGGTTTCCGACTTTCCGCTCACGCCAGCATTGAACAACTCGCGCGTTTCGGTCGATTTGACATGAGGCTCGACGGGCACAACTTGCACGTTTTTGTGTGAGGTCGGTCTAGGAAGTGCTTGCGCCATCGGCGCTCGCGTGGCGCAAATTTATTTTTTTGGACGTTCACGGTAATCTGAAACTTTCAACTGTAATTCCAAACTGCTTTACCACCGGGCTAATCCCTCCGATTGCGGATGGCGGCTGCAATTTGTGCCCCGCCAGTTGGCCCAGGTGTAAAGCTTTCCGCGAGCTTGGCACACTGCTCTCGTTCCTCTGCGATGGCCCGCGCAACAACATGCGCCATTGAATGGCGCTCGTGTTGCTCGCGGTCTTCCAGTTCGATGTGGTTCATCGGCCGCCCTCCTTTATTGATCTGTCTCTAAACGAACGGCGTCCGCTTCGTGGTCATACGCAGACACAAGACGGCGCGGCCCGCAAGATCAGGTGCTTGTGTGCGGCGCCGTTGAGGTCCGCACGCGCCCGGCCAAGAAGGGCGACAAGCCCATGCGGCGGGGCGGGCGCTATGCCGGTCGGCTGCGCTTGGAAATAGTCCCCAATCGCGGGGCGAAAGCCCTGTGCGGCTTTGTCGAGCAAGCCGTTGAGCCGGGGGCGATGGTCATCACAGACGCATGGCGTGGCTACAACGGACTTTCGACGCTCGGCTATGAGCACCTTCCGGTCGTGGAAGGCGGCACTCCGCAAGTCGCCGAAGAGTTCCTCCCCATCGTCCACCTCGTTTTCTCGAATCTCAAGGCTTGGCTGCAAGGCACGCATCACGGGCGCGTCGAGCCCAAGCATCTGCAAACCTACCTGAACGAGTTCACGTTCCGCTTCAACCGCCGCTTCTATCCATTCAACGCCTTCCGCTCTTTGCTCGGCATCGGCACAAATGGCGAAGGCCCGACCTATGACGGGCTTTACGAGGGAACTTGGAAGCACGCGACGATGGAAAGCCATCATGACTAATCAACCCCTAGAGGCTGCATGTTCAAACCGTATAAGCATGATCTGAATTGTCAATACAAGACGGCGTTCGTTCTTGCCCACAAGTTGCGCGAAGCCATCGCCCCAATAAAGGAGCCCCGTGCTTCCGCCAACTGATCGCCAATACATCGCTGGTAGGAATCGGGAGCGAGCGGCATTAGGCGACCGCCCGGAGTTCAAATCTCAATGATTTCAGGAATGGCGAGTGGCGGTAGCTCTCCCCCGCTACCATCTTTCGGCATGACGATTGCGGTCCGAATGTGGGTATGCCGAGTAAGCTATTGAGCCGGCCGGCGATGACGACTTCGATTTTGTCACCGTTACGCGCTACGGTCACACTTTCGATCAGATCATGCATGGCGTCGGCCGCTTCGGTGTTGCCGGCTGAGACTGTGGCGCCGATCGATTGCTGCAGCCGCTCCAAGGTTTGTTCATAACGAACAAGCGCGGCTGGATGCAGCGCGATCACCTTGGGTTGTTCCATGGTGGTGAGTTCAGTTTCAATATTTTGCCGCTCGGAATCCAGTTCGCTCGATCGCGGACCTAATACGGAAGGATCCCCGTGCCCCTTGGCGATGGCGTCGACCAGGCGGGTGATTTCTCTTGTGACTTCGCCAAGGCGCCGCTCGGCCGCGGCGCGCTGCTTGCCAGCGCCGGCAGATAACCGCCGCGATTCCTCATGATAGGCGCGCACGAATTCCGCAATGGCTTCGGGATGCCGCAGTTCCGTGCGTAGTCGATCGAGAACCGTTTTTTCGATGGTGTCGAGATAGAATGTTGCCGGCGCCGGGCAGGCATCGCCTTCCTTGGCGGTGGAACAGCGAATGCGGATGCGGCCGCTTTTATCGCTGCCCGATGTCGACATGCCGCCGCCACAGGCGGCACAGCGCAATAGCCCAGAGAGAATATGCTTGGGCCGTTTCTGCCGGCCGGGGTGGATGTGAGTGAATTCGGCTTTGCGATGTTGTACCGCGTCGAATATCTGACGATCGACGATGGCGAGTTTTGGCGTCTCGACCGTGATCCAGTCTTCCGGCTTGTTCGGCTGCGAGATGCGTCTGGCCGTATCAGGATTCTTGACCATCTTAACCCGATTCCAGGTCAGGCAGCCTGCGTAGATCGGATTGCGCAATATGCCGTTGCCGCGCTTGGCGTTGCCGTTGAGGGTGGACGAGCGCCAGTATTTGCCGCGCGGTGGCGCGATGCCTTCGCGATTGAGTATCGCCGCAATGGCGCGCGGGCTGCGGCCGGAAAGATATTCGGCATAGATGCGGCGGACGATCTCGGCTTGCGTCTCATCGATCACCCTCACGCCCGGCTCGCCTTTGACGGTCTTGTAGCCGTAGCAGAGGCCGCCGGCGGCAAGACCTTCCTGGATGCGCCCGCGCTGGCCGCGGCGCACCTGATGGCGCAAGTCCCTGATCTGCTGGCTGTCGACCACGGCGGTCATGCCATCGACCAACTCGGTGACCACACCATTGGCCGAGGTTACGAATTCGACGCCATGGAATTCCAGGCGCTTGCGGAAATAGGCGCGGTCTTCCTGGTCCCTGGATATGCGGCTGGTGGCTTCCGCGATCACCATATCGATGGTGCCATCGCGCACGAGACCGATGAGTTCTTGGATGCCGGGTCGGTTTTTGATCGAGGAGCCGGATAGCGCGCTATCGTCTAACTCGATCACGACGCGCGCTTGAAATTGTTTCGCAAGCTTACGGTTATCGGCGTGCTGATCCGGGATGGACCTGTCGTTTTGCAGGTCGGTGGAGAAGCGGGCGTATGAGGCGGCGCGTTTCATGTCTGCTGACGTTTTTCATAAACGATCAACAATGAAACATTAATTCCGCTCGGAAGACGTAAAGCCCAATCAGACCATTCGTCACCGCGCTCCATGAGAGTCGCATTTTTTCCATCTATGACGACTGAAACTACCTTGCCGCATAAAGTCTCGTTCTTGCCATCAAAGGCGCGATATCGGATCACACGATCAGGGCTAGGTGGTTCTGATAATGATATCGATCCGCCTATAATAATCAGGCGGTCGCCCGATTGCCCTAATGATTGTGAACTGAATAACATTGTTAAACCTAACACATTAGCGGTATTCGTAAAGCGCATCCAAAATGGGTGTCGTTTTTCGTAATAATATTTATAGATTGCAATTACTATCGGGATTACCGCCAAAACCAGCGTTAACGCGCTAATCGCTATGACGATTAAGTCGCCGAGGGTGACAACATCATCATATTTAATATGCAAAAGCGTCCCGCTCAGGATCATCGCCGCAATAGCCCCCGCCAACCAGCTAGAGGTTGCCCCGCTGAGCGATTGTAGCCCGAAAGAGGGCCGTTTTCTTCCTCTAAAACCATATGCCAAGGGTCTCTCTCCCCGGCATTATGTCGTTAGCGCCTAGCTATTTGCTTGTGGCGCTTGCGCCATAATACCGCACATTAGATCAACGGAAGCGGGCGTAGGAGGCGGCGCGTTTCATGCCTCTCCACCGTTCAAAGGTTTCCCTGTCGTTGCATCGACTGGCCAATCACAATAATCCGCTCCCTCGGCAACCTCATCCCAATCAACGTCGTTGTCCGGAAACATTTGTCGCGCAAGTTCGGCAGCGATCAGCGCCGGATTGTTCGTTTCTATGCGGTTTTCTGGATCGTTCGAAATTCTCGGGTCGTGGCAAAGCATGTTCCCTTGCAAAATTCTCCAGCGCCGCCTGTCTCCCCAAGGCTCCGGCAAGCTTAAGGATGGCCGGATCGCATGGCTTGCGCAAGCGGGCTGTGGATGGGGAGGGGCGGGTCATTGACTTCTGGTTTCCCCACAAATCCGCCTTGCCTCGGCAACCGGCACCTTCAATCCCCGCGCCACTTTCATGATCTCGCGGTTTTTATTCCACCAGGCGCGCGCCCATGCGCGGCGGATTTCGGGATCGTCCTTGCGTTTGAGTTTGATGAGGGTTGTGGTCATCGGCGCGACCCCCACGATTCACCCGTCCGCCGATCGACAACCTGCCGTCCCTGCACCTTAATCCTGAATGGGCTGTCCTTCCCACCCGGCAGTTTCCTACGCCATGGGTCCTTGATGCCGTGAGCGAGATCGGAGACGCGGCGGACTCTGGCGATGACGGGTGCGTCGAATTTATCTGCTTTGTATTTCCAGCAAGTCCGCACTAGGCACGCGCAATTTTCGATTGAGTTATCGGACCGATCAGCGTTTACATGCTCGAAAAATGTATTGCCATCACCAAGCGGACGGCCGCACGGCACTTTAAATATGTGCGGCATCAAATGGCACTCGCACAGTCCGCAGCTGCGCTTCAACGCCTCGCGCTGGGTTTCTTTGGTGAAGTTGCGACGGCGCGCAATCATGTTGCGTCCACGAGCAGCCGTAAAATAAATCCGCCAAATCCGCCAATTAAAACGGCCGCAAGACAATAACCAAAATCATAGATAATCCGAGACCAATCGAATGTGTGGCGTAGTTGCATAGATGTGGCATTATCAATTCTCTCGACGAGGTGCCGCGTCCATCTGGCGTTGTCCATCTTCACAACATCGCCTTCGGCAAAACCGGAGAATGCCGTAGCAGTGACGGATATCGTACTGTCCTTCATCTCTGCACCACCTTCTCCCGTTCCCCGATCAGCACATCGCTCGCCGCCAGCATCGCTTCCTGTACCGATCGATATGGTCCCTTGATCGGGATTGAGATCATGAGATTGTCGACGAGGCCGAAGTTTTCGATGAGCGTTCCATCTCTTCCGTCGCGCCACTCACGATGATCTATATATTTAACCGGGATCATTCCTTGGCAGCGTGAAAGATATGTTATGTGGCCGGTTTCCGACCACGCAAACACCGGCTTGCCGGCATGAACGGCGTAGCCGATCTCGAATGCCGTTCCTGGATCGAGTGACGGTCCACGGAACGGTGAGATATCCGCAATCACGCCGTCGCAGGTTTCCAGCATGGCGACGTTGGCGCTGTAGATCAGACGGGCGTTTTTCACTCCCGCCAATACTTCGCCATCGGCAATGCGCGGCAGTCCATTGGCTTCCCGGATATCGTTGATCGATGCGTCAAGCGGCCAGAGTCCTTCCATGCCGAAGGATTTTGCCATGCGTTTGAGATCGTCACCGTATTGCTTGGCGTCTGAGCGAAAGACACCGGGGCCGGCGAGATATATGCGGGGGCGGATCATGTCTGTGCCCCCTGCGTTTCCTTAATCGGAGCCGCAGTTTCTCTATGCTGGGCTTCTTCTAAGACTGCTCGCGCCACGTAAATTCCGATTTGATTAAGCCGCGCGAATTGCGCACCAGGAATTCGTTTGTCGACCGAGATCACCGCCAAGTTGCGACTAACTGCGGTGATGACGGTAATGTCTCTGAAGGAATTTCCAACACAGCTTTTCCATTGCTCTTTTTGTCGCCGCAGCGCGCCGTGTTTCAGCATTTCAATGAGCATGCGTTTGATCGGAGAACTGACCGAGCCGACATATGTAAAGGGGACGAAGGGTGCGATAGGAGGGGAACCGCGCATCACAAAACCCCCGCCGCTTTCAACGTTGCCCATAGATAGGCTGCGGCCATGAGAGCGAGCCAGTAGCGGAGTTGGAAGCGAAGGAAGGATTTCATGATGATCTGCGATAATTTGAACGCCGCACCCAATCGTATTGTTGCCACGTCAAGTCTTGCCTGCTGCGCAGGATGCGTCCGCAGTTCCCGCACGTTTCAACTCGCAACCACCAATTCTTTTTTCTCGATGTTGGGCCGATCAGCCTAATGCAACCGCTATGATGTTGACACGGGTCGTTCGGCACACCGTCTGGCGCGCAGTAGTATGGGTTGAATGAGGTGTCTGGATGAGGCCAGTTTGGTGCGATGTTCATGCGCTAAATTCCGCGCCCTCTCGGCACCAGTGCCGTCTTGAGATCGCCCACTGCCTCGACCGTCCGCATGTGCGTTGAAAACGCCCGCATGGCATTGGCCTGGACATGATCGCCCCTGCGGATCGAGCAAGACCACAAGCAAGTGCATTTGAGGGTGAGGGAGGCTTTCACGGCACCCATGAGATAGGGTGCATGCAGATTGTGCTCGCGTTGCAGGAAGCTGGCAACGTCGTCGCAGACCTGCATTCCGGCTGACGTGAGATGGTGCCAGCGCTGGCCTTCGTTGCGGGCGGCAAGGCCCATGTCTTTCAATTCGACGAAGGCGGCAAGCGTGAAAGGCGGAACGGAATCTTCCTCGCGAAGTGCGCGGTAGATCGCCTGATTGCGGATATTGTGCCGGCCGCTCATCGACAGCATGGCCATCTGCTGGCCGAAGGTGAGATCGGAGACGGCGGGAAGTTTTGGCTTGGCCGGTAGCGCGACCGGCGCCGGCAATTCAAGCTGTGGCGCAAAACTATTGTTGCCGAAATCAAACGGCTTGCCGCGCTCGCGCTCCATTGCGGAAACCGATCGCAGCGCGTTCATCGTTCCCGTCAAACTAAACCGACTACGCATGACACACTCCATACTGACAAGGTTACAAACAATCTCCGGCTGCACCGCGTAAGGAGGGGCAGGCCGACGCAACGCAGCCGGAGGACTCAACGCGACCGAGCCGACGCTACAGACAACCGTGACGCTGGCGGCGATCAGGATTCCGACCGCGCAACCGAACGCCAAGGAAGAATGCGCCGCAGCCCTGGTGCTGAAACCAGTCGGGGGAAATGACTGCGGCGCTCCGCGCTCGCACACGGGCATGCGGGGGGCAAGGTATGTGCGGGCGGAATTCACTTGAGACAATTTCCTCTTTTGGGTTTTGATGCGAACGACTGGTGATCACCGGCCTTCGGCTTTGGCGTGGACCGCGGCGTGATGAGTAATGCAGAGCCACCGCACCTTAAGTGGCTTCGAATAATCATCGTGGTGCGCTTGCGTTTTGGCTACGCCGCAAATCTCGCAGACTTGCCTATTGAGGATACCAGCCATGATTGCGCGGTTGACCATCCATCGGGCTTTATGTCGGAATCTCAGCGATGGGTCAGAACGGTAACGCTTTTGATTTTGCGCGGCGGTGGCGCGCTTACCCGGTTTTTCGCGATAGGCTGCCTCATATTCTCGGTGCCACTCTCGCGGCATTCTTGGAGTGACAACGGGTCGACCTTCTGTCTTGCGGCGTTCACGCCATGCAATTTCCCAGGCGCGGCGGCAAGGATGGCAACGGTTACTCGTGCTGCGCGAGGTTTTATCCCATTGGCGCCCGCAGTCAGGGCATTTGACTTTTTTCGGCGCGGTCATTTGGAAAGGCCGGATGCTTTGGCGATGGCGGCGCGCGTCTGTTCGGTAGCGTCGGCGATCACATCTTGATGATTGCCCTGCGATGCCGCACAGCGTTCAAAGCGCGCCAGCGTCCGTTTTAATTCTAAAAGAAGCTCGTCCGCCAAATCGGCGGCGGTATTCAAAAGCACGCATTGTCCAGTATTGTGGTGACGGAATATTGCGCGCTTGGCATCGTTCTGTCCGTTTTGATCGGCCAGCATCAACCTTGCCGCGCTATTGAGGCAACAAATCGCAATGGCCGACCTCCGATCACCAGCTTCTCGCTCACCACTTGCCTGTGCGGTCATTGTCCCGATCTCCTTGGTTGCACTTCCGACAAGTCAGCGGGCGGATCGAAACGTAAATTGAGATAGCCAAGAATTCTGTACTTCGCGGCCGGACTGAAATCAGACAGAACGGACGAGATATAGGAAATTGCCTTGAGTTCGCGATCTTCGCCGGGTTCGGCCAATGTGATCATTACTGGCGAATCTGATGGGCGGTCAGGATAAATTTCACTCATTGTCCCATCCTCTTCCTAAATTCTCTCTCCGCTCCATCGGCATGAAGTTCATGCGCGCGGTCTTATGCGGCGGCCTGCGATTTGCGCTCGCTCAGCTTTTTGAGTTCTTCGATGGTCGGCTTTGGAAGTACGGCCCGCGCGGCATCCAGTTCCTCGCTGGCCCTTTCCGCAGCGCGGGCGGCTTGTTTGTATCTTTCGATCTTGGGCGCGTTCTTACCGTTGATGATCACAAGGCTGTGCAGGCTGAAATATTCTCGTTTTTTAATGTTCTCGCGCCCCACGCGGTAGCCGTTCACGCCGTGGTGGCCTGTGTCGATCATGGTGATGACGACTTCGGATGCTTCGCCGTCGTAACCTCTATCCAGTGAGAATACGCGAATGTTGCTAACGCGGCGATCCTCGCGATCCTCAGCATTCAGTTTCGTGCGGAGCGCACTAAGTGATGGCGCGCTGCATCGCATGGTCTTGCACTGCCAAATATTGCTTTCCTCGTCGTATTGGACCTTGTGGTCGCCGTGCTTTGTCTCAATCATCGTCCCATCCTCCTCTTCCCTTCTCTCTCCGCTCCATCGGCATGTAATTCATGCGCGAGAGCAACCAACCCAACCGCAATGGCGGGAAGGAAATAGCGTTCGAAGATATGCAGTGCCGCGACTTGCAGCGCGGAGGTGGTGAGGGATTTGAGGGCGTGGCGCATGCTGTCCTCACCTAACGAAGAAAAAGAAAAATGCGGCGATGAGAACGATCAAGCCGATGAATATGCAAACATCGCGCCGATTCATATCACCACCACCTCTGTAAAAATCGCGATCTTCCGGCGGTGCAGAATTCAAGACTACGGCTTTCGCCTTCCGTCCCGATTTCCGTGACGCAGATCGCTTTGATGATTTGAGGGCGGGGCGCATTAGGCGGCTTCTTCGGCATCGCCGGTTTTCTTGCTGAGAGATTCAAACAATTCGCCAAAGCTGAAATCGTAATCGCTAGCGCACGTCTCGCAAAGCAGACCCTTGTTCGCAGGACCGATCGGCAATCCCATATCGTCGTTCGGACCCATGACGTTCGCGATCTTGGCGTGGCCGCCGAGCATCATTTCGAGACCGTGCTGGCGCTGGACGGCTTGGCCGTCGCTGCCCATGCGTTCGATGGTGACGCGGTAGAAAAGGGGAAGGCCGGTGTGCATCACTCCCTTGCCGCAGCGGGCGCATGGCGTAAAATCCGTCTGTTTCATCGCGCGGGATTTGTCGTATTCGAAATCCGCCATCTTCCCCTCCCCGAATGAAACGGTGAGGACCACCCAGGGGGATTCCCTAAGCGGCCCGGTTGTGCCTTAATGTCCCTCGTCCAAAGGTCGTATTGTAGTAAGGGAGGAATTTATGCGTATCGTTCAGATTGTTGCCACGCTCACTGCGACACTGCTGATGGCTGGTTGTGTGACAAACAACGTCCGCTGGGTCAGACCCGGTGCTACGGCTGCCGATTTCGAGGCCGACAAAATGCGCTGCGAATACGATGCGCGGCTGGCCTTGGCACCCGCCACGACGGCACCGACCTACGGCATGGGCAACGCCATTGCCCAGGGGATGAGCCTCGGCATCGAGCGAATCAACCTGATGACGATGTGCATGCAGACCAAGGGCTGGACGCGGCAGACGGTATCTTCGAATAGCACCGTCGAACCTGCGGCCGTTGCTGTTGAGGAAGAAAAGGCCCCGGCTCAAGTCGTCGTCCCTCGCCGAAACGCGCGGCTGACGGTCGCAGGCGACTGAGTTTAGGAATTCCGTCATTTTCCCGTTCCCCGAATGGGTGACGGGAATAATCTAGTTCACGTTATGTGAACTTGTCAACGGCTAAATGTCACAGAATGTGAATATCATTGTGCACATAGAAAGATCGATTGGGATATAAGGCTGAATTATGCGGCTTTTCTTATCTTTTGAACCAATCTGTCGGGAAGCCCGGAGGCATCCCCATCATAGACCCAATCGAGGGTGAGTCCGAATTCATCGCGCAACCGATAGGTGGCAGCGAGGGTGATTCGCCGCTTCTTGCTGGGGTTGACGAATTGCGACCACTGGTTCGGTTTAATGCCGGTCCTGCGACAAAGCTCCGCGGCGGTAAGCCCAAGCGCCTGCCTGGTCGTTTCTAGCCTACTGGCAATGTCTTTTAGCGATCTCGACATGGCCCAATTGGGCCGTAATTCACAGGACGTGACTATCGCCATTTCGTGAAGACTTGACTTATTCACGAAACGTGAACATTCTCCCACCATGCTTGGAACAGTCGGCGCGGTCATTGATGAGCTTGGTGGTACAGCCTCGGTCGCTGCCCTGACCGGGCTCGGCTCATCCACGGTGAGCAACTGGCGCTCGCGCGGTCGCATCCCAGCGGAATTGTTTTTGGTCGTCTCCGGTGCCCTGGAAGGTAAGGGCAAGCAGGCCGATCCATCCTTGTTCGGGATGGCCCGCGAAGCGGGGGCGCGGGCATGACGCACTCGTTTGACCGGAAATTGAATGAGCATTTATTCCCCCCACAGCCGGCGAGAGGGAAAAGCTATCGCAACCGAAGGTCACTTTGGAACTCTCGATACTCACGCGGTTACCGATCGATTAACGGTTGCGAAAAATTCAATACCGAGCGCCCAACATCTTCACAATCCTCTTTCCAGTTGGTGAGCCGCCATCGGCCTGATGGGGCCGTGAACTCCGTCAGTCGAAGCTGGGGTGGAGTTGTAATTCGGAGGCGCGGGCTTTCGGCTCTCATCCGCAGCGGTGAGGCTGGCTATATGGTGACGTATGGCTGTCGCGCCGCCGAAATCCAAATCCAGTTGGTGAGCCGCCATCGGCAGGATGGGTTTATGAGACCCAATCCTACAGGCCGAGTGATAGTTGGTCTTTCGACCGTCGTAGCGCCATCTTGTGAGATGCCGAACGAAGGGCTTGCGCCACTCGTTCGAACTTCCCGCGGCGCCAGCGCCGATATTTATGAACCAACACGTCCTTCGGCCCGCGACCATGCTTGCGCATGGTACGGCTCCTTGCAGTTCGCAGCCGGGCCTAATCCCGGCCTTCCGGCCCCGTCTGATCACGGAGTCGCGTTGCATAATCGCGATACTGCAAAGTCGCCGATGGCGGCTCACCTTCCATTCCAGCATGTCAATTCCTCAAAATCCAGCGGACCGGCTGCCCTACGCACCACGGTATCGGCAAAGGCAACCGGCCCGCGCTCCATCGCCTTGAGGGGGCAGGGCGATGGACTGAAACTGAATTGTGTTGTGTTGCGTAGGAGTAGATCATGGGTCAAGCATCGCTGCGGCGCCGCCGCGCGTCCACAGCAATTAAGGACCAATCGGTCCCTATCTCCAAATTCGGAAAATGCGTCATCGTCCTTGCGAACGGCAAACCAGCAGTTTGGCTCTCGCAAAAGATCGGTTGCACGCCGCGTCACGCTAATCGCCTCATCGCTGGATCGCGCAAGGTCAACGCTCGCGCGCTCGGGGCCATCATTCCTGAAATGCTCAATTAAAATTTTCCCCGCCGCTCATAGGAGCGCGGCATGAGCGAAGTAGTCACACCAAAAACAGAAACTCCCGGCCGTTCATTTATGATTGGCCTCGGTCAAGTTGGTGCTGTCCTCTACGATATCCAAAGCGGGCCATGTCTGCGCATCGATGATAGGCGCTGGTCGTTGAATACATCGCGCGGCAATCTTGTCCTTTCGCAGAATATCGTCGACCGCCTTATCAAAAATGAGTTTGTTGCAGTCTCGCCAGAAAAGTTGATGGATCGAGATTTGCTCGCTCTGACGAAAGCCGGTCTTGATGAACTGACTCGTTATGCGCTGCTGCGTTCATTTGAAATTTCCGCCGCACTCGATCCGGTTACGCTCATCGCCACCAACGGCGGCGACACTGGACAATCATCGCAGGCCATTGCCTACAATCTTGCCGAGAAAGCCTTCCGGCTTGTTGCCGATGACCGCATTCGCGGCGGTGCAGACTATGCGAAGACGCGCGCGCCTGGTCATCTTGTCGTTCAAATTGAGCCCGGTGTTTACCAAGAGATTCCCGACTTTCTCAACACCGAAAAGAAACCAGGTGACCGCGCATCGTTACTTTTGGGAATTATATACTTGACTCCATCGCCAAAAAGGACTATATAAGGGCCATGAAAT
>ERZ1292625.3547-Hain-H41-01um-R1-3547-length-12536-cov-5_pt1 | contig 12536 bp, 8 predicted proteins | sample MGYA00564400_ERZ1292625 | MGnify/ENA primary metagenome ERZ1292625 (study PRJEB36523, sample SAMEA6512639) | groundwater metagenome | collected 2019-01-08 | study: AquaDiva: Metagenomics assemblies of 32 groundwater samples
AAATGTCTTATAACTTTAACTATCTTTTTAGATTCATGGAAATCACTTGTTATAGAAGCAAGAACCATTAATTCATGATTCCTTTTCTCTTCAGGTGTATTCGATAGTTCTGCAAGTCTCGTAGAATCAAAAAATAATTGTTTAAAGATTATCTTTGATAACAATGATAAATTATCAACTTTAAATACTCTATACAAAGAGGATGCAATTTTGATAGTATATTGAATTTTACTATCTTTGTTTTCTATAGTATTAAATGCATCTAAACTAGCGTTAATACCATATTCGTTTGTAATCATATTCAAAACAGTTGTCGCACATTCGAAACGTTTATTTAAATCATATATATCTTCTATATTATAAGAAGAATATTGATCGGAATCAAATGTATCTATAATGTTATTGAATATTGTTTGATCTAGATGTACTTGGTTTTCTAGATCAATTGTTCTTTCGTCATCAAATGCCATATCGTAAGACATAAGGATAACCCTCATTTTAAATTCTTTAGTTTTTTCATTAAATTCGGTAAGAATCATTGGTGACTTCAATGTCTTTTCCAAGCAGTGATCCGGGGGAGAACACTCTTTTTATATCATGCACCGGGGTAGCGCATTTGTTATTGGAACGATCCATTCGTAACTTGATCTTCTATACATGCAATTAATTGTGGTTCTGGAGGTTTCCAACCTGCAGGTTTTAATATTTTTCCATCTTCTCTTCTAATTACTTTTCCATCAACAACTTTATCCATATTTGCACTATGCACAATTTCAAATAGTGGATCAAGATTAATTCCTTTTTTACAAGCAGCATCACATAAATAATATATCATATCTACAAGTGCGTCAGCTTGCTCAACTACACCTTTTGCTTCTTTTAATTCTATCAATTCATCATTAACCATTTTTGATATAAAATCAACATCTTTCACTTCTAATTCATATGGACAATTTGGTAATTCACCTTCTGCACATGCTTTAGTAAATGATCTAACTTGTTCGCAATACATGATTTATTTCTCCAGTAGTAAAATAAAAAGGTGACCCATAAGCATATATATAATCTGAGGGAGTCAGATCAATTATTTAATATACATGAACGTATGGATCACACTTTTTATTCAGATTTAATTTTTTTGATAATATCTATTTTATTTAACCCTTCAACTGATAACTGCATACCTAATAAGTAGTTAGACATAATTTGTTTAGTAGGTGATGATATTGGTTCTTCTGATAAATGAGTAAACCCATTTTCAATAATATCATTAATTGCCTTTGTTTTCTTAGTATGGTCATCACTCGATAAGCTAAATGATTCTTTTAAGAAATCTGTAACACCATGACTTACTAATGCACTAATGTCTAATTCTCCAAGTTTTGCAGCACCACCACGTTTCTTTCCCGCAACACCTTGTAAGTTGGCTCCTACAGATCCAACTGATCTTGCATGAATTTTATTCTCGGATATATGTTCAAGTTTATACCAAGTTTGATAACCAATTGTAACTTCTGATAATGATTCAGTTCCAAATTCTGGGAAATATAGTTTATAACTATCCTTTAAACCAAACTTATTCATTACAATTTGAATCTGTTTTAACTTAGGTTCTTTGAATGGAGGAACAACAATTGCGAAATCTCTACCATCTTCTAATTCTTTTATAAACGAGTTATATCTACTTCCGAATATTATCCTATCATAATTTATTATAACATTCTTTGACATTTCTTTATTTTTTGATACATCTAGGGTTGTATAAAAGAATTTGATAGTATCCATAACCTTTTGTTTAGAACTCTTATTGTTTAAAATGATAATTGACATCTCCTTAATACATAGTCCAAGAGCCGACTCATATAATTGTCCCATATTCATACGACCAGTAATAGATAATGGAGAATATAATATATCTAAATGTTTACCTCTCCATTGAGGCATATCCGAATCTTTAACTACTCTAGATATAATACCTTTATTACCATGTCTATTACAGAGTTTATCACCAACAACAATTGGTAATAATTGTTTCAATTTAAATACAATATAGTTCTTTTTCATTGGTTGACCTTTATAAATATGTCCACCAATTTTACCAACTCTATATTTATTATATTTTGGATTAATTGCAGTTTGTGCATAAATTTGAATATCAATAACTTCACCAGCAGGTGATGTTAAAATTTTATTGTTAACACTATCAATTATATCAATAGAATCATTATCATTCTCGTCATATTCGTCGACATCCATCATAATACCTTCAATACTTGTTTTCTTGAAAATAGCTAATGGATCTCCATCTTTTAATACTGTACCAATTTCTGCAACAAAATCAATTGGTGTTTCTTGATCAAAGAAAAATTGAAATTCTAAAATATGCAAACTTGTTAATTTTTGTTCTCTAGCCAAACTTTCACTAATCATTAATGAGTCTTCGAATGTATACCCATTATAAGCACATACGCCAGTTAATAATGTTCTTCCCATTGAAAGCACACCATCTTTCATATGAGCACCTTCTGCAATTATTTGGTCCTTCCTTACGTTATCACCAATTTTAACTTTTGGTGTAAATATAGAACCGGAAGATTTACCAGTACCACTACTTAATTTAAGAGGACTAATAGAAATTTCATATTCTTTACCAGATGATCCGACTACTATAATTGAGTGATTTTCCACAATTTCAGTAACCTCTCCATCTACATAAGATCTTTTAACAAAGTTATCACTTAGCATTCCACGAATTACTGTTTCATATACAGTTTGAACTAGTGGTTGTTCTGGGTTAATAATAGGTATAGCTTGTCTTACTTGGTTTGAAGCCATTTGCAATCTATTACCATCATCATAATTTGCATAAGGAGTTAGCGCACTACCAACACCAAATATGATCTCTCTTTTATTTTTATTATATTGTTTAAAATAACCTTTAGAATTAGTCAAATCTTGAGAAACAACTAATTGTCTAGAGATACCAATAGAATCAGATTCAGGAGTATCAATTGGATCAATAACACCATAATGAGTTTCATCAATATTTCTCATAGCTAAAGTAGCTGCATTTTTACTTGGAATACCACCAGGACCCATTGGCTTAACTCTTGTTAGAGTTTGAATCTCTTCAATAGGATTAGCAGAATCAATTAAAGCTAATAAGGTTGATTCATTCAAAGTCTTAATAACAATATTTGGATCAATAAACATTTGAGCTTGAGTATCACCTACGGCCGCTCTAGATTTATAATCATTAAACGATGCATTTAGTGATTTTGCAATTGTCAATGTAATCACTTCAGAATATCTTAATCTGTGTTGAGATAAATCTGTTGGTCTTGTAACATTAGATACTTCTAAAAATTCTACAGCATACACTAATAACTTTTGAAACTCTGTAGGCATATTCTTTTGAATTGCTATATCTTTTGTCAAAGGATCTATAAAATTTTCAAATATAGAATCTAACACAAATATCATCATTGAGTTACCAAAAATATCTTCAAATAAATTAATCATAAATTGTTTTTGATCTGGATCATTATATCCATTTAAAATTTCTGGTTTAATTTTAGCTAGAGTACGTTTAATACCATTTATAATACCGATGTGGATATTTGATGATGGCGAGAAAGTATAATACACTCCATTGATTAAAATACTATCCTTTGATTGTTCTTTACTTGTAGTATAATCAACACCAATATATTTAAATAAACCATCAATACCAAACCAATACATTAAAGGTATTCCTAATGATAATTTCTTACCTCCAATAAACATCTCATAGAAAAATTTTACATCTGTAGATTTTCTAGTGATTTTAACTACTGCATAATTAGATGAAATTCTAACTACATCAGGTTTTGGTTTAGTTATAATGTCTGGTATAATTTGATATATCAATGCCTTCTTTTGTCCGTAATGTTTAAAATAGTTATTATTTAATAGTCTTGGAATTTTAAACTTTAAAACATTTGAATTACCTGCAAAATTAGTATAAGTAATTCTTAGCTCATCTTCTATAGTTTCTCTTACATCTGCACTATTATTAAGTTGAACGGTTTTAATATCTGTGACCTTAATTTTAAATTTACCAGATCTATTTTCTAAATCTTTAACAACTTTTTTAACATCATCCATGAATATTTGATTCATCTCTACACCACGACGATTGGCTAATTGAGATATATCTACATCTTTAGTTACTGATTCTACAATAGTTTCATTAATGTTACTTATTGAACTATCATTTTTAATTTTATTTTTATCAGATTCTCTTGTATAATCCAAAACAGAACCAATATTTTCATTTAACCATGATTCTATCTGTGAGTTTTTAATATTCTTTTTTACAATATCTGCTACAAATCCATCTTTCTCTTTAATCGACTTTTTCTGACTATTCATTACAGCTAATGCTTTTACTGCAAGTTCTTTTGTTTCTAGATCAACTGTATCTAAAGGTTTTTTATATTTTTCAGTTTTTATAATATCAGCTATAAATTGAGTTAATGATTTTGGTGGAACCTCATTCCATTCTTCTGTTTCTTCTTCTGCTTCATACTTCCCAGTTTTATTATACACTGCAGTTAATAATTGTCTGGTTCTATTAAAATGCAAATCTTTAGAATTAGATATCACTGTTAAATTATTTTTACCTTCAACAGTTACATGATTAAGAGCAATATAATCAAATAATTTATCTCCCATTTTATATGAGTATAATATTGGGAAAATTCTAGCATTCAGTATAGATGAAGGATGATTAAGTTTATCATTAACTGAATATAATAGAACAGTAGTATAACCTTGTTTCTCAACTAAAGATGTTAATTCTTTTATAGCTTTAACTGATTTAGCAATAAATACACGAGACGCCCAACTAAATTTCAAAGGAGCAGATTTATCTACAGGGGAAAATATAGAATTTAAATTAATTGCAAATGGTTTATTTTTCATTAAAGCTAAATTGAGTCTAACTATATTGTATGTTTGTATATCTTCATTTGTTGTAATTTTATTTTCTGTTGCAGTTTCTTTTGATATAAGTAAACGTTTTATATCGTATCTTGGTTCTAATACACTAGAAATGCCTATTGGTAACATTTTTAGAAAATCAATAGCATTAGCAGGTGATTCTTCCAATACAAAAAAAATTGTCTTCCTATCGATTGTAATTAATGGTGCTTTTATTACAAACGGTTTCATTAACGATAGTTTCATATTTAAAAGTCCAGTAAAATTTCTTTCTCGATCATATTATCACCATGGGCAACATTACCTTTAATTAACCCATTTGCTATAGCTTTACCTGCATTTTCAAAAGATAGTCCAACTAATTCATTCTCAGCATAAGCAATATTTTTCATTCCATATACTATTGGTTTACCTGTTTGTTTTATTCTCCATGGTTCTGAATCATCCTTTGCATTTCTTTCCATATTAGCAGCAACAACTTCTAAATGCAAATAATCCATATTTTTGTATGCTGGTATATTTGATAATGCAATAGGAACATTTTCAGCTCTAGTTACTTGACCACCACTATTATAAAGCATTCCAGTTACTTTTTTCAAAGTTCCTTTTAAATCATCTGTAGTTGGTAACAGAGTCATTATTTTTTGACCCTTGGTATATGTCAGTATAATTGGTTCATCTGATTCTATATCAATTTTACCTTTTGCATCATAAAATACATTTGCTCTATGTACTAAAGAAAATGGTATACGAGTATTTCCTATTGTGATTACAAAAGCAACAATTGTATTAAAAGAATCTTTATCAACCACAACATCCTTTAAATATATCTCGTCTTTTAACAATTCCAAAGAAACAACGGTATTTGCATAAATTGTGTATTCTTTTGGTTTTTGTATAAATGCAGAATCAAGAAGTTTTTTAATTTTATTTCTATCAATACTAGACATTGGGCTTTCTCCTGTTTTTCATAGATAGAAGTTTAGTTTTGATTAGCAATTTCTTTTTCTTGACAAACTCTCTATCTTTTACATTGTTATGTACAGCAATAGCATCTTGTGCTCTATTGAAAGTCTTTTGTACTAGAGATGAACTTATTTCATAAAGTATAATAGAATCTACTAATTCATCTATTTCTTCTTTTAATATTCTGTCACTCATATTTATCTCCAATAAGTTCTAAAGCATATTATTCATTACTTCATCTATAAAATCAATTTTTTCTAAAGTTACTACTCCACCAGTATGGAAGGTTTGCATAATTAATTGAGTACCTCTTTCACCCACTGTCGTTGCACTAACTCTACCAATATTCATTGCATTAGATTTGACAGGAACATCACCTGTACACTTTCTACATAATTTCTTAGATCTACAATAAATAGGAGATCTCAGATTAACAAAAGTCCCTATATATTTTTCTGGTACCTGACCACTTATTTGTACTAACTTATTATTTACCACAATCCATCTAGAATTAAATCTGTTCTTATCTTCTGGTTTAATAAGTAACTCAAATGTTAATTTGGTACCGCAGTCATCTAAAGTAGGATGAGCAACTATAGATGAAGTACCAAATACCAATTTACGAGATAAGTCACCAGGAATTGATGTATTAATAACTCTATCACTAATTCCTTTAACAGCAGCTTTACCACTATCAAAATAACCCCTTGCAGAATAACCAGAAGTAAAATTATCAGAGAGTGGTTCTTTAATTAAATTACCTTCTGCATCGTTGACAAAGCCTTTCCATAAAACAATTGTTTTAATAGAATTTGCTTTACTACCACTTAATGCACCAGATCTAATTACATCCATAATTGGGGCTTCTGTCTTTTCTGCCCATTCCTGATATTTCTTCCAAACTTCATCTCTGAATTCATCTGCTTTAATTGGATCAGTCATTGCTGTTAATTTCTTTTTAGCTTCAGTCACAAACTCAGGTTCTTCCATATCTTTTAAAATAATAGAAATACCACCAATTGATGAATACATAAATCCTAATCTTTTAACTTCATCCATAAAATTTAATACTTTTTGTGGTTGAAGTTTAAAATATAAATCATAAATTCTTTGTATTTCACTTGTTGTATCTTTAGCTTTAATAGGAACAGTTGTATATGTTTCATCTAAATCATTATAAATACTATCCCATAATGCTTGACCAACTGTTTGTGATTTACCTTTATATTTTACAATTGAATATATATGTAAACCTTCTGATATTTTAGTTTCAATATCTTTTGTATCAGTCAATTTTACATTTGATAATATAGTTTTAAATTTCTTAGATGGTATTCTTGTTAATGACCATGCACCAAGAGCCACATCCTTACTTGGTGATTGAACAACTTTACCAAATTCTGCTGCAGATATTAAGTTTTTACTAACATGTACTTTTGCTCTAATTTCTTTTTGGGCTTCGACTGTTATAGGAGTATATACTGCCATTGTATCTCCATCGAAATCTGCTCCAAATTCACCAACACAATATGGGTGAAGATGAATAGCATTACCATCAACAAGATTAACATCAAATGATTGCATTGACCCTCTATGTAGTGCTGGGTCTCTTTTCAATAATACACATTTACCATCAACAGCTCTATCTAGTGCGGTCATAATTGCATTTAGAATAGGACCTTCTATATTCATTGCCATATTTTTTGATATTCGATCAAATATCTTTTTTAGAAATGGTAGACTTACCGAACTTGATGTATTGTCTTGGATTTGTGCCATTAACACTTTATCTTTTTTTAACTGATGCATTACAAATGGTTCAAATAATTTAATAGCGATAGATCTTGGTATCCCAACATACCCCATTTTCATTTTAGGATCTGAGATAATTACAGATCTAGCACTAAAGTCTACTCTCTTACTTAACATAGAACTTCTGATAATTCCTTGTTTCTTCGCTATACCATTTTTAAACCATTCATATAAGTCATTAACAGCAAACTGTATTTTAGAAGCAAGAATATTATCTATATCTTCTGAACCAAAAGCAAATGATGAATTCTTTTGAGTTACACTTCTTAAAACATTTAGATACAAATCATTAACATCTGACATATTGATGTCCTGTCCCAATAATGATGCATCTCTACCACTTGCAGGAATAACTATAAATTTATCAATGAATACAGTATCTAAATTATTATTTAAAAAATTTATAGATTCATTTCGAATTTTAGTATCTGTTTCACCAAATTCTATATTTTTAAAATTATCAATAAACCAATCTATACCAGAAAATCCTTTTTTTGGTTGGTCTGGAACCGGTTTACCTCTGGTAGGATCTACCCATCTAATTATTTTCTTAGTAGTTTTATCTATATAATAATCAGATCCACCAGTTATTACATCTTCAATATTTCTAAATATCTTTTTAATCATATCATAAACTGCTGGATGTATGATTTTTCTTCCAAGATCAATATATGCAAAGTTCCTGTTTCTTGCTTCTGTACCAACACCACCAAATATTTCTTCTGATAATAAACCTTTTTCATCAAACTCTAATGAATCACCCACAACTGCTTTGATAATGTTACTAGAAGTTACTTGCTGCAATCCATTAACTTTGATAGTGTCTTTGATATCTAATAATTGCATATATCACCTTATTTATAAAATTGACGGCTTATCCTATTTGTTCAAGTAAATCCAACGTTGCTTAAACAAATAAGATTCGCTATATAGTACTTATTTTTTAATCTTTCGATTATAGTAGTTTACTACTACATCACTAACAATTACATCTTTATGTTGAACGCATTTTTTAAGAGATAACCCATCAAAGGTTTTCATTCTACTCAATGCTACATATAATTGACCAGGAGCGAACGCACCCCACCCTAAATCTAAATAAACTTTACTGAGTGTTTTACCTTGACTCTTATGTATAGTTATCGCCCAGGCTAAAATTAATGGAAATTGTTTGTATGTCCCATTAACATTGGCGTCTACAGATTTTGTATCTTTATTAAATTTATATTCTAAAGATTCCCATTCCGCTTGAGTTACATAAATGATACTACCATCTTCTGATTGTACAGTAATGATATTTGGTTCAAGTTCCATTATAATACCAAGTGTACCATTCACATAACCTTTAGCGACATTATTTTGCACAAACATCACTTTTGCACCAACTTTTAATTCCAAAACATCTGGTGAAGGTTTTCTTGCAACATTCTCAGATAAGAATACTCCAGTTTTAACTGCGTTATATTCATGTTTTCTAGATTTTATCTTATCTAGTTCAAGTTTATTTGTGGAATCAACAATCTTATTAGTGGTAGCCAGAGTAACACCGTCCTCGCCCCCAGGCATATTAAATCGTTCATTAATCTTATTTATAACAAAATCAATATCTTCTCCTATTCTTAGTTTATTTAGCAACATCTTAAAATGTTCATCTTTCTGTCTATATATCTTTCCGAGCTCAACTATTTCATAATTTATAGCTCTAATACATAGTGCAGAAAAGAAGAATTCTGACTTATAACCAAGCTGATTTAAAATTGTAGTATCTTCATCGCTAACTACTGGTGGTAATTGAAATAGGTCACCAACACCAATTACTATTTTTCCACCAAATAATAACTTATTTTCGCATGCTCTTTGAAATATTATATTGATTGCATCTAACAAATCACATCGAACCATTGATATTTCATCTATAATTAAAATATCAATTGCACACACCAACGACTTTATATCTGCGATATTCATTTTTTGAATATATGATGCATCTAATAATTTTGCAGGCAAACAGAAAATAGAATGCAAAGTAGCACCACCAATATTTAATGCGGCTAGACCAGTAGGAGCACATACTACTACATTTTTTCTGTAAAACTTTTTCTGTATTTGGTGTATTAACACTGATTTACCAGTACCAGCATTACCAGTCACAAATATAAAATTTTCATTCAATTCTATTAAACCAAACACTCTTTCATATTCAGCTGTAATTATAACATCTTCCGTATTCATTGGTTTATTTGATGGTGCCATCTGATTTATATAATCTATTTTTTCAGGTGGAGTATGTTCAGATGAAGCTTTTACAAATTTTTCATCTATGTTGGTACCAATGACTACTTTAAGTTTGGGTTTAGGTTCAATCAATTTAAACAATTTCTTTTCATCTTTAATTGATACAGATTCTGTTATTTCTCCAGTTATAAGTTTATCTAGCAACAATTGCACAATCTCAAATATATCATCTTTTGGTTCTTCTAATTTAGCAAATTTTGAAAATACCCTATATCCATATAATTTAGATCTAATCTTATCTACTAAATCTAAATGTTGCTTATGTTTATATTTGTCTCTAGGCTGTTTAGTAATTTTATCATGAGAACTAAACGAAAATAAAAGATATTTACTATCGGACACTATAGTTACAATTTTACAATTTTTTGGTAATTTATCAATTGCACTTATCAACAAATTTAAATCATCTCGTCTTGGTGTTTCATCCATATTTATTTTAACTATCTCTGTCAATACCATCTTATCTTCTGATGATATAACAAAACAACCACAACTATGTTCTTTGGTTATATTTTTAATGTATATTTCATATTCCATACAACTACCTCAAGTGAATTATTTTTTACTTTCTATTGTATATATACTTCGTTCATTTCTTTGAAATCCATTATTATCCAACCCATAGCCAAAAATCCATTTATCACTATTTATAACTAATGGCTCTGCTATTAGCCTTCTTCTTTTCATTGGATATCTTATAACTAATGGACACCAACGTATATCTTTGGGTTTATATTTTTCTGCTATATATTCAGTTATCTCTTTCATTGTTCTTCCACTATCAAATATATCATCAACTAATATCACTATTGTATTTTTATTAATCGAAGTTATATTATCACTATTTTTTATATTAACATTATCACCAGAATAACTTTTATACGATAGTGTCTCTATTTGAATAGGGATTGAAATGCTTCTCATTAAATCTGCTAAAAATGGATAACACCCATTTAGCACTCCAACCAAAACAACTTCATCATCTTTAAATGTGTTATCTATTATTTCAGAAATATCTATTATCTTTTGTTGAATTTGTTTTTCATGAAATAAACAATTAACTATCTTTGAAGTTTGTATCATTGCAATATATCCTTTTAAAAAGTAATTTTCTGGGTGAATAATGACCAACAAGATTTTAAGTATCTTATTGGTCATCATGTTATATAACAGTTTGTTACGTTCTAGAATTGTCCATCATCGAAATCGCTTCATCTTTAGTACTTGGTTGATCTGCAAATTTACCACTAACAGACGAAGTATATGTCCAACATCCACCTTGTTTAACTCCTCGCATTGCCATACAATAATGTTTTCCTTTAACTCTAACAAATGATCCAGTCGGATTGATTGCTTTTAATACAGTTATAATATCTTGTGTAAACGATTCCTGTAATACTGGTCGTTTGGCTAACAATTCAATTACTCTTGGTAATTTTGATAAACCAACTTTTTGCTCCCCAATATATGCTACATCTACAATATATTCAACTGGTAAGAAATGATGTGGACACATACTATAACATCTTATGTTATCAATTAAAACAATACCAGTGTAATCAGATTTAAATGATGTTGCCAAAATTTGTTTTTGTATTTCTTCAATTGGTATAATACCAGAAAATATTTCAGCAAATGATCTTGCCACTCTTGCAGGCGTATCTTTAAAATTATGGTCAGTTATATCTAAACCAAATTCATCTTTCAATCCTTCAAGCATCATCTGCATACCTTCTTGGACTTTTTGAATTGCTTTATCTTTTTTTACTAGTTCTCTTTTACTTTTAGTTAATACTGTTTTCGATTCGGTGTTATCCATCCCTATCTCCCTGTTGTTTTATGTTAGTTAATCAATGTCAAAGGTGATTTAACAACTGCTTGTATTCCACCTTCATATTTCGCCATCTTAGATCCCATCATTTCTAATGTTTGTCCTTTAACATCTACAGCTGATGCTTTAACTTTAAATGTTCCTTTAACTTCTATTTCTAAATCCCCATCTACTTTCCAGGTAACTTTTCCTTTATGGTTCATAGTCACATTACCTTCTACTGTTGTGACAGATTTACCTTTAATAATTTTTGAATAATCTCCTTTGTAATCATTTGTTACATTACCTTGTATTACAGAGTCGACATTTCCATTGGTCTTCCAATTTATATTACCATCGGCATCTACAGAATATCTTGAACTTGGATTAAATTCAGTTATAGAACCATCAGTATCTACTTTTCTCATGTAACCTTTTTTAATACCATCTTCTTCAATATAATATGTACCATCATCTTTGGGTGTCATTGAAGTAGTTTGTATTACACCCTCATCAGTTATCCAATGAGTAACAGATTTATTCTCAACTAATATAGAACCATTTTCATATAAAATAGCTTTTGAACCATTTCTATGTTTGATTATAATATTCTCGTGAACTTTACCACCTTTTTCATATCTTTGGTTTTTAGCAAAATCATATTTTTCTG
>ERZ1292625.3549-Hain-H41-01um-R1-3549-length-12534-cov-24_pt1 | contig 12534 bp, 8 predicted proteins | sample MGYA00564400_ERZ1292625 | MGnify/ENA primary metagenome ERZ1292625 (study PRJEB36523, sample SAMEA6512639) | groundwater metagenome | collected 2019-01-08 | study: AquaDiva: Metagenomics assemblies of 32 groundwater samples
TAGATTGCCTCATTGCGGGCGGGATCAGAAAGGGGAATCGACCAGTCGTTCAGAGCAGTCTGCCACCAGACGTTCTTCAGACCGCCGGGTACGTACCCGTTGTGGTTCTGGCCTCCGGCATAGGCGAGCCAGGTGCTCGGGAACTTGCTTGCGTCGGTCGAGGACGGCAGCGCCGCGGGATTGGAGTAATCCGGCGCCTGCGGAGGCGCTGCAGGCGGGCGGGGCGGCACGATATATTCGAACGTTTCGCCTGTGTCTCTATCCACTCCGATTCGTGTCAGCCCGTCGGGCGGGACCGGAGGCGGCGTATATCCCGGATTCGTGGTGATGTAGTCCACGGGCATTGCAAAGGCCCAGCCGGGAACTGAGGCCAGATACATCTGTTTGCCCACGATTACGGGCTGGTTGATGCCCCAGGCCGCGAAGATACCCGGGCTCTGGAAGGTGTTCAGGATCGTTCCGGTTGCGGAATCAAAGGTGTGGATGTCGTGGCCCTCGGCCAGGATGACCACATTCTTGGCGTAATAGGCGCTGTAATAGAAGACCCCGGCGGCGCGAGGCGTATGCGTTGTCTCGCCGATCGGCGTGACGTAGGTCTTCCAGCGAAGCGTGCCGGTCAATACATCATAAGACTGGTAGGAGCCGTCCAGCGGGTTGGCAACGTAGAGGTGATGAGAGACGGTGTCAACCATGGGCACGCCACCCTTGAATCCCGGCAGGTTCGGCCCCACTCCTGCAAAGGAGCTCCACAGCGGCACGCCCGTCGCGGCATTAATGCCGTACACCTTGAGATCGTAGACCGGGGCAGTGGCTGTGCCCTTGTTGGTAAAGACGTTGGTGAGCACGATCCCCAGCTCCTGATCAACGGCCACGGACACGTCGCCGGGCGCATTCGCCGTCGCGCCGGGCGGCGCATAGCTCCAGGCAAGCGTGGGAGCGGCAGGGTTCGTCACATTCCAGGCAAGGAGTCGCGCCGGCCGGATCGTCCCGTAGATGATGAAGCGTTTCCCGTCAATGGTCGTGAACCAGTTCGGGGAAGCCAGTCCTGAGAACCCTTTGCCCGGGTTTTCCGCTTTCGCCACCTGGGCGCCGGTCATGGCATCGATGACGTAAAAGTAGTAGTCACCGGCGGCCACGTAGAGTTTCCCGTCCTTATACACCGGGGCCGGTCTCGCTGATCCCCGGAGGTCGAAGCGCCACAGTTCCTCTCCGGTCAAACCGTCCAGGGCATACAGGGAAGCAAAGTTCGCTCCGCGATAATGGGGCTTACCCAGGGAGAAGTCCACGGCGTTCTGGAGCGTGAATCCCGCGTCTCCGGTGGGGACAAAGACCACAAGCCGCCGGGTGCCGTCGGGATTCACGAGTTCCTCAACGATGCTCTGGCCCATGCCCCCGCCGTTCACCAGGTCTTTGCGCCAGATCGGTCTCCCTGTCTCGGCATCGAGGGCGACAATCTCATGCCGGCTGAGCTGCACATAGACGATCCCCCGGGCCACGGAGACGCCCATGACATTGCCGAGGTATTGGGCCACCGTGGAACCAAAACTCTGGGGATCATAGTACTTGGAAGCTTGCATCAGCCTGAGGAACTCGATCCCCGTGAGCGGAGCAGTCCAGAACCGACCCTCCTGCAGGAATGCCGGGGCATCGGGAGGAACGGAGAAGACGGGGTTATGACGCTGGTCGTAGCTGAGCTGGTCCCAGTTCTGGGGGAAGTACTGCCGGTAGTTATTGTACGTATTCGGCGGCCCCGGCGGGAGCGGCGGGAGTTCCTGGAGCGCCCCAGCGCAGTTGAACACGTCCGGGGTGTTCAGGATGTCCGGGGTGCACGGCGGCTGCGTCTGGGCCGGTGCAGTGAGAGGTGTGAATAAGGCTATCGCAAGAGCAATGACAAAGGCTGGAATGAGTTTCTTTGTTTTCATGGCGTCCTCCTTGGCACTTATGTTTTAGAGAGACTCCCGATCCCCTGAGAGAGGAACCCTCTTCTCCCCAGGACGAACCGGAACCGAAATTGCCATCCCGAACGACGTTTCACGGTCACGGTTACGATGCCCGTTTCGGTCACCAGCAAAGGGCAGAGGGCATAGCGCAGAGCGGAGCGCTGACGATTTTACGCTATGCTCTTTGCGCCGCGCGCTCTGTTTGCCGCTACGATACGGGCTTCGTCACCGACTTACGAAACTCTAGGGCATGGTCGTCGGCACGCCCCGCAGCGGCTGGATCTCGGGATTCAAGGAGTAGAGCGGAGCCGGCAGTGAATAGAGCAATCGTATCCTGTGCAGCTCCGGATTAACCGATTGGCCCGGCAAGGTGTTCAGGTAGTTCACGACCACCTGGGTCGCATCCAGGGTCTCTCCACTCGAACCGGTAACAGGAGCAGGCAGCACGGTTGTTGTAACGCCTCCGACGTTGTAAGGATTCTGCGCGTACCAGTAGCCTGCAAATCCATAGGATGCCGTGGTGCTCAGGGGCTCCCACGTTCCGGTAGCATAGCGTTTGACCATGATGTTGGTCGCACGGTTTCCATTCGAGGCATAGGGATTCAAGTCGAACTTGACGCCGCCATAGCCATTCACCCAGCCCCCTCCCCACTGGAACGGATTAGAATTGAGGCATCCATCTATGGTGGTCTCTAACTGGTTCTTCAATTGAGTGCCTGTTATCGTGGTTTTGGCGATCTGCGGACCGATGGGAATATAGTGATAGATGTCCTCCAGCTTGATCGCTCCGGGTCGAATATGCGTCCCGTACCGGAAGCCCCGTATCTGGCCGATATCGGTCATGGCCTGGTCCCGGAACGCATCGGACAGGAAGTCATGAGACGATCCCTCAATCACGCCCGGCATGTCCTCATTGGAGAAGTTTGCCCGGTACAGTCCCACCTGTGTATACCCCACGATCGTATCGATGGGGGTCGTGAGCCACGTGCCGTTGAAGGGGTTCTGGTGGGGTACAAAGAGCGATCCAGCCACATAATACTTGCGCACATTCTCTACCATGGCCGCAATGGTCGGATCAGGCGTGATGTCGCTCGTGATGGTATGGTAAATATATTCCCAGTTGACTACACTTTTGCCTCTCATCGTCAGGCGCAATTCGGCAAGCTGGGTGCCGTCCTGGCCTGCTTCGGAAACGATCGTACCGGTCGAGGTTACGACCGCCTTCGGGGTCTCCTCGTGCATGTCCGATGAAAATACGATGTTGATCCCCGGATACTTCTCGGCCAGAAGGATGTTCTTAGCAAGGCCGAATTCGGAGACCAGGACGACCAGATCAACCCGTTCCGTGTTTTTCAGGATATTGATATAGTAGGGTAACTCAGCAGCATCCGGGGTGAATACGACGCCGGCCGTGGCCCACGGGCCCAGCGCTGCTATGGCGCGCTCCGTCGTAAGTCCCAGGATGCCGATCTTGACGCCGCCCACCCGTTTAATAATGTACGGCGGAAGGACGAGCTGGCCCGCCTTGTCAGGGTAATACCAAGAGTCGTAGTAGGCGTTCGCGGAAACGGCGCCCCAGCGGGTGCCGGTCCCGCCGGGACCGGTGCCGGGACCGAAGAGCTGGACAAAACGCTCAACGCCGTATACCCAGTCCCAGTTGCCGGGTGCGAAGCCGTCGATGGCGAAGGTGTCGAGGATGTCCACCATGGCCTGGCCCTGAGTATACAACGCCTCTGCGCCGCCCTGGATCGTGTCGCCGGTGTTGAAGAGCAGGGTGTTCGGGTTACTCGCTCGGATCCCGGATATGAGCGTGTATATCCCTGCCAGTCCGCCTTCGTCAACCGTCGGTAAACCGTCGCTCCGCAGATTCGGCCGCGGAATGAGGTGCCCGTGAAGATCGCCTATCTGGATCAAGGTGACCGTCGTGTCCGCCGCCTCTGCCGGCGAAACGACGGAAAACAGAAGTGCAGCAACTGCGATGAAAAAAACCGATATTCTTTCCACCATGTGCTTCCAGGGGAATAAAGCGTTGGACATTGTCATCTGCATTGTGTTTTCCTCCTTCTTTGACTGGACTTCGCGAGAACTCATGCTCTCGCAAGTGTTGCGGATAGCATCTCGTCGTTTCCTGCGATTCGAGATGCCGGCTGACCGACCAAAAATATCCTGAGAAGAGCGGTATCCGGGGTTCCTCCCTTCTACGGACTCGCCGGATGGCCTGTTGCCGGTCCGGCGGCCTGAGGGATGATGTACGATCCGGGAACAGACCACTTGCCTTTCATCGGATCGAGGGCCGTGGACAGGGTTCCGTCGGATTTATACCCCATCAGGTTCTCGATCCTGAGCCCTTTCTCGTCTGCAATGATGTCGTACGACCCCTTGTAGAGGTCCTCGTAGGAGCTGTCCCGCAGGGCAAAGGTCGTGGTGATCCTCTGTCTGCCGTCAGGCGTATGGCAGTCTTTGCACGTTCTTGGCGGCTGAGCGCTCGTCCTGGACGTGACGGCGTGGGCCATCTTGTCGATGTTCAGCCAGACCATGACCTGGCCTTCGTCCCGTCCGTAGTCAGGCCCGTAGTACGAGCCCGTGACGGCCACGCCGTCCTTTGACCGGTGCTGCCGCTCGATGCCGATATCAGGCTGGTTCCTCCAGAGGATGCGCGGCGAGAGATAGTCCGCCACCTTCAGGTAGCTCGGGTTGATGTGCGCAGAGACGTGCGGGTGCACGTGGTATGGCGCCCACGTGCCGTCCTCATCTTTCAGAAGGACAGGACTCATGGCATTTACCGCGTAGCTCTCGTGGCGTTCCATGGGATAGGGATTGATGCCGAAGCGCACGCCCTTGGTCCAGAAATTGAAGGCATAGCCGACGACCTTCGGCGTATGGCAGGCGCCGCAGGTGAGGTTTTTGTGGTTGCCCGTCTTGTAGGCGGCCACCTCGTTCGGATGACAGACAGCGCAGCGGTCGGGTTCGGGATTTCTGTTCATATCCCCATGGGTCCACATCATCGCTCCCATGCCGCCCCCCATGCCTTCCTGCAAGGGACCGTGGCAGTCCACACACGTGGCGTTATGCTCCGTGTCCGAGTTGTAATGAACGTCCGGAGTGCTCAGGTAGTTTTTGGTATCCGTTGTCTGAAGCGCTGCCGGCGGCACAAAGGCGAACCCTCCCTTCACAAAACCGTCTCCGCGTCTTCTATCAGTGGGACCTCCATGGCAGTACTGTCCCCTGCCGCCGCCCATACAGGTCATCGGAAGCGGCCGCCGCGTGATGGTGTGCGTTCCCGCAGGCTTGATCGCGCCCATCCGACCCGGCACGTTCTTTGCGAAAGGAGAATAGTGGCAGTCGAGGCAGCCGGCATGGCAGTTGTTGCAGTTCTTCTGGTTCGCGACGGATTGGAGCTTCGTCAGGGGGTCATTGGATGTCTCGGGATATCTCGGGTCCTGGTACTGAGGCGTAATCCTGGTGCTGGTGCTGTTGTAGAGCTGCCTGTTGACATCGGTAAACGCGTCGTTGTTCGGTTTGGTCGCGGCATCAGTCCAGAGGCCGCAGCTTTGAGGGGCGACCTTCAGGTGCGTTCCCGGCCCTCCTGCCTGGGGCGGCGCGATCCAGGGAATGTACTGGGACATGGTCAGAACCAGCCCCATCTCGGTGGTATTGAACTCTTCCACATTCCTGGGATGACACCGTCCGCAGGTCTGCATGGCGGTGCCGGGGTTCCATGCGGCGGTCCCCAGGCTCCGATCGTGCCACAGATATGCAAGGAGCGGGCTCGTCAACTGCAGACGAAACCGCGGGTCGGCGCTCGTTTCCTTGATGGAGCTGACCTGGGCGTAGTCCGGTGTGCCTTCGAGGTCCTTTCTCTTGACGATATCCCGATACCTGCTCTTCATGACCTGAAGGCCGAGATAGCCTTTATGGGCGCCGGCGACGGTCGGGTCATTGGGATTCCCCAGGTGGCAGTCATGGCAGACAGCGGGCATCCCGGTCTCTGCCTGGACAGCGGCAAGAACAAAATAGAACTGGGGATAGCCGAGCTCGGTCATCTTCTGGAGGTTGCCGTGGCAGGCGACGCAGGAACCTCCGCCCATGCCTCCCATGGAAGATTGTGAAGTTTGAGCCCGAACGGACAAGGTAGCATATATCGTCAACAGGAGAATACCTGATAGTAATAAGACATATTTTCGTCTCATGGCCTTTCCTCCTGAATGTTGAGATAGATCGAGTCTTCCGTCGATGATGTTCTTTTTGAACCGCATTGCTCTCTCTTTCACGCTGACTAAACAACAACGATAGTTACGAACTTAACTCATACACTGTTCTCTTGAGTTGTCTCGAATGAATCTTAAACAAAAACGATTCTCCCCGCCCGGAATGAGTGAAACTGAAACATTATGCAAGAGACTGCACTTAATAATTCATTTGCTGGAGTGGCGATATTGACGGTAAGCTATAAGCGACTTTGAAGTTTTGAAGTATCGTAATCAATCATAGAACAAATTGGCCGAGATTATATGACTCTTTTTGTTTTTTTTATGTACAATTTTTTCTGAGAAAAAAGGATTACAGAGGAGGGTCATTCTCCGGCGGAAGTCCGTTAAGTAGGTGCGCTTTTCTGAATTCGCGCGGTGTGATGGTTGTGATCTTTTTAAAGACTCTCGCAAAGTAAAACTGGCTCGAGAACCCGCAGGCATGGGCAATCTCGCTCATCGAGAAACCGCCCTCCCGGAGCATCTCCATAGCCCTGGCGACGCGGAGTTTGTTGACGAAGGTTTTGAACGTCACCCCGATCCATTCTTTGAATGTCCGCTCGAAACAGGAAATGCTCATTCCTGCTTCTTTCGTAACCTGGGTAAGCGTCAGCCGGGGCTTTGTATAATTTTTATCGATATACCTGAGCGCCCGACAGAGTCCCGCATGCCGATCGCCCCTCGCGTTCGCGAACGCGCCGGGGACGTCGAAGGCGGCCCCGGCCCTCCCCCCCTCTTTCCCCTGCGCGCCGGAACGACGGTCATGGCGCGCTCCGCCGGGATCAGGCCGGAGGGATGGATAGCGGGCCGTACTCTCTCCACGCATCGGCGGGGCGGCGCGACCGGTATCACCGGTGTTTTCACCCGCGGTCCATATGCACATGTCGCGCGTGTATGTCAGGATCGACGAGAATATGGTCCGGAAACACGCGGAATTCGTGGCGAGATCTCTATTGAGAAACACGCCCTTTGCTCTGAGCAGTTCAGCATCCATGAACGTAAGAACCTTCTGTATCTGTTCCGGATCGCATCGGCGGGCGCGATGGAGGAGTCTCGGCGCCCGGGTTTCGAGCGCATGTTTTACCAGGTACGCGCTGTCGCGAAAGTTCAGAAGCCAGCCGCAGTTCGGGCAGTGTTCCGGCCGGGCACGAAGCCTTTTGCCGCAGTATGGGCACCTGCCTGTCGTGGAGAGGCGCTCTTTGATATACTCCCACAGCGTTGCCTGCGTATTCACATCATGGCAGTAAAACGCCACGGCAACCCCCGCGGCAGATGCCCTCACCACCTCTCCGATCACGTCTATTTCCCCGCATCCTGCGAGGCTCGCCTTGATAATGACCAGATCACTCTTGAATCCGGCGGAGAGGTTGCTGATGAGAGCCCCGCTGAGGCTTAACTCCTCCACGAGGACTTTTTTTTCGGAAAGAACTCCCCCTTTCCGGGAAAAGCATTGCGCAGGAAACTGTACCTTCACTCGTGCATCGAGTCGCGGCATGGAGTGCCTCCCTGTTCATGGAAAAAATGTTAAGGTTGGTTGAAATTTAAGAACGCGGCCCCTCAACGGAGCGCCATGAGTGGAAGAAGCGGCAGAAGTGCTGGGAGAAAAAGAGCCGGGTGTAGGCGGTAAGGGCGAGATGGCGCACCGGGAAGTCTTTAAGCTTTCTACCGGTGAGCGCGTTCCTAAATCTCTTGATGTCGCGACTGAGAGAAGCCGACTCGCGGCAATGGTACGACTCCTTCAAACGTTTTTCATCTTCGAGGAATCTTTCTTCGGAGTCAAGGTAGGACGGCAGTGTTTCCCACACTAAATACCTCCTGATGACACTCCAGGATGGCGCCGGCATTACGGCGCTAAATGTGTCAACCCCCATTTTACCGTCGAACGTTACATACTTCTGAGAGGACCACGCTCGCCGGCTTCGGCCGCAGCCCTGCAGGATGAGAGGCGCCTCCCATCCTGCAGGCTTTGGGACTCCTTACTCCGTATCGACGGCAAGAAGGTCTGAAGCCACGATCACCGTTCCTGAATAGTATTGCTTCACGGCTGCGACAATTTCTCTGATCTTGAGATCGGTGTAGGGCGGCATAAAGTGGGAGAGAACGAGTTTCCTCACGCCGGCCGCCTGCGCGACCTGTCCGATCTCACCCGGAAGGGTGTGATAATCGTCAGGGGGATCGAACTGTTGAGCAGGGCTCAGGGAGGCATCGTAGATGAGCACGTCACTGCCTGTTGAGAGGGCCACAATGTTTTCCCGATCAAGCCCGGCATCAGAAGAGAGGTCTCCTGAGAATGTTATGGACTTGCCGCTGTAATCGACCCGATACGCCACGGATGGGGTTGCCAAGTCCGAGCCATGTCTCACCGGGATGGTGGAAACCCTGATCCCGTCCTTTTCAAAGGCCGTGATGGGAGACTTGTAAACAGTGTAATCATAGGGGACATTCATTGTCGTGAGCCTTATGTCCGGCGAATAGACCGTGTTTAAAAAGTCGTGGAGATATGCGTAGACGCCTGTCTCCGGATTGAAATTCTTGTCCACAAACTCGACGGCGCTCGGGAATTTACCCCCTCTGTCAGGGCCGATGATTGTTAAGGGGGTCGGGTTGTAAGCCCTTCGCAGGTAATACATGGATTTAATTATAGCAGGAAAATCGGCGCAGTGGTCGATGTGGAAATGCGAGAAGAGCCACATGTCCACGCGCTCAAGGTTGAGGATCCTTCCCTGCCCGAGGCGCTCATAGGTGCCCCCGCCGCAATCCATGAAAATCCTCGGCGTTCCGTCGACGGAAAGAAGGTATCCCGGCGATGCCCGGTCCACCATCGCCATGGGACCTCCGCTCCCTAAAACAGTGACCGCGAGTGGTGACGCAGTCGCCGCACCGGCTTCCGTTGTAAACAGTTTCTCGTGAACCCCTCCGAGCGCGGCTGCCATACCGAGGGCCCCGGCCGTCTTTAAAAAATTCCTCCTTGAAAGCTCTTTATTCTTCTTCCCGCTCCCGTCATCAACCCCTGAATCGCCGTCGTCCACTGCTCCTTGTGTCTCCTGAGAAACGTCACCCTTTTTCATTCTGCTCCTCCTTTTTCGGGTGGAGTTCTGCATAGCCACCCTTATCTGAATGCGGTTTTTTCCGTGCAACTCCCTTTGCCGATGCTGATTACAAGCTAACCTCCTTTCTCCCAAGCTTTGTATGCGGTTTTCCCCGTGCAACTCCCTTTGCCCGCGGCACGAATTACTACAGAAGTAGTATTTGATGGTAAAAAAATTTCTTAATTACTTTAAAAATTTCAACCAGAGTTCCACCGGCTGAAAACAGATCAATCTGAACATAAAAAATATAAAACCGAGCTTCGCAAGATTTGCCCACAGGCCCGCACGGTCATGCAGGGAATTCAGCGACTGTATGCGCAAAGGGAGATAGGATCCTGCACGGGAAATCGTCTCAGGGATATACTGATCGGCGGAAGGAGACATTTGAGACAGGAACTCTTCTACTTTTAACAACGTGCGCGCCAGGGTGCCGGGCTTTCTGGTAACAGAAATTGCCGACCTGTCGCACCCCCGCTCTATCTCCAGGTTCAGCTGTCGGTATGACCAAGAGGCTGCCGGATTCAGAATAGAAAGATGCCGCAGGAATAAAATGAGCCACTTCCAGAGGATATCTTTGCGGCGTACGTGCGCCATCTCATGGGCCAGCAGGAGGTTGACTTCCTCCGCGGACAGAGCAGAGAGTATTGAGCGAGGGACAACAATAAAAGGCCTTGTTAACCCGCCGGTGAAGGGACTGACGGAGGAATCCTCCGATAACAGCACCCGGGGTGCGCTTATTTCAAAGGATCGGGCAAGACCATCGACCACTCTCTGCAGATCCGCGGAAGGCTCGGCTTCCGCTTCGATCCGCCTGCGGAACGTATGATAACGGTAGAGGTCTCTGCACAATAACAGAATCGCGACGGCAAAACAGATGGCGACAGTCTCTCGCATCATGGTGGAAGACAGGCGCGCTCTGGCCACGAACGCTGCAACAAGGGGCGCGAGAAAAACGAGAAATCGGGCCGTGGGAGAATGAAGCCTGACGAGTTTCACCAGGATCAATGATGCGGCTGACCAGAGAGCGGTCATCACCATCGACCCGATCAAAAAATGAAGTAAAAAATCACTTATCATCGAAGTCCTTTATAGTGCCGGTCAGCTTTCGCACCAGCTTCCGTTCTTCTTCGGTAAGTTCTTTTTTTTCTATTCCGAGGATTTGGGGCACCATCTGGCCCATGTCGCCATTGAAGAGATAAGCTGCAATGTGGGAAAGCATCCTGTTTAAAACACTCTTTCTGGTAACACGGGGAGTGTAGATATAAGAACGTCCGTCTTTTTCCTGATCGAGGTATCCTTTCTTATGCAGACGAGACAAGGTCGTCATGACCGTGGTGTACGCGCGTGTTCCCTCGAGATGTGTCACGACCTCCTTCACTTCAAGAGGTTTTTTTGTCGTCCAGAGAACCTGCATGACGGCCAGTTCCAAAGGCCCGAGTTGTTCGTTATTCTTCTTCATAATAGAACCTCGTTATAATTTAAACTACCGCAATAGTAATGTCAAGGGCAAATCCTTGTGAGAAGCTGGAACTCTGATTTTATATGTTCCAAAATTGGAATTTGCGGGGAGATCGGGGGGCATGCTACAGGGTGGTGCTGTTCGTGTGCGGCGCTTCCTGATATTTATTATATTTAGAAGCCATCGAGTCTTTATCGAGCACGGTAAAAACAACTGCCTGCCTGTCCGTTCGTTATTACAAGAATGATACTGGCATGATCCAAGGCCACGCGGGGCAGTTCCTCGATGAAATGTGCCAAAGGGCATGTCCAACGCAGTTGCTTTGAGAGAGGTGCTGGGCGACCTGCCCGCGAGGTGCATGGCGCCGAGGGAGTGCTGGAACCGCGAGTGCTCGGCGGACGGATAGACCCAGCGCGCGCGCTGGAGCTGGTAGATCCGCCGGAGGCGCTGCATCCACCGCGTGTCGATGAGGTCCTTCTCGGTCTCCTCACCCGGCGCACGCGGCGCCGTGAAGGAGATATAACCGTGCACCGGATCGCCCAGCAGCGCCGTGCCGTCGTAGAATTCTTCGCCCTTCGTCGGCCCGCGCATGGGAAGATTATACAGAGAAAAAAGGGCGAGTCAATCCGAAAAAAAACGTGTGAGGCAACGCGACAAGGCCGGCCTCCCGTGGCTGCCGCTGATATCCGGCTGTCCGTCGGGAGTCCGGCCCGATCTCAAGAGACGCCTCCTGTTCAGTCTACTAGTTCCCGCCGCGTATGACGCTGACCGGATCAGTTGCCATGAAGTCAAGACCGGCAACCTTTCCCGTTACGGTCAGTTCCACCTGGTTCCCTTCTGGCAGTATTTCCTGGACCGCCTGCCGGTCGAACTTCACCATCAATTCGGCGACGCCGTCATTATCACAATCATCCATCCCGACCGGCTGCAGCGAAGCAGGGACCTGGCCGTTCAGCAGGATGCTGGATACGGCCACATCACCCGGAGCAAACCCCTCGGGAAGTTCAATGTAAGCCGTGATCCACCTGCCTTTGCTCTTGAGGTTGATGGTATCGGGATCAATGTCCAGCTTTGCCTGGAGCGGAAGGGCGAGGTCATCCACTTTTGCCTGGTAATACACGCGCCCCGCCGGTTCGTATCGGAAAGCAAAGGTGTTCCCGTCATCCCATCGGGCGATTTCTTCCGCACCCACTGCGAGTGAATACACCGCGGCACATGATCCTTCCGGACATTCTGCAACCACATCACCCGCCTTCAGTGAAGTGCCGAAGGGATTATCCACGGTCGCCCGGGCTGTACCCTCGGTATTCGCATACCAGCCTGCTCCGAACCACTCCTGCACGTTCGGCAGATACCACGTGTCGCACCAGAAGTCCTTGCAATAGGTCTCGAAAAACACCGGAACGCCGGCCACGAGAACCACGCCTCCTCCGTTCGCCGCATACTCTCTGAACAGGGACTCGTGAACAGGCTCCACGGCCCAATAGGCCGTAACGACCACGACGGCGTATTTGTTCAGATCAGTCGGAACGTCTCCGGCGAATTCCACCTGAAGGCCGTTTTTCTTCAGAATGCGCGAGATGGAGTCGCCTGGATTAGGTTCCGCGTACGGGGGACCGTAGGGATTGGGATGGAGGAAGAGGTTGTCCTGCCAGTTCACATACAGCGCCGTTCCCCCTCCCTCACCCGCGGCCCACCGTGCCCCGGCTCCCAGGAGCATCAGCGACGGCGGAGCGTCTATTGCGCTCGCCGACGGGGTTGCCGCCACTGCGAAGCTGAACAACATGACTCCCACTAAG
>ERZ1292625.3550-Hain-H41-01um-R1-3550-length-12534-cov-17_pt1 | contig 12534 bp, 17 predicted proteins | sample MGYA00564400_ERZ1292625 | MGnify/ENA primary metagenome ERZ1292625 (study PRJEB36523, sample SAMEA6512639) | groundwater metagenome | collected 2019-01-08 | study: AquaDiva: Metagenomics assemblies of 32 groundwater samples
CCTGAATGGTTCAGCAATGACCAACACAAGGTACATACGGACGGCTGGTTCCCAGAGTAACCCCCCATTTTGGTGATCCTCCACAGGATTCTTCTCCACATAATCATTGTATGCCCAGGGGTAGTGTTGGAACTGCCAACTGTCTCGATATTCATTGATCGTTTTATTCAGATACTCTAGTTTCAACTGACGCTTGTACTTGATATCAGCAATCGACCAGTAGCCTTCAGGATCGATACCTAGTACGTCCAATCGGCAGTTCCCATAGTCTTTCAATGAGACTTCAGCTCCCTTGATTTGCCATTTCTCGAAGGGGTTTTGTGCTGCATACTTTACAAGGGACTTACCAAGTATCTCTCTGGTGTGGGCAAGGTCCTGGCTAAATGTCACACCGTACTGTACATAGTGCGCAACTTGTCTATCGAATAAACATTCTCCTTCGTCGATACCAGTAGACAGTTTAGCATGTATTCTGTATGTTCCTTCAGCAAACGCCGCTCCGACGATTCTTCCAACAGTTCCATTATCAGCCTCCTTGAGCATCCACCCATCCCTGTAAAGGGTGGCTCCTTTCAAACTACAAAAGTCATAGGCCTCTGTTCGACTTGGTGAATAGATAATCATTCATCTCCTTTCTTGCAACACCCGTCACACCCATGCACACCCGCGTAGGCGTCCTTCTGCCCATTCAACCACCCAAGATTTGGGTGGCCTACCCCATGCTGGCACACATCTTCAACACATCGATCAAGTCTATCCCACCGTATAACTTGTTGAGTGGCCCATGCTGCGGGGTGGCAGTTCGTCGGCACTGAAGTTTCAATTTTGTTTCCCCCCTTTTGGCCCTGAGTTTGGTGTGATTTTTTGTCGGTCGGGGTGTTTCCACGTATTTTTGGGGCGGGGGCAGGGACTTTTGGGCCTAATTTTTCCACTCGAATTTTGCCCCCATTCGGGCCACATTCACCATTGAGATACCCATACCACCTGCTACGATCAAACCTGCTATTACTTCTTCGACACACGTCTGCTATCGCGTTACAATCCAACTCCCATTGTACCTTCTTATTGACATCCCAATTCTCACCCGGCCTTTCTTTCCTTAACGTATCAGCCAGGGCAATAAAGTCCTGTTTGGTCATCATTTTCTTTCTCCCATGGGGGTGTTATGGTTCGTTGTGTTACCGCGTCTGAGTTGTCAATGCTTTCTTTGCCTCAGTGTGAGTGGCTTGTTCCTGGATATTTCCCACGACCAGGTATGCTAATGATACTAGGAGAACCACGAGCAGGAAAATCATTCTTAGCGTTGCAATTATCCCTAGCACTGGCACAAGGCAAGTCCCTTTTCCCATCAGTCATCCCCATTCAACCCAAGAAAGTACTCTATTTCTACTTTGATAAGACAGGTCCATTTGCGTTTCAACATCGCTTGCGTGAACTCATCACAACAGGCACTGATATCAGCGGGCCGCTGTACATGATACACCCTGGCGACAAGATTCCTTCCGCGAATATCGCTGACCCTGCATGCTACAGTTATTTTGCCGAGATTATCCATACAGTCCAACCTGATGTCGTGGTGTTTGATGTCCTACGGGAGTTCCATAATGCGGATGAGAATTGTTCGACCGCGTTGAAGCCCATCGGCGATGCCATAAGTAATCTCTGTGCGGGTATGGGGATTATTCTCGTTCACCATACGAAGAAGCTCGATTATCCAGGGAGGACTGGTCCTGTCCGTAATATCGAAGCGGCCCGTGGGAGCAATTATATTGTTGGTAAAGCTGATTCTACTTGGTTGATCCATGATAGTGCCCTTCAAGTTGAGAGTAATTTTGCTGAGGCGAAGCGGTTTAAGATGTCCCGTCAGAAGAACGGCTTGTGGGTGCTCACGTCGTAGGACGTGAATGTCTACGGGTGGTTGTCTTCGGTATATGAGTCTCTTAGTCCCCATTCAAGCTCATCCTGTAGCCTATCGATCTCATCCTGTTGTGCCGTGACGGTGGCCTGGAGCTGGTCACGTTCGGTTTCTGTTGTATGCCAACTCACCAGCAGTTGTGCTAACCGCTCCTGTCCTTTCGTACCACCATTCAACAGGACCGGCATAGATTCTAGCTCAAACGTGGTTCTTACTTTTTCTTCAATAGGTTCCCATCGTTTTTCCAACTCCTGTACTCGCTGCTTACTGGCGGCGAGTTGTTGTTGTAACTGTACAACCAACGCTGGTCCATGGTGCATAGTATGCCCCTTCAATATGTAATGGGTTTAGGGTCGTGCAAAGTATGCAAACAGCCAAACTAGTAGGGTAGTCATTGAGAGCGCCACAGCTGATTCCAACAAAGTTCCCCCTTTGTGTGGCAAAATGCCACAGTGAAAATAAACTTCTGTTTGCCCCTTGACTTTTGAAAACCCCATGTTATCTGCCAAAAGCAGATGAGGGGGGGTCTTTTATTTTTCCCCGTTTCGGGGAGACCAGGCCTCGCATAACATGGCATCAATCCCTTGTGTGTACGGGTGAACATCTTCAACTTGGCCCACCTAGAGTGGGGCATAGTTATGGTCAAACCAGTGACAGGACCCACGTTGTTCCCATCGACAATTGTTACACGTTTGCTTCATGTGTCCCTCCTGTATGTGTCGGGGCTCCACTTACGTTACGCCCCTCCTCTGTGAGTTGTACTAGCCGTGCTTGCTGAAGAAGAATCACCCCTTCTTGGAGGATGAGGTTTACCCGTTCACGGTAACTTCCAATCATCGCCCCTATTTCTGATTGGGTGTACCCTTCAATATAGTAATGGGTAAAGATTTTCCTGTACAGGGGTGTTGGTAATTGCTCAATCCATTCCAAGGCGTCTACGCGGTTACTGTTCCATGGATCATACTCAGTGGTCACTCCATGTGGGTTTGTGATACGGGGTTCTTCCAAGAGTGTGCCCCACCGTGAACTCTGGTTCCCCGCGTGTTCGTAGTATGCAAGCGGAATACCCCCTGCATGGCGGAGCCAGTATGAGCCCCGTGAAAGACTTCGAGCACGATGTGCCCGTTCAACCCATTTACTTGTATAAAAGAATCGTGCAAACATATTCGTGAATTGTTCATCGGACGTAATGTTCAGTTGCTCCCATTTTTTCAATAAATCGAAGAGAACATATTGACAAATATCCTCATCGTCTGCATGTTTGACATATTGTTTGCGAAGTTGGGGAAATAGACGCTCAATATAGTGTGCAGCCTCTGCATGTCGCTCTTGTGGCATCAAAACCTTTCCATCCGTGCGGATGCTTCTGCGTTACAGGAAAAACAATACCCTGTACCGTCCATGAATGTACTGTGCATCAATGAGATTTTCTTATGCACCATACACAAGACACATCGAGAGGTCCCTGATAAGTCTGCATGCATTGGGGGAAGGTTTGGCTTTGTCAGGTTATATTCTTCCTGGGTCCACCATGATGAAAGAGTTTGTGTTGATTTACTTGTTGGAACGAATGGAAGATACCGTGGAAGTTCCTTTGTCTCGACTTGCATGTGCGTTTGGAGATAAGCAATTTGCCCGGCTGTTTCAACGGACTTCTTGCAGTAACGATTTCGTACCCAGCGGACAGGGTCCACATCTTTTAGCACACCACTGAGTACCCCGAGAATAACTAGTAAAGTACCAGTTCGACCATGCCCACCCATACAGTGCACAAGGACATCCCCGTCAAAGACTGTTAAGTCTTCAACGAGTTTCTGCCACTCATCCCGCTGGATATGTGGGGTGCCTCCATCAGACCAGTCAATTACAAGTTCAGGGTACCCAGGTATCTCTGGGGTAGTGCTAATGAATTGGGGTGTAATTTGTTGCGCCCCGTTAAACCCCGTAACTACGGGGCTCATTTGACTATTACCTGTCAGATTGATCACCAAATCCCATGCTGGAGTCATTAACCGTGCAGCCATACCCCCCGCGTGAATACGGGCTTGGCCTATTTGAAATACGAATGACCCATCAACATGACATGGAATGAAAGGGATCAGCTGAGGTAGTTGTACCTCTTGTGGCGTAGCCACTATGAGATGTGTCTGTTCAGGCTTTGTTTGGTTTCCTTGAAGTGACATGTTATTTCTTCGTCGTTTTGCACGTTTACACGGCATGGTATACTTCCCTTGTTAGTTCATGAGTCAAGTATAAGCCTGGCGCATATGTTACACCTTGAAGGTCTCGGCCTGTAACAAACTTTGTGAGACATTTCCCATTATTATGAGATATGGTCACGAATGTATTCGCAGCTCTTTGCAATATCGCTAAGTCGCGAAGAAAAGACGTTTTAAATGTACACAGTATGGTGGTGTCCTGGCGTGGAGTTTGTAGGGATACCCGCATGTATGCTGTCAACAGGGAAATCGTTGCAGCTGTACAGGCCCCCCAGGCTTTCCCCCCAAACCCATACTTCCAGGGGTTATCAGTAAAATCTACTTGGCATGCGTGGAGTTTCCCCAGTAACGTGTATATAGATCCCCGAGTAAAAAATGTAGGTGCGAGACATTTTGTGTACACTGAGGCCCGCCCTACTTTTTTAATTGCTGCCTGTGCAGAGTACTTGGCAGGAAAAGTTAATGTTTTGTTGGGTGCGACAAGTGGTTGTGGATAATCGTAGGTTATACATTTTACCCCTGTACGCCAGTGGCGATGCTCTCCGAAACATGCCGCAGCTCCAAACCGTAACAACAATACACTTGCTGTGGCGAGTAATGCTGCCTGTTGCGGTGACAGGGGGCACGTTGCGGTTCCTTGAATAATCCCTGCGGCCCATAACACGAGTCCCCCACGTTCCTGTAAGTCATCAGGGATGTGATAGGTTCGTCCAATTTGTAACCCTTGTTGTACCGCACGTTGTATTGTGGCCAGTGGGTATTTTTGGGCTGTATTAGGTTGAAATATTACGGGTTCGTATACTTTAGGGCGTATTGGACCTGTTACGACAGCAACCTGGTGACAAATAGCTTGTACTGCTGCGTGGCATGTTAATGTCCCATGTGGTAAATATAATAGTAAATTATCCCCACGATCTTCCTTCAATTTTTTCAGTAATTGTTCAAATTCAAAGAAATCCTGTAACGTTACGGTATTCGGTTCCCAGATAAATGTGAATGTACTGGATGCTACACCGTAGGGGTGCCAATTTGTTGCGCCTAGAATATCTATGGGCCCATACCGTGCTTGTACAATCGCTAGTCCAACCATTTCAATATACGGTTGACGGGACAGGGATGATGTCAAACCGATATATCGGCTTCGTGGAATAACCTTAGCTCGTCCACACCCATCCACTACTTCAAAACCTGGGAGCATGTTATCTATCCACGTAGCAATGTTGCTGACACATGGGACCGCAACGCCATCTCGCCCTGCTGTGGCTCCGTCATGCTGTGTTCCAACCGTGACAGATTGGTTTGTGACGACGCTTGAGACCTGTGTATTTGCAAGAAATACCATTAACAGGATCTCTCCACGGGGGTCCGCTTGATATGTCTCTGCCAAGATTGCTCGCAATTCCCCTACTGTACTAATAATACGGGATTCTACGAATCCATGTCTGGGGGTTACTGGGCAGGGACGAGCTATTATAGGGGGTGACCAAGGTGGTATAAAACCCCACTTCCAGAAAAAAGTCTCCAGTGACATCGTGTCAGGAAATGTGGTAAGGTCAAACTTTTCTGTGCAATCTACTAAGAAAATCTTGTTGAATGGGTTTGTGGTTAAGAATTGCACTTCCCGACATACTGCACGAACCCCGCGTGCTTTTTGTGTCCGTGGGTTTGAATTTCGAATTTCTTTCATGGTTATTACAGGGGCAACGAGTTTCCCCGTTACCCCTGTATCCTTTGTTAAAAGGGCAGTGTGGTGAGTGGCACGTTATACCGTGTATCATTGACCCCGAGTAACGAGGCTTCTTTCGGCCCTACAACCAGGACCCCGTAAGCATACACTTTGTCAGTCCCAGCCAAACTTGGGATATAACGATTCTGCACATCCTGTCCAGCTTGCCCAGGAATGTCAAACGCAAATCCATATGTGCGGTTGATTGAAATTCCACGGTGTTGAATGTGAATCGTCTGGGAGTAATTACGGTACTGGACAGGGTAGACATCCAGGTCTCCTACTGTGACTGGTACTACCTTCTCGACAATGACGGGGACTTTCACGATCGTGGTGTCTGTTGGGTGGTAAATAGGGATTTTCATACACGGTCTCCTTCTGATAGTAATGGAAAGGCTCACGGCATCGCTTGCACAAACAGGGCACGCTTGGCCTGATGATCTGCTTGTGTGCTACACATAACCCCCTTTCCTGTGGCAGACAGCCAGGCGACATACCCACAATTGATGCATTGTTCGGTGGAGTACCACCATTCCTCTAAACAGGCATGATTAACATACAAGTCTGTCGTTATCATTAATCCTAAGCATTGTAGACAGGTTATTGTAACAATTCCTTGGTTATAATAGCTGCACGAATTTTCATGCGACGTTCTTGTATCTGTAGGACTACGCTATCTGAGTAACTGGGTGTATATATTGCAATATACAACATACGCTTTATATTGTCGTGTAACACCACAAGTTCCCCATAGGTATGGGATGATAGGTCTTCCATGTTATCCCCCTATTGTTTAGGCTTCACCCTCGAATGGAATAACAATCATGTTATTCCTTGTGTGTGTCACGGACAAATTATAATAGACTTTCTACGACCAGATATATTCTACACCATTCCACTTAAACCCTGTGCCACCGATTAACTGGTATCCTCGTGGAATCCAATATCGGGACGCATATGCGTAGTTGGTCTCGACCAATCCAAGGGGGCGGCTTCCATAAAAGACGGCCCATTGTGTATATTGTGTTGCCATATGATTCCTCATATATGCCATGACGGGATAAAACCTTCCCCCAGTCCCTCCAAGGATCACTTGAAGGGCTAGGGGCAAGGTAGGAGACACCTATACTAGGGGCTCCTTCACTTGCTACCAACTAAGTCGTTGGTTCGTCTGGTCTGGTAACATCCCAGATCATCTCAGTAACACGGCTACGCGCTAAGTCTTTCTCTATTGTTGCGCGTGTCTCTGCTGCAATAGCTTCTTCCAGTTCAGTTATAGCTATACACCATTGTGCTTCAGTGTATTTCATATTATCCCCCATACAGTATGTGACACGACGTGATTATCATTCCCCTATGTCCCCTACCTGGCTCACACCACATAAGCAAGTAAGGGATCAAGGGCAGTGATAGGCACCTGCTCAGGGGAAATCACTCCCCTGTTATCTGTAAATAAAATATTCCACGAGGGCAATCACCGTGCCCCATAAGCACAACGATAGGAAGATGGCGAATAGGTAATAGCGCCCTGGCGGTAATTGATTTACCCAATAGTTAAATCTACACATGATTATCACTCCAATGTGAGGTGGAAGGGTGAAAAGTTAGTACCCCCTTGTTTCGTAGTCGCTTTATCAAGAGGCACCGTGGACAGTGAATGCTGTTAGGTCTTGCAGGAGCATGGCAATTCTGGCAGGCACGTATAGGTATAGGGGCTGTATATAGCAGGGATACTCCTCGATCAGACCCCGTTTCTTCGCTGAACGCAGCAAACTCACCAAACTCGCCGGTGGGGTTTGCCGTGAATGCCCTCGGAAGGGGTCTGGTTGCCCTCAGGACAGGTTTGTTTGGCTTGCCCGATGGTTGGCCTAGTTTGCCCCCTGTCGTCGATTCTGAGCCCGTTGTGCTCGTTTTAGAGGGGTGTGTCATTTTTACCACACTGTAGACAAAGGTATGCCCTAGGGGTGAAAATAAATATTCATCGACCCCTTGACTTTCAAAAACTCACTGTTATCTACAATAAGTAGATAGGGGGAAGCCTTTTCACCCCTGTAATCACCAACTAAGCAGTAGGCAAGAGTTTCCCCTTGCCTACCGCCTAGTGGGTGATTAAAATAACAGGCACAAGACGAATAGCCCATAGGTGAGGAATGATATAATTACACCCTCTGCAAGATCAATCCATGTCATAGTGGGTTTGCCCTTCTAATTTAATGAGCCGTGAAATTACGGCATACTTCGCAAGTATCTGCGCAACCACACGGTTTACCCTGTAGGTACAAGAGTCTAGCCTGTAAGCACTGAATATCCCGTTGCACGAGGTTCTGTACATGTTGGTGAGTGAGTAATCGCTTGTACCCTCGTAGAAACGTGATATGCCGACGAATATCTGCAATATTGCTGCTATGTAAAAGGTCACCCATTTTGTTCCCCCTTGAAATGGAAGAGATGCTTGGTATGCTTGGGAGAGTAGTTCCTGTCAAGGGGGTAATACCCCATATGTCGTGTCACAGGTGATACCCCCCCTGTGATTCGTGGAGTGGTTGCGATTACCAGCTTGTCAGTCCGCGGTATCTGTGGGCCAACCAGCGGACAGGACGGATGCCCTGTTTGCTCACACGTCCTCTCACGATATTTGCTATGAACCACCATACACCCCTTTGTTATTTGTTCCCTGTCGTTTCTAGTTTGCGCGTGGCTTCAGTGACAGCATGCTGGAGAGTTTCCAGTATTTCCTTGTCAGTTTGCCCCACTGCCTTGAGCAGTTCGGCCAGTTTCTTCAGTTCTTTCTCAATATATATTGCAATGATATCCATGATGTGACCTCCAGGTTGTAGTACACTCCATAAGACCCACTAGGCTCTCCTAGTGGGCCCTAGCAGGTTACTTCTTCTTCGCTGCGTAGGCTGCGAGCTTGGCAGCTTTAGCCTTGGAGAATACCTTGACTGTCTCGTCATCGACAGCCCACGTTCTCGCATCCAGGAAGGCATTCCCTTGGAGTCTAATCACTTCCCCCCCTTGCTGAGCCTTTCCTGTGAACGTGTAGAAGATCGCTCCGTTCTTCTCACTCAGGTTCGGGGTTCCTTCAATACTGCCAGGGTGAGGAGTTGTGGTCAGGGTGATATAGACCTTCCCTGGCATACCATGGCTTTCCAGGTACTCCCCTAGCTCTGCCTTGATCGCGTTGAGTTCACCCACTCCTGGAACTGCTGCTTGTGCTGTGTGTTTGGCTTGGATCATACTGTCCTACCCGTTCTCCCCCTCAGGGGGCTTGCCGTGGGGGGTGATTCCCCCGCGGCTTGCGGACTTTTCGCCGCTTGCCAGGTCGCTTTTGCAGGATTGGGACCAAACTTGCGAAATGAATGAAATCAACAGGTTATGGCATAAAGTCACCTGGCACGAAACTTGAAGCCGTGGAGTCAAAAATGTCACGGTGTGGCGGAAATAACCCCACATTCGTGTCATTTCTACCATGGCATAATCTTTGCTCTTGGAGGATGATTAGGTGAATACCCTTAAGGAATTGACAGCGGAGTTCAAGGACGAACTAGGTGAAAGTTTAACCCCTAGTGAACAACCCTTAGAGCGCGAAGAGGATGAAACTCCCGATGAAATAGGCATACCTGGCAGGGGGAAGATTACTAAGGCGCAACCCTTAGGGAGGCAGGTGTTTGATCGGGTTGGGTTCAAGGCATACCGTGCACAACCTATTGATTCTAAACGTGAATACTTGAAAACCCAGTGGCTAGATTTGACGTACTTGTTACTAGGTAAAGCGACAAGTATGGCTTTAACCGTCCAGAAAAAAGATTTCGGCCGCCTAGTACAGATACTTACATCAGCTGGGATTGCCCACGATAAGGTATTCCCCAAGGTAAATGACCCTAGTGTGAGTAACCTAGTGGTGAATATGTTCAAGGGGTTACCTACTGATAAGGTACTACGGGTAATTGGAGACATACCAACCCCTAGGGGGCATGAGAATGCCCTTAGTGGTGAACCTCTAGGCGTGGCTCTGAGCCACGGAGAGGGTAAACCCTTAGTCAGTAACTAACCCCTACCTACCTCCCCCTAAGTATATGTTTTACCTAAGGGTTTCCCCCTACTGGAATGGCCAGGCCACCCTTGTACACCCCAGTGTGCGCTGGGTGGTTGGGTATCACATAAACCCTGATACGTAGCAGCTCCGTGAGAGTTCACGGTTATCATTGGATAACCCGTTGAAAAATATCAGAAATCTCTAAAAGGGTTCTCCCAACCTGTGGAGTGGGTGCGACAGCAGCCCACGACCCTCCTTCTGGGTACCCTGGGGCAGGTATGAAAAGTACCCCCTGAAAATAAATATTCATTTACCCCTTGACTTTCAAAACACCGTGGTTATCTGGAAGATATTTAAGAGTCGCTCCGCTTTGGCTACGCGACACAGACAAGAAGACCTGATTAGTTACCTGGGGTTTCACAAGGGGGATTATGAACAACCTCTATCAATGCCAGGGTTGTCTGACAACCTATGACCATCTGGAGAGTTACTTCCATGCCATGTACCTCTGCCCCAAACAAAAGGAGCGCCATGCCCAAGCCGCTAGCCATACTTACTCTCGGACTCTCGCTCATGGGATGCGAGGGTATCTCAAACCTCCTGCCTAAGGAACCAATCCCCACAGGGGCCACAACGGCTGACCTTGTTATTCATGCAGGTGGGGTAGGCTACAAGTATATCTGTCAGATTGACAATGCCACGAAAGCCTTAACTAATTGCACAGAGGTCAAATGATGGGATTTAATCCAGTTCCTCTCATTGAAGGTTTGAAGCTGACTGGTTATAAGACCTACGTGGCTGGAGGGGCATTAATCGCCTACGCAGCTGTCTCCGCGTACTTTGGTATCTCGACTCCTGGTGAGGCAGTTGGGTACTTCTCAGCAGGTCTTGGGTTAATCGGTATTCGTAGCAAGCTGGAGGATATTACCCTCCCAAAGAATGTCACAGACAATCGCCCAAAGGCTTAGATGAACTACGACCAGGCCAATACCCAGTACATGCAGGAAGTCAAAGACTACTTGGCCAAAGTAGCCAATGGTCGTCGAGTAGCTGGGTATGACCCCCAAGCACACAGGTTCTCCCAATCTGTTGAGGACCAACGCCAAGCAGCCCGAGCAGGTACCCCGTACCAAGCACCCCCTCAGGCGACAGCCCCCTACAGCCCACAGTTAAGCCCACAGTATGGGTTCACCCCTGAACCGCCCCCTGTGAGTTACACTGGGCCAGCCCTTGACTGGTTGAAACAATTACCGAAAAGACCTGAGTAATGGGTGAGAGAAGTCTAGACACGCTGCTTGAACAGACTGGTGAATACCAGCAGTACGACTGGGGACGTTCACCCAACCAACAGAATTACCTCTTAAGTGAGGACCCCTTCACGTTGATGTCAGGTGGGTTTGGTACGGGTAAGACGACTGTGCTCTGCCAGAAGGCTGCCCTGTTCTCTCTAGGCATCCCAGGAAATCTTGGGTATCTTGGGCGGATGGATGGCAAAGCACTTAAACAAACCACCCTTCAGGTCCTCATTGAGATGTTACCCAAGGGCAGTTATACAAAGAATGACCAAGCAGGTCTGTTAACCTTCAAGCCTCAGTATGGTGGATCAAAGATTGTCTATGGAGATTTCAAAGACCTTGGTGACTTGAAAAATCACCCCCTTGGGTGGTTTGGCATTGATCAAGCGGAAGAAGTCCCCCAGGAAGTCTGGGATTACCTGGTGGGACGGTTACGACGACGCATCCCCATTCTCACGGAAGCAGGGCAACGCCAGTACCGTGTCAGTGGGGAGTGTCTCAGGGATCGTGGTGGGAGGCACTACGCAATTTTCGGCGGCACAACCTGCCTCTGGTGCAAGCAGTCCCTCCCACCCTACGATGATAGGCCACGCTCCTCAGACGAGGTGGCCCCCTGGGACCTTCTTATTTATAATCGGTATGGAACGGCGGTGGCCAACCCTGAAGATCCCTCGCATTGGCTCTACAAGTATTTTCCTGGCCTTCCTTCTTATCACGGCATTAGTGGACCTGGCCTCCCTAACCACAAAGCCTACCATGGTACTATTTATGACGGCCTTGCTGCTGGGTTTGTGGATAGCCAGTATGTAAAACGCCTTGAACAGCAGTACTCAAAAGACAAAATGATGTTCGACAGATACTTGTTGGGCATCTGGGTGGCAGCTGAAGGACTGGTCTATAAGGGGTGGAATCGTGACAGTAACGTCATTAACCCGTTTGCCCAGAGATACGACGAACATGACCTGGTCTCTCGTGACCTTGGTGCGTATGAGTATATTGACGCGGGACTTACGGCCCCTACCGCTGTCGGGTGGGTCGTCCCACGGGACTGCGACTGTGGCTGCAACAAGACAGACTACTACATCATCGCTGAGCACTACGTAGCAGGGCGTGGAACCCCCTATCATGCCGCCTGTATCAAGAACATCCGGTCCCAACTTGAACGCCCAGTGATGGCAACGTATCTTGATCACCAGGCCTTCTCAAAGAATCAGGTCCGGTCCAGTAAGGAACTAGCAGTCAACCCACAACTGGATGACCTCTACTCGTATGCAGACCAATACATCGACGCAGACATCCTTGTTATGCCTAACCAGAAGTCATGGGATACTGGGTACGAT
>ERZ1292625.3551-Hain-H41-01um-R1-3551-length-12533-cov-26_pt1 | contig 12533 bp, 23 predicted proteins | sample MGYA00564400_ERZ1292625 | MGnify/ENA primary metagenome ERZ1292625 (study PRJEB36523, sample SAMEA6512639) | groundwater metagenome | collected 2019-01-08 | study: AquaDiva: Metagenomics assemblies of 32 groundwater samples
TTCGTCGTCACGTTCAAGGACAATTCGGAGGCTGCATTCAATCCTTCCTCGACGTGGGGAACGATCTTCGATTCGTCCTCGACCGTGGTCCAGTCCATTACCGCGCTGACAAGCGGCACCGCGACTGGGATTTATATCTACGACTGGCAGACCATCGCCGGAAGCCATCAGCTCGGGCCGGGAGCATTTCAGGCGGCAGGGCGATCCGGCTCGAACAATTACATTCGGCGGGAAACACTTTTCAAACTCGTATAAGGAGGCCGTCATGAGAAAACTGCTTTTCGTTCTCCTCTCCGCGCTCTTTGTTCTTGCGCCTATCGGGCAGGCAATGTCGACCGACATCGACACGGATATCGGGGTGACTCCTGTGACCGTGGGCATACCCTTTTCTGGATATCCCGGTGGCGGATGGAAGGCGACTCTTTCCAATACCGCCGCAACCCTCCAGGCGATTGCAGAGGGAGCGGGCGGGACGTGGCTCGGCGGGGTAAGTGGCACGAAATACCCCATCGGAGCCATGATCCAATCTGAAACTTATGGCGTGAGATGCTCCGCCGGAGGCACTACACCGACAGTGGATAATGTGGGTTTCGTTCTCACTGCTGGAAGTTCGTGGCATATTACCGGCAGGACGTGGCTGTCGACGTTTCGGTGCGTGAACGCGGGGGCGGGTAACAACGCCGTGCTTCAAGGGATTTTAGAATACTGACCGATCGAAAAACAGAAAGCATCTGGGGGCCGCCGCGTGCGGCCTTTTTATTGGAGATCCCATGAAACGCTGGCTCTGCGCGTCGCTTGCACTGATATTTTATATGTACATTCTTCCGTGGGCGGGTGCGGATTATTTCAATTACCGGGCGCATGATATCGCCTCCGATGGTGGCAATATCTCCGGATTCGACAATGGAGTATTTACCGGCTACGTTTACGACAATAATATTATCAACTACTGGAAGTCCTCCCTTGCCGAACTGAACGCGATCACGGGGGTGACGAACGCGGATAAGGCCGTGGTGATAGCGTCGGATAATTCCGTAACATTTTACACCCACACGTCAGGGGCGTGGACGATTGCGGCGTCTATAGACAATAGTATAGTGAATGCTAAATTACCCCCATTCAATGCCAAGGGGGATGGTTCTACCGACGATACCGTAGCCCTTAAAGCGGCAATTGCCGTGTGTAAAGCGACCCGATCTACCTTAACCGTTCCTGCCGGGAATTACAGGATATCCTCAAAACTTGATCTTACCGGGATGTCTCTACATGGCGCGGGTTCGGCCATGTACGGCACCAGTTTCAACCTTCTGTCTGGTTTTACCGATAACGAGGCGATTCTTATTGACGGAGGTACGACCGGGACGGGGGAATTTCTTCACCAATCGTTTCGAGTTGCAGGCGATCAGGCATCAGGTACGATTGCCGGAGTAAGGATAAGTGGACTTGTGTTTCCGGGAATATTTCAAGACATCCGTGTAGAACATATGGGCGGGGATGGTTGGCTAATAAATGGAACATCCGGATATGTACCTGAACTCATAACTTTTATTGGAACACGAACCGAGAACGGATTGGGGAACGGGATAACGATTACGGAAGGCAGGAGCCTTACTTTTATCAACCCAATATGGGAGGGTGTTGCAAAGACTGGATTGAATCTCGCAGGAACAGGAAACAACGTATCCAACATCCAAATCATAAATCCGTGGATCGAGGGTGTAGCAACTACGAGCGGACACGGGGTGTATCTTAACAACACTGACAGCGTTACTATAAGCAACTTAAAACTTTCAGCCTACGGAGCTGGCGGCGGACCCGCATCACATGGAATATTTCTTGATACAGCATACAGAACGAAAATAGACGCTGCGGATATAAGTTCCGTGACGGCTGGTTCGAGTTATAAGACGAAAATAGCCAGCGGGTATAGGAACACATTCGAGCGTATGCCTTCTAACTTTAATGATAACGATGTGTACGCATTGGACAGCCAAGTGTATTTTATTAAAAGTGTTACCGTCCTTCCCAACAGCAAAGGGCAGATATTTATTTCCAACGGTTCCTCAATAGACAACGGATCAACCCTCTATTTAGGTCCACCACTCGGGCTGGGTAATGCTGATCCGGATATGTATAAAATGCTTATTTCCGGTTACGTCCATGCGTTAGAACTTCGAGTCGAATGTACCCCTCCCGCTGCCGGACAAACATATACAGTCACTGTAGTTAAGGGAACGACCCCTACTGACCTTACCGTTACATTAACAAACGGTGCACCTTCGGCAGTTAATTCGTCCAACGAAGTAATGTTCCGACCCGGTGATTACATAAGTTTCAAGGTGGTCACATCAGGGACGGCTGGTTCAATAAACGCAGGTAGATTGAAAATAACATTGGGGTATTTGCAATAATGACAAGATTCGGGGGTAATATTATGGCAAGGCTGATTCTAATTCTCATATCGTTTGTGTTATCGGTGAACGTGTGGGCGGGAAATATCCCTGCCACATTCTACGTCGATAGTGTACTCGGAAGCGATAATAGTTCTACGACTACCGGCCTTGCCACGGATAACGCTTGGGCTACCGTGGCAAAGGTCAATGCGTTCTCAAGGACGAATATCCTTACGTATTCTGAAGATTTTACGCACTCCCCTTGGACTATTTCCGCAGCAGATACATTGCTTATTGCTGATAATGCTGTTGCGCCAGACGGCACGACAACGGCAGATAGGATACAGGAAACAGCCACGAGCGCTGGTCATCGCGTTTATACTCCCGATATTACTGTTGTTACCGCCACACCATATTCGTTTTCCTCTTACGCTAAGGCCGGAGAAAGAAATTGGCTTATTCTTTCCACTTGGGTTACAGGAGGATACGCTCATTCGTATTTTGATTTAGCGAATGGGGTTGTTGGTACAGACGGTCATGGCGCAACCGCTAAGATAGAATCTGTTGTAAATGGATGGTATAGGTGCTCTGTCGTAAGAACATCTAATGGAACAGTGTTAGATGTATATATTTGGGAAACAACTGGTGATGGCGTAGTCGGGCATTTGGGAGATAATGTATCGGGGCTTTATATTTGGGGTGCTCACTTAGGAACCACTTCGCTATCACCCTACATCCCTACGACCACCGCAGCCGTCACCGCCTCCTTCCAGCCGGGGGATAACATCCTCTTCAAACGCGGGCAAACGTGGGCGGAAACGCTCACGGTGCCGAGCAGCGGTACGAGCGGGGCGCATATTACGTTCGGTTCCTACGGCGGAGGCGCGAAACCGAATATCACCGGCGGTGTTGATATGAACGGGAAGACTTACGTGGATACTCAGTTTACGAATAACTGGCAGTTGCCGAATTTCATACAATCCCCGTCGTTCCCGAGTTGGCGATAAATGCCTTCTCGTAAAATAGAGGATCTTGTCCCTGCGATGCAGTTGCGAGCATTGCGATTTGCCGGAGCGATGGCCGAGGCGGGGATACCTTGGATGTTCACCTGTACCTACCGGTCTCAAAGCGAGCAGGATGCCCTGTACGCCCTCGGGAGGACGAAACCGGGGCGGGTGGTCACTTGGGTAAAGATATCGCGTCACACGGGCAGGACGGCGTTTGACATAGCGATTCTGAGGGATGGGAAGCCCGTCTGGGACGTGAAAGTGTCGGTGAACGACAATGACATGCCGGATTATCTTGAAGCGGGACAAATCGGCGAAGCGTGCGGACTCGAATGGGGTGGGCGGTGGAATCCGCCGGATTACCCACATTTCCAGGGGTAAACATTATTTCACAACCATAAAGGGCTGTCAAGCCCGGAAAGGAAGGGCGCTCCTCCCCGGCCTGAACGCCGGGGTATCCGCGCCTAAAAGAATCGGATGAAATGGACCCGAAAACGTGCTGGGGTATTGATTCTGCTGATTGCTCTTTTTGTGATCCTGTCATCCAACGTCGTTGCGCTCGCGGAGAGCCTGTATTGGACGCCGGCGATAAAGACCACGGACGGAGCGTCATTCACCTCCGCAGAAATGGCAACCATGACGTACTACGTGAGGATCGACAAGCCGAATCCTCGGGACAATACGTCAACCGGGGGCTGGTATTACCTCGGGGAAACGAGAAACGGCATATTGTCCTATCCCGCCGACAACTCGCTTGCATCGCTGATGAGATCCTACGGGTTGGGGGGGCAGACGGTACGCTTCACTGTATCGCAAGCCTTCAAAGGAACAGACGGCGTAGAGCGTGATTCGGCACAATCCACCCCGCTTTCATGGATCGTGCCTGTTCCTCCACCGCCTGTCGTCGTGCCGTCGGCGCCAAGCGGGTGTCTGATAAAATGATCTCCTGGCCCTACGCCGTCCTGATCGGCTTCACGGGGTTCCTTCTCGGCGCACTCGTGATGGCCCTGTGTGCGATGGCCCGTTGTTCCGATTGCGAAACGATCGGCAGGATTTGGAGGGGAGGAAAATGAAGCCCCTGCAACTGGCCGCCGCCGTAGTCGCCCTGATCGCTGCAATAGGGGGAGGTACATGGGCGTTGGATTCACATTGGACTCCCCGCGTCATTTTCGCCGGGTTCCAGGAACAGTACCAGCAGGACCGCTCCGTGGATCTGTTGGATCGTACAAACGACAGGATTTGGGATGTAGAACAGAAGTTAAAGAAGGAGCCGAATAACGAGGAATTGGCAAGACAGAAGAAATTACTGGAAAACAGAAAGCGGCGGCTTGAACAACAGGTAGATCCCAAAAGGGAAGAAGGAGGTACGTGAAATGAGTAAATGGACGGAATTTCGCGACTCTGCTGAAAAGATCGTAGCCTACGGAGCGAGGCTGTTCTTCCCTATTCTCGCCACAATTGCACCCGCCCTCGGGTTGCCGGTATGGGTCGGCGCACTCGCTGGGAGCATCGTGCCGCAGTTGATGGGGCTGGTCGAGACAAATACGCCAGTATCGGGGGCAGGGCCGATGAAGAAACAGCAGGTATTGAACATCATGCACGGATTCGCGGCGGTGCTGGAGAAGGAATTGACCGGCGGCGCAAAAGTGAACATTGATGCTCTGATGCCCACGATCAGTAAACTCATCGACCAGACCGTGACGGCGGTGAACGAACTCGCTCCGAAGGTGATCGCGGATGATGACCCTACCAGTCCGCTGAACACGTTGTAGGAGGCAACTGTGAGCAAACTAACCACTCAAAGTGTCCTATCGGTCATAACTGTACTCGGTTTGCTTGCTATTGGAGGAGGACTGTTTTTCTTCAACATAGGCGATAAGAGCAGGGAATATTTCCTCATCATCCTTACCTTGCTCGTTGCGAAGGTATCTACGATTTATGACTATTATTTCGGATCGAGTCAGAGTTCTTCGGTGAAGAACGAAACCATCGCCAACCTGACGGCGAACGGGAAGGCGCCAACGCCATGAAACCTGCCCGGAGGATCACGGGGGACGACGTTTGCGATGCGGCCTGTCCCTCGGGTCCTCCTCCGACTTGTCCGAAAATGGCGTGTCAGCGGGCGATAGAGATGTTCACCAAGGACATTGCACCGCCGGAGCCGGCGAAGAAGCCAAAGATGAAGAAGAAATCTCTCGGCAGGAGATGACGATGATAACCGACCAAATCATCATTGGGGCAATGACGGCTATATTCTCCGGTGGGGCGGCATGGGCCGGGACACAGATACGGATCAAGTCGATCGAAAGGCGCCTTAATGATGTCGAGAAAAAACAAGGCACTCTCCTGAACCGGGTGATACAATTGATATCTACGCACAACAAAAATCATGACGATGATATCGACGTGAGCCGTCTCAGTTAGATCCCATGAGCGATGGCAAATGGCATATCACGATAACGCCGATACCGGGTACCGAGGATTGCACGATTCGGACAAGTGACGGGCGGGAATGGACCGCCAAAGGGGTGGCGTTATTTGCGGACGGCGGCGACCAGCAATTATTTTCTTACTTCTGGAATAGCCCCGCCATCGCCGCTGCCGGTTGCGTCAAATCCTTCGCGCAAGCAATCCGGTCGGAGAATAAGCCAGCCGTACAGTTCTATAAGTACCTGCTGCGATTCATGTGCCGGGTCACTGGCACGGGTGCAAACGAGATGACGCCGGAGGATGCGCTACGCATGTTCGAGGCGAAAGAAGTCTACGACGCCGCAAGGAAGAATCCAAAGGAGTTTAATTAACCCTCCTTCGCCTCCTTCAGCGCGTCGAGCGCGGCTATACTTCGATCATGTCTGCGATAAGGTTCGCGCACTTCGCCCGGTAGTCGTCGTCCAGCGGCTTGCGCTTCGCATAGTAGTCGTCGTCCAGCAGCGGAAAGGTTTTACGGAACCAGTATTCAACGTCCAGCCCGTTGGCGGCTGCCAGCAGGAGTTTCTTCCGCGTAACGATCGTGGAGGCACCGAACAACTCCTGAAACAACTTGATCTGTAGCGAACACGCGCTCAATGACTTTAAAGATCTCACGGATACGATGTGTCTTTTCATTTCCCCTCCTTCAGCGCGTCGAGCGCGGCGCGGAGTTGTGTGAAGGCATTCATGTATCGCGCCCACACTTCTCCGTATTGTGGCCCAGCGGCTTTCTTCGCGTAATCTTCCCGCGCATTTTCCAGTTCTTTAGCCGCCTCCACAGCCTTCTCCGCGAGAGCGAGACGGGATTTTAATTTCTCTACCAACTGATTCCATTCCAGCGATGCGTTCGACCACTTTACTCTTTCTTCGTTGATCTCCTTTTTCAACTTCGCGCAGACAGGACAAGGGAGACACGTCGAGACGATCCGTCTACCCTCTGCTTAAACTGTTCGTAAATTTCCCGGTTTCGAGACGTGAGGGGGGTCATTTTGTGATCACGCATTTTCCGAAGTAGCCATCCGAATCCATCTTCGCTCCGAGCTCCTTCATTTGGTCTTCCATCATCGCTAACTCAACTATTTCGTTCCCCGTAAGTTTAGGAAATTCGCAAAGGTCATTCCCGCCGCCCTCAATGTGAATCCATTGGAGAATCATCAGGCGGCAATGGTCGAAATGGCGATTCCCGCGCTTAGACTGGTAGCCGCAATCAACGCAGGCGATCATGTTCCCTTCCTCCCCCTCCCCGGCCTCGACTCTGAGCGCGGGCAGTACCGTCTCCCACCGGTAGCGGGAAGAGTATTCATCCGAAGTACCCGTAAAACGCCAACGCCATGACGATCACCGCGAACGCAGCGTAGAGGATATCCTTGAGGCCGCTCATAGAGCCTTCTCCTTCATCAGCACCTTGTCCAGCATCCGGCTTACTCCGGAGAGTATGCCCAAAGGAAGATCCAGACGGGCGGCGACGATGCAGGGCTGGTGCTTGAAATAGTAATCCGCCTCGGCCATAGTGCGGGCAGCGCGGAGTTCGACGGTGTCGAAGTGAGAGTCGAGGATCTTCATGTCGCCCCCTCACTTCGCCCGGAAAGTATTCAGGCGGTCGTTGTAGAACTTCTCCAGTCGCTTGTATGCTTCCGGGTCCGTCGTCTTAAGGTTCCCCGGCACGTTATCCGTCCACGCCTTGTCCAGTTTCCTGTTCCCGATGGCTTCCATCATCGCTGCTATCGCCTTCTGCTCCATCGGGGAGATCACCGGATCTGACGGCGACGGTGGCGGCCCACTGGGGGTAAGCAGGGGCGTTTCGGGGACCGGCCCCTCCCCTTTCGGCTCTAATTCCACCTTGGGCTCGCCCTGTGATGCTGCTGTAGGGGTAGGATCAACATGTGCCTCCACTTTCTCCGGTTCGGGGGCGTTTTCCTCCGTTTCGGTCAGCATTCTCAGGTAACTCGGCCTTGCTTCGGCTTCCTTCTCCGGGAGTGCCTCCGCTCCCTTCTGCACGAATCCGATGACCTCGTTTCCGCCGCTAGCAGGTCCGGATTCATCTGTAGCGTCGTGATGATCGTCCGGATGAACCGCTCGACCGGGATCTGCGGCGGGAGAGCGGCCTTGAACTCCGGGGCCAGCGCGGAGATCGTGGACCGCATCAAATCGATAGATGCGATAGGTGCCAACGCCGTTTCCTTCTTCTGTGCTGTTTCGTTCACCATTATTTCTCCTCCTTTTTGATTGTCACAGCAAAACGCCGATACCCTTTTCGTTGGTTGATATACGTCCCGACCATATCTTGCGTCACGATCTTGCCCTCAGATCCCGCGACTTCTTTCGCGGAGATCGACCAGTGCTCGGCGAATGCCTTCTCCGCCGTCCCGATGATCTCCAGCAGTTGTGCCTTGTACTTGTCGATCTCCCGCTGCATGACGGCGATGGACTCCTGCGTCGAGGCGTAGTAGAACACCAGTTCGTTCGCTTTGCTGTCTCCAGTCATGTCGATCACTTCGCCGGGGTTGCTACGGTTGTAGAGCGCGGCGATCAACTTAGCGTCCCTCGTGAAATCAGGGGGCGGGGGCCGATCATCGTGGACCATCGCCCAGAACTCCGCTACCTTTCTCAAGATCACACGTCCGACTGCATCGTCCCTGTTCCGCCGAGTGATCTTCAGGGTATTCCCGCCGACGAGGGCGAGTTCTAACCTGGCATCGCTTATCCGCTCGGGCGTTGTCGGCAGACCGCCGATGTAATTGATCTTGCAGAGCGAACAGACCGGCTCCCGCGTCACGGCGGAGAACAGGTCATCCTTGCTCGGTGTCCCGCAGATCCCGCACTTGTCGTCCATCAGGCCTTCCTCCTCTTGGCGAGTTCCACCCTCACGGTGCGGCCTTTTTTCCCTTCGCTTTCAGCAGCAGCTTCATCCGAGTTTTGGGAGTTTCCGGGGCCGCGTTCCCCGTCGATTGTCCCCAAGGGTTCCCCGCAAGCCCGCAGAAACCCATCTCGCTGTGCTCATTGGGATCGTCCTCGTCGTACCACTCCCACCGCCACGCCATGCACTTTGAGGCGATGCAATCATATTCACCCTCATCTGCGCGAACTACCGCCCCATATCCGCCGTCACAACAGGCCTTTTCCTTCGCTTCCATCACCGTAAGGATCATAGCCAAGCCCCTCCGTCCCACGGAGGAAGCCCCTCGGATATTCGGCGCATCTCTTCCTGTGTTGGACGGCGGAAACTATCGGGGTACCCGAAGGCTGCGCCGGCTACCAGGTGAGGCCACTGGCTGCCATCATCATCGCCGTCGTCTCCCACCGTAGTCGTTCCGTCGTGGTCCATTTCCACAACCCACAGCCCGGGCGCGGGAGTGTGGTCCAGACCCAGTTCCAGCGAAAAATCGTCCACGTTCCGGATGGCCTCCCAACAGGCCATGACCCCTTCATCGTCCTCTTGCGAGTCCGGCCATGCTGCCATCGGTAACGCAGAATCGGTCATGATGACCCCGGCCCGCTTTCCTTGGTACGACCCCGGTCCTGCGTAGATCAGGAGTAAATTCTTCATCCCGCCGCCACCTTTCCGCCGGCGACTTCGATCTCGCCTTCGCGCGGGGTCCCGACCCGGGTGACGAAATATTGGAACCCGTCGCTGGCCGCCTGCTTGGTGAACTCCGCGAAGTGCTCGTCGTCCAGGCGCTCGACCCCGTCGACGCACACCAACGGCAGTTCCTTCGCCATCGCCCGGGCGATCGAGAGCGTCACGCGCATCTGCTCTTCGGCTGAAAGCTGGTCGATGAGGATCCCGCCGACCGTCACGTCGTCTCCGGCGATCGCCAGCCCCTCGACCGGCAGCTTCGCCTCGCGGAGCGCCTTGGCCGGGAGATCGCTTCCGAACCGTTCCACCAGCGCGGAGAGGTTGATGGCCTCGTTCTCGGCGTCCTCCGCCTCCGTCCGGAGCACGACATGCTCGTTCCAGATCCGCTGGCGGGCCAGCTCGACCTCGATCCTTGATTCCTCGGCGTTCAGTTCCACCATGTTTACGTGCGCCGCATCGAGGAGTGCCCTGTCGAACTCCCCGGGGAGGGCAGCGAGGGTCTCCTTGTTGCTCTTGATCTGCGTGGCCACTCGGGATGCGTCGCCGAGCAACGTGCTCCGGCGCAAGACCGCGTGTCGGATCAGTTCGACCTTCCCCTTCGCCGCGGCAAGTTCCTCCTCGAGATCCGCCACAACCTTTTCCGCCTCGTCGATGCTGGTGCTCGTCTCCTTGATCGCCTCGACCGTGGCCATAAGGGTCTTGTGCTGCTTCTCGAGGCCCGGGATCTCGTCCGTCAACCGCGTCCGGGTATCCGCCGCCCGCTCCGCTGCCTTGCGGTCCGCCTCGAGGCCGGCGAATTCCGCCTCCACTGCGGAGATCAACTGCCGGTTCGCTGTCGCAGCCTCCTCGATCCCCTCGACCGGCTTGTACCCCTCCGGCAGTTTCTTCAGGACCTCCTCCGCCGCGGCCCGCTTCTGCTTCAGGCGCCGGTTGACCTCGGTGCGCCGGGAGTAGAAGAACTTGTGGGCCTCGCCGTACATCTCGAGCGCGGGGCCGGAGGGCGGCAGCGGAACGTCCTCGCCGGCGTCCGCGACAATCGCTTCCTTCGTCGCCGTCACGTCCATCGCCTTGAGAAGGATCTCTCGGCGCTGCTTCTTCTCGGCCAGCAGGAAAGCCAGAGGGTTGAAGGCGAAGTTCCCGAACAGCCCGTCGAGATATCCCTGCGGCGCCGGGCGGACGAACCCGCGAGCGTCCTTCACGGCGACCGACGTCGTCTTGTGGGTCCACACCCGGGAGACCCGGATGTCCTCCATCTCGGCGATGATCTCCGCGCGCTCCGTCCCCTGGTGGACCACCGAGAGCGGCGCACCTTTGAACAGCGCCTCGATCGCCTTCAGGATCGACGTCTTGCCCTGTCCGTTCTTCCCGGCCAGCACCGTGATCTTCCCCGGGGCGATCACCGCCTCCTTGATCCCGAGGAAATCCCTGATCGTCAGTTTCAGGATCTTCATGCCGCACCTCCCGCGGCGTCCGCCGTCTTCGGCCGAGGCGTCCGGATCCGGGTGCGAAACAGGTCCCGGACCGCCTTGCCGAGAACCTCGTCACTGGCCGTGTCCAGGACCACGACCGGCTTGCCGTGGTGAAGAGGAATACCTCCTTGATGCCTGGGCGCCCCCTCGAGCCAGACCTGCAGCTGGAGCTTGTACGCGTTCCCGACCTCCTCGATGTGGATCTCCTTGTTCATCGGCTCACCCTCTCTTTCCTGAATTCTTCGGCATTCGGGCATGTGGCGAAGTGCGGAGTCCCGTCTGCGTTCAGTGGCATTCTCCCGGGCTTGTTATCTGCCTTCCTCGTGTACGCGACGAAGTAGATCTCCGCGGCGCATCCGCGGCACTTCGACGGCGGGGTCCCCTCGGGGATCACCCACGGCGTTCGTACTTTCCTCGGCATCTGCCTCCTCCTTCGGTCGGATGATGGTTAAAAGAGATTCGCCTGGCGGTCGGTGATCGCCTTCTCGACCGCGACCTTCATCCCCGGGCGCATCTGGTCGATGAGGGGTTGAAACTCCTTCCGGAAGGCGTCGAACTCGTCTCGGGACTTGATCTTGTTCGCCGCCATGACGAGGCCGCCGGCGTCCTTGGGAGGGTGGATCTGCCATTCGAACTTCGGAGGCGGCGGGGGTGGAGGCTCCTCCGCGTGGCCCGTGTCGATATCGCTGAAGGCTTCCTCTCCCTCGGCCGGCTGGGTGCTCGGTGCGCCCCGATCGTACGGCGGAGCCTGCGCGCCGGCGGTCGAATCGGATGCGACAGTCGCCGTCGCCCCTCCGGTCACCTCCCCGGTGGTCAGGTCGACGGTTTCCGGCTCGGCCTGGTCCGGAGGCGTGAGGGTCTTGCCGTTCAACGACGGCCCCGCGGCGTCCCGGACCTCGTCGTGGCGATCGTCCGGCGCCGGCGGCAGGGCCGGTAGCTCCGGCTGCCCCGGCAGCAGGGCGGAGATCGCGTCCCGCTGTCGCAGCATGGCGGCCATGCGGGCGTCCCCCTCGAAGGAGAACACCCACAGCGGCTTGGTGACCGTCTTCTGGTCGGGAGTATTGATCTGCTGCGGCATGAGCGTGAGCCGGCAGGGGACGTACGAGATGCGCCGAAGGAGCGACTGCTCCACGGTCTCGGGGAACGCCGGGTCGCCGGATAGCTCGTTCATAAAGCTGTTCGTCCGGATGATGTTGTGGATCGACCCAGTGTCCAGCTGAAAACAGCCTTGGATCTTGATCTTGTGGAGGGCGATCATCAGCGAGGCCCGCGGCGCGCAGCCGTTGCCCAGGAACTCACAGGGGCAATCGACAGAGAACTGGCCGCCGGTCACCGTGTCTACCCGGCTGGCCGTCTGCCCGTCCCCGCGGCACCACAGCCGCGGCCCCTTGTAGAATTTCAGCGCCTGCGGGAACACCAGCGATCGATTCTCGGTGGGGAAGAAGAACTCGAGCGACTTCGGCTTCTCTCCGTACGTCTCGATCAGCGCCTCGTGGATCCCCGGCGGGTAATCCTGCGGGCCGTCGAACACGAAATAGTCCGTCTGGACCGGGTAGCTGCAGAACTGGCAAAGTTCCTCGCCCGGGTGGTTCGCCTTCCGGCACTTTTCGTTCTTCCC